>Ga0056115_1000324_pt1 | contig 22206 bp, 11 predicted proteins | sample WorMetOlspDAHAB1_FD_77007 | JGI IMG/M metagenome (GOLD analysis project Ga0056115, IMG submission 77007) | Marine gutless worms symbiont microbial communities from Max Planck institute for Marine Microbiology, Germany - Olavius sp. DAHAB.1 ...
GTCCCCCTCGCGGACATGGCACCGACAGGGAGGTCAACAGCATATGATTATTATTCGTCACCACCGAAGTGTAGTACGATGTTGACCTTGAGCAGGCGCCTCCCCTCCCGACCCGCAGGGCCGTGAGGAGGTCATTAATCATTAAAATATTGATCATAAAGGGAACCAAGGTAGACTTGGCTCTCCGCCAAGTTGGGCGGCGGGGGGTGCGAGTTTTAGGGATGACGTGTTGATTTTGTGGGGATAACGCCTCCCCCTTGTTTCAGCTCTGTCAAGTCGCATACTACTTTGGTTCTTCACTGTTTGGGACCCTCCTGGGACCGGGAGGGTTCTAAACATAGATGTGTGTCAAGAACCCCCACTCTCTATGCTACTAAAAGGATGGATGAAAAAGGGACAGGCCTATTCTTTTTCACCTCTCTTATTTTCCCCTCTCCTTTCTTTCAGTCCATTTCATGTCCTTCCTTGTCCTGTCGTCCCTTACAAACTTTTCCTGTTGTCCCCTGTTTTCCGTCAATCTAGCTTCGGAGTGTGGGATCTGTATGCCGGACTGACGTGCTACACCCTGTTTGAGCTAATACACAGAGTTACAGTAGTTTCAGACCCCTTTACATAAAAATATCCGCTATACTGAACGGATACAGCCTACAGGACTTACAACAGTTACAATATTTTAATGGTTGAATCAATTATGCCTAACGAGTGCTGTTTGCAATAAATTTGGTGAAATATGTGCAAATTGTGTGTGATGTATCTGTGTTTTAGTCTTCCGTACTATTAGAATGTTGCCTCTGCTGTTCATCTTCGTCTTCTCTATATTTCTTTTTTTGTGCTGTCGACTGTTGTTATGATGACGAATAAACGTACATATCATGGGGTCCGAACATGCCAACACGGGAGCGCCACGGTTGCGGTAAGGATCGGCGTAATGCTGCTCGCACAATTGAAATAAAACTGAAATAAAGCAGAAATATAACAGTATTTTATTTCACGTAGGCCTACTGCGACGGCTGAAATAAAGCAATTTCAGCGACTCGGGACAGAATTTGTTTTACTGTTTTATTTCAGTTTCATTTCAATTGTGCGGGCACCATGAGACGAAGGCCCAGACGGGACAACAACGGCCGAGACTCTTCGGCCACAGCGACAAGACGTGAGGTCGATTGCAGCAGCGCTCGGGAGCGCCAAGTGCTGCGAGCTGCCAGACAGTTGGCGGCGGAGGCGGCAACTGCGCCTGCTGTTTGCGTGGTCACTCGCTGCGGCACACCAGTTAGCCTTATTGCGGTCGTGTAGTCAACGTGTGACGGATTAAGCACTGGGCCTCCTGAGGGCCTCGACCTGTGGTGACCGAGTGATCATCATTATCAGCCATCATCAGAAGGAATAGCCGGGAAGGCACTGTGTAAAAGAAACTGGACCAAGACTGCTCACCTCACGTGTGTACACTGTGCATTGGACCTAGTAAATGCCTCAGCACGAGTGATCGGTCGTCCAACAACGTGTAGTCAACGTGCAGTCGTCGTCGCTGCCCGTGTTTATTCGGCGACTGTAAAACATGCCTTTTCGCGGTCGTTACACGCAGGTAGCGGTCGGGTAGACCGCGAGGGCGCCCTGGCGTCAGTTGCCGGACGTCTGACGGCGAACTACGTTTGCCACCAACGACAACCGCCGGTCATTTGATTGTCGAAGCAATGCTGACTCGAACGAACGGTTGTCGCTTGATCTGTTTCACGCAAACCATTCTGCTGATACGACTCTCGGTCGAACTTAGCCGTCAAGGTATGTAAAACACTGTCGGTATGTCATTACCTATACATTAAGTACAGTGACGCAGAACTGAAAATAAAACCACGCCGCAATGTTAGAGCCTCAGAGGTATCCTTCATGTAAAGAAAAAGCGGGTTAAAATGCAGATGCAGAAATCTGACATACAACAGTTTGCAAGCAAGTTTACGATGTTACAGTGTTGCAGCATAGTATAGTGTATAGACTCCAACATGGTGGCGGTAACCATTGTAGACTGAATATCGTCACTATCACCCGTGTTTATGTATAGCAGCGGCAACATGGTTTTTTGCACTCCTGTGAGACGTCGGCTTTCAATATTGCCGGCCAGAATATGGGCAGTTTCCTTTACAGCTATATCTTTGACAGTTTCCCCGTATTCCCCGCCCACGTTGTGATCATTCGTATATTTTAAGAGACGTTTATGAAAAGAACGTCTAATGTGGAAAGTGAGAGGATAAATGGAAATGACTGACAATAGTAATCTTCATCATCGTTATCATTTGTTTCACAAATAGCATATACAACAGTGAACAATAAAATGTCAGCACATGTGCAGTGTGCACGATAGTGAAACAGGACAAAACGGCTCGAAAGAGCACTGACAGTTGTCCAACGTCTCAAAACATAAAACTTCCAAAATGCTAGTGAAACTACAATAAAATGCCTATAAACGGTTTAAACATATCTTACTTTCTTCCCCTTAATCATTCAGTGAGACTTCAACGGCGATTCGCCTAACTGCTTTTCTCTCCAGATTTTCTTTCATATATTAGGCATCGACCTGTGCAGCTTTCAGTGTTAGTAGCGCTGTCGTCACAGAGTAAAATCATTTATTCTATAACTTAAAGTTTTCATAACGTTTTGAAAATGGACTTATAATTCCCACTTTTAAGCATCCAAACTATTCTCCTCGCATTTACCTTCATTTAAATATGCCAGTTTACCATGCAACTCTTTGCTATCACTGTCCCGACCGTCGTAATTCTTTCACTGTGAGACTAAAATTTACCTGTTCCGAAACACTTTTTGTGCCACTCACTCAACCATAGTCTGTTTCTGTCTATCGGACTTGGCTTCACTTGGATTTCGGACTTCGTTGATTTTGTGTTTTCGTTTGTATGTCTTTTGTATTTTAGTTATTGATCGCGTGCGGCAGACTAAACAGGCCAGTTCTCTGTTTTGTTGGCGTATAGGCTGTGCAGTTTGATTTTTCATTTATTTTTAACTTCATATTTTTTCATGCTGTTTTGTTTCGCTGGCCTGGAATATCCAAAAATAAGCTCGTAGGTTGCACAAGAAATCCGTTTTGCCTTCATCGCGGCGCTTTCGTTTTAGGACGCACAAAATTCTCCATGTTGATTCCATAAAACTTGTCCAATCCTATTCCGTCACCGAGCTTACGCTTGTTTTGCGGACTTAACGTAATGTCGTCGATTCATTCTTTGCCTTTCGTCGACTTAACCAATCTTTTAATGTCAGGGGCAGAAGTCAATACAATTGCGCTGTAGCAGCGACCGTCATTACCGGCTATTCAATCAAATTATCGTCGGCACCGCTGCAACGATGACTTGGCGTGGACGACAAACGCAGTATCCAACGCACACTAGCAGTTCCAGCGTCGGACATCGTATTTTTGTTGCACAATTTAGAGCCAGACTTGAATTGATTTAGTTTGTTGCACGATAGATGCGACAAACACCAACTACGGGAAAAACCACAAAGTATATTATCAGGCGATCCGTACAAGTTTCGTATTTTCGACAAATTTCTAAAATTTAAAAAGCTGTCAAAAATATGAAACTACTCATTTTTCAGAATTGCGATCGATGCATACAGTATAATATCATTTTTGTCCTAGACAAAAGTTTAACGATCGTGCAAGGCACCACAAAATGCTGCAAAACGTAGTACTGTACTCTAGACATGTGACTGATAGTCTATATAAAAGGTGGTGCAAAAATTTTGAACATTTTTGTACGTCTTATAACTTCATGATATGTTGACCAATTTTCAAACTTTTTTTCACTGTCAGAATCAGGAGAATTTTTTTTTATAATATTATCACTAAAGATCCCATTACACCTCAAATGTGTCGCTACACTACCTTGTGAAATGTCAATGTCTTAAAGAAACAGTTGAAAACAAGACTTCTGTAACAACATATTTTAAGAACCTAACAACAGGAAACACCGTATTAATTGTCTCAGTTAATGTCTAAAGTCACTATCACATCCTGCAGTTTTACATCAAATGTTCAATGTGTCCGCCTTGCTGCTAAACGACGCACTCTTAAAATGTGTTGTTACAAAAGTCGTCTTGTTTTCAGTTGTTGCTTCAAAGACACTGGTATTTTGCACCTCAAGTGTAGCGACTCACTTGAGGTGCGGTAGGATCTTTAGTGAAAGTACTATTATTACAAATGTATTTCTGATTCTGACAGTGAAATAAGTTTGAAAATTGGTCAATATTTGATGAAGCTATAAGGCTTATAAAATTGTGCCAAATTTTTTTGGTCACTCTGTAGGTGTAAAATTAATAATCTCGCAGCAATACCGTTAAAATATTGGCATAAATTCATACAGCATTTGGCAGCTGTACTCCAAACGCCCTCCTCGAGGTCGACTGCATGCACTTCGTCGATGAATACCGGCAGGAAATGCTTTCTTTCTTCGATCAGGTACGACTCCAGATGGTCAACGTCACGAATTCAGCTGCGCCATATACAGGCTGGCCCCCAAAAAGTTAGCCACTTCCAAACTATCATTAAATGTGTATTGAAACCCATCAGTTCAGTAAGGCTAGATTTTCGAATCGAATTTGGGTGCAAAGGAAATGCCGACCTATAGTCAGTTGGTTTTAAATATTCTCTGCGTGATATCATTATGTATGTGATGTGTGACTTAATTTGTGACATCATCAGTTACTGTTTTCCAAGTTTCGATAAGGGAAAAACTAGTGCATATGACAAATCGTAATATTAAAACTTGGAAAGAAAAAGTGAAAATATGGAAATCGAAGAAATTTTTGACATGAAGTTCCATCTCAATATGATTTAGGAGTGAGTTCACAGCTTACTAAGAACTGATGCAATATAAAGTAAATAACGTCAGTGTTTTTTCTTTTAACCTTTCGCCTATGTAAGCTGTGAATTTTTCTCTCCTATACCATCTTTTAGATGGAAATTCATGTAAAAATTTCTTTTGTTTCCATATTTTATCTTTTCCGGTTTTCAATTACGATTTATCATATGCACTTATCTTACCATGTCGTAGCTACAAACGCAGTAAAAAAATGATGACGTCACAAATTAGGTAACGCTTATAATATTTAATATCAACTTACGATAATTCTTCTTTTCCGCTCAAAGTTGATGAAAAACGTTGCTTCAATAACGGTTTTTAATAAGACTAAATGACAATTCGGTGAGTGGCTTAATTTTTGGGCCACCCAGTGTATTATAAAGTCCTGTTCTGAAGTTGTGCATTTTTAGACATTAAACTTTCCATCACGAGAACCTACATTAGCTGCTGGATCAGCGATGTATCTACAGTACGTGGCTCGGCGAGGCGAGCAACATGCCGACCTTGTTATCATGACTGATTCAATTAAGTTCGACTGACGGCATCACTAACAATGAAATACGCGCCACGTTCAGCAGATAACGACGGACGATCGGATACGAACGACAGTGAATATAACGAAGGACCAAAAAAGTCAAACATTTGCTGCATGTTGTAGTTTGTCACTATTACCGTAAATGTGTATAAGTTACAACATGATATGGTGTGGATTATGTGAGCAGAACGCACGCCTAACCCGACCGTGTTGTAAGTGTATGTTAACCAATGTATTTTCCAGTGTACTGCTGGCGGGCCACAAACCGATTTGCTATCCGGCTTGTCGGCGTGAATTTCTTGCTACAGGGTGGCCCAAAATGGCACATTTTGTACGCCTTATAACTGCATCAAATATTGACCAATTTCCAAACTTGTTTCACTGTGAGATTCAGGAGAAAATTTGTAATAATACTGTAATACATCCACCACACCTCAAATACATCGCTACACTACCTTGTGAAATGTCTGTGTCTTAAAAGCAACAACTGTAAGTAAGACGACTTCTGTAACAACACATCTTAAGAGTGCGTCGTCCAGCAGCAAAGCGGACTCGTTGAACATTTGATGTAAAAACTGCAGGATGTGACAGTCACTTTAGACGATAACTGAGACAATATACACGTTGTTTCCTTTTGTTAATTTGAGGTTGCTGTTTAAGGTAATATGGTGAGCAAGCAATAACACATACTTAAAGCTTATATTCTGTATCGCTCAACGTTGTCGAGTTAATTGCGCTGCCGGAAAAAAACTCAGAATTAATGCTGTTGGTGAGAACACGCTGGCCAGACATATGCCGTCATCAATGCAGAGATGCTGTGATTGATGTTCACAGTAGAAAGATTGATAAGTCGGATTTGATGACAAAGCTATCATGTTATCACTATCTGGCCATCGCAGTGCTGCTGTGCATGGTTACAAACCTCCTTTGGGGGATCGGATAGGCCTATAGATATAGAAAAAGTATTGTATTTGCGTTTTTTTGTGTTTGTTAGTCTTGTCCACTCATCCTTCATGGTTGAGTGGACACCGGTTAACAACCAGTTATACAACTGTTGCACAGGTCTATCGAGTTCGACGGTGGAATAGAACGCGTTAATAGACAGTAGAGTGACTGCATAGCAAGCGTGTAGTATAGGTGAGTTAGTGAGTGAGTATATAGTTGCTTAACGGCACATCAGCGCAAAAATAGGCTATTTAGTGCAATTATAAGTTAGATCTTAAAAATGTGTGCTAATACTTTAATAAAAAATAGATTATTAAACCCAAGGCTTATAGCTAATATTATAAAGGTAGATGCGTAGTATAGGCGATGAAAGTAGGTAATAGTAGCCTACATAGCAAAGTCTAAATGACTGCAGTAACTTCGATAAAACTGAAATGAAACGGCACCTTCGAACTGTGCCTATGTCACTGACACTATTGCGCCTACTGCTGGAAGAAGATTTATGCATAGATGTAAGTTCCGTTGCGAGGGAGCTCATTCTTTTTGACCTTAGAGCCCACGAAGGTTAGACCCAATTAACCTAGTATACAATAAGCCAGTATGTCAGCAGTCTTGAGAACGAGGCCCACTGCTACGCACAACTCGCCATTTCTTTCCAGCGGGGGTCGAAACCGTCGCCTGTACTCACTGCATTGCATCCACCCACGGAAGGATGGCCAGACTGAGTGGGCCTGAGTAGCTTGGATAAATACCGGGATGGTCAACCTCAAATGGTGGTCACCAATCCAAATACTGACCAGGCTCGACGTAGCTTAACTCTGATATGACCAACGCCGTTCTGTTACCGCTACGCCAAACCAGCCACTGTTGCCTGTTGGCCTACGTTTTGACAAGTTAACAACAGTGTTGTAAGTTACTTTCACTTGCTGGAAGAAACCGAGCAAACTCGTCGACGACTTCCGTCGATACTTAACGTTCGTGTCAAGTCTGCATGGAACGGGGCATGACATGCGGCGTATGATATGAGTTGTACAATTTATCGAAAGAGTAAACGTCGTTTTCCTGGCGGAGCCCGTTGCTCTGCTTGCACTCGAGCGTGCGTTCGATTTTTGATTTTGAGGACGCGATGTCACCGCGACCGCGGCTTCTCTAGCGCGGACGTGTGTGTGTGTGTGTGTGTGTGTGTGTGTCAGTCCCTTGTCATCAAGCGGCTTGTCGATCGCTCTCCCACCACGTCCAACAAAGCCGCTCGCCCTCGCCCATGCAGGTATTACGTAAACGAGTTCTGGCGGCGATGCTGCGCGCGAGAAGATGACCGTCATGGAGGCGACAAATCAAATGAGTATTCGACAGACAGATGGACGAACAGACGAGAGAGACAGCTATAGCAATAGTATGACGCCGCAGCCTCCTGTTCGTCGTATACACAGGCGTATCCATTTTCTAAAAACAAGGGGCCCATCCCTATCTCCGCCCTTCCCTTGGTCCTATTGATATATCCACTCCCATCCAATTTCTTTCATTCTCATCCTCTCCTTTTCTCCAGTTCCTCCTATGTGCCTTCCTGCCTTATCGTCTCTTCCCTGCGTTTCCTGGGGATTCCCCTCTTCTGACATTTCTTCATTCCGAAGTTATAGTTTCGGACCTCTTGAAAATATATTACCTTTATCCACCATGCAGTACAAATTCAAGAAATGTTTTGACAAGGCAGTCTGAGAGAAACTGTCACGGACACGGACCGCGAAGACCCATGTCCAAGGGGGTCCAGACCCTCGTGACCGCCCTTATGGATACGCCTATGGTCGTATAAACGCTGTCCGTGGGCGCCGCCCAGTTCACGGATAAGCCGTTTCGGGCGGCGACGTTTGCGGGCGGGCGCAGATCGACGGTGGCGACCACCGACGTCGAGTTCGGATCGATAAGTGACGGTCAGCGGTGCCGGTCGGTCGGGGTGGGTGGCCGGCGTAGTGGAGCCCGTTTTAAACGCCTTTGCAGCGAGCGACCAACGCTGGCTGGCTGTCGGTCGCCGTCACTCGACAGGCCGACGATGGCGCGATACGTTCTTGGGCGCTGCGTCGAAGGCGCTGATGCGGTCAATGCCAACTTCGTCCGGTGCAGCGTGGCGTTCCTCGAAGTCTGGGTAGCGCTAGTGGCGCTGTCACGCTTTACTGCGCATGCGTCCAGCCTCCGCAGTCTACGCAGCCACAACGAATGATCCACCGCAGGTGCCTGGCCCCCAAACGCACATGCCGAGTGGCAAAGGATAGCTAGCTCACCCTCGAGCCGGAAACTTTATCAATAATTGGATGAACTTCATTCCTTTGCTGTCTGTCATTTGCATCCATGTCCATTGTTCGTCCTCACCATTACTACTTTTTGGAGATTCTTGATAAGGAGGTGGTTCGCAGCACTAGTGGCTATAGAGCAACAGTTTTGAACAGTATCCAGTCGAGCTACACGGTCTGCGCAGTACATTGGCGTAAAAATTTTTTTCCAGATTTGCACTATACATTCTTTTTTAATAATAGTCCAGCAACATTGCGAAATGGTTTATGCTCATTTCAATGATGTTTCTTTACCACATGCATGAAACCTACTTTGTGCGCATGTGTTTAATAAATGTCCGTCAATTAATAATAGTACTGTGCAGTGTTCAAAGGGAATTTCTTACATACAAACTGGTAAGGCATTTCCCCCACCAGTGCCCAGAGTTGCCCCACCAGTTGCACATAATGTGTCCGCTGCCTAATGTAATTTCAGCAGTGATATAACATTAAGCGAGGTTCCCGGGGCGAATATTTGCATGGCGTCCCCTGATTCTGTAGTTACGAATATGTCATAGTTGAGAACAAGGTCCACACTATTGATATTTTTTCCACCAGTGAAGTTTCATTAAACTACTCTTATTATTCACCAATTAAATAAACTGTAAGTATTAACACAAAACAACGACACTGGACTGCTACAATGCAGTTGCCTCACAAGATGGCGATGGCTGCTAATCGTAGTCAGAACGCTGTGCTGTAACGAAGTGAGTAAACACGGTGCTTCTTCGTGTTGTCTGAAATAAAGCGTATAAGCTCACGCACTTGCAAGAAAGCGACAGGCGCGCACACACGTTTAATATTGCTGCAGAATATAGTAGCGTCGCAAGTACTAGAGATCGGCGGCGGCGGCGGCATAGGCGCTCTGCGAGGATTAAGACCGAGCTTTCGGTGCCTTTCGGCGAGTAGATGAGGCGTTGTTTCCGGGCGGCCACTGGTCGGTCGACAGTGGGCCGCTGTAGCCGGTCCTACGTCGCCTTGCAGTCGCCGCGTGTTATGCCGACGCAAACATAATGGCAAGCATAGAACCGACCATCGGGCAAGGCGGGAGGCGGTAGCTCGGCATCGACAGGAGAAGTAATTAAGTATTAGAGGACGTCGATGCCTTCATACCGACAAGGCTCTGGAACACTTCACACATTAACACAATTCGACTTATATGTTCACAGTAGTAAGAAACTAACAGTCCACGACAGTCCTGGATGACTACAGAATTTGGCAAAAACGATGTAGCAAGAGTGACTATTGCTGGAGAAAAGTTCAAGACGTTCATGAACTGAAGCAGCTCGATCTGTTACATCCGTTTCCAGTATAATTCAAGACCGCAGCGAAAGTGGCCCAGCGTCGACTGGGGAAGTAATTAAGCGTTAGTCGACGTCGAAGTCGACGGGCACTGAACGTCGTCACTGTTGACGAATTAGCCGCACCATAGATGCTTGCCGCAACTGAATATTGTTCATCAGTGGCTCGTGCGGTGACCGAGATCGATCGGCCCGACTCGGACGAATCAAGGTCGGCCGAGAACACCGGAAGAATCCATGCAATCAATGGCGAACTGTCAGACGCCGACGGCCTGCCTGCGCTATCACGATGTCAACCTCCTCCGTCCATCCGTCCGCCTACATCTTCGTCCGTCCATCCCAACCTTGCCGTTCATAACGTGCCTGTGCTAAATCTCCAGATGGTTGTTCGGTCGTTCTGTTGTAATACATGGGGTGACAGCGATGCCGTCTCAGTGTAAAATAGTAACCGCCGCCGTGTTGCAGTCGAACGTGTTACAGCAGCGTGTAATCGTAAACTTAATTGCGTGTACTTGCTAATTGTTTTGTGTGGAATTATGTACCAGTCAAAATGCAGTCTGCGAATAAGTTACCTTGACATATGAATTGTCGTATTCCTGCATTTAACTCAAGTTTTTGTTCACAGAGAGTTTACCTCCAGCATGACGGCCTGTTATAACAATAACGTCGTTGACGTCATTTCAGCTCGTATATGATCCGGTTAGTTCTAGAGCCTTTACACCAACTTCGTTTACTGGTTGCTTAAAACGGCCAAAAGTCCAAGCTACCAGAATCAGTTTGTTTGTAAGCACAAGCTTTATTTGTTTTGAACAAGAAAGATTTCGGAGAATTCATGTATCGCCAAGGAGAATGATATAATGGACTAACGCTGAACATGTATGCAGACTGCAGTGGCATCATGTCGGTCGTACATAGGAGTCGGTGTTCAGATGCGCCTGAACTTTAAAAAGCTGTTCTGATCAAGATCGAGACGCCAAAAGAGATTGAGAACGCCGAAGGTGTCGAGGAGAGGCGAATGGCGGAGGTATGCCCCTCTCCAGCCATCTATGGAGTTGGGAGTGTCTCGAGCTTTCGGCAGGATTTTGGGCGTCTTTAACCTCGAAATGTATCTGCGTGTGAGAGAATTTTCGTGAAACTGAATTGTTTTCGAGTCAGTTAGTGTTACGGCAACATTGAGAGCAGTTTTACCTCAAAAAGTGGCACGGTTTTGTTCGTGTGCGAATAGGACTTCGTTGCCAATGTATGCTGTGTATTTTACCGACACGTTTGAGCACACACTGCCAACGTTTCGTAATTCATCACTCAAACACCAATGAAGTGTCAGCTTCTGTAAGATTACAAAATTAATATTACCAGAAATATATTAGACTACTAAAACTGCCATTGTCAATGTGACACACTGGACAATAATCGGCAAATCCCTTGGGTCTCAGAGTTTCCGTCAATCCCCATATTATTACTGTGGTTGACTGGTGTAACGATCCAGGACGATCATGAAAGACCGGATGTAAATGATAGGTAGCGGCTGGCCGTTTCGCTGTTGTTAAGCTAACAAAGTCACGCGATGTAGACCTACGCTTATGTCAAGAATTGGAGACTGGCACCAGATGTGTGTTATACAGGTGGCCCAAAAAGTAAGCCACTACTGACAGTATTAAATTGCATCAGAAAGCCGTCAATGATGCTAAATTATTTGTTTTTCAAATTTCAGTGTAAAAGACACACAATAATATTATTAGTTAGTATTCTAAATATTCTATGCGTGACCTAATTTGTGACGTCATCAATTGCTGTGCTTAAAGCTTCGATATGGCAAAAATAAATGTATATGTTAAAATCGTATTCAAATCCTGAAAACAGAAATAAGATGAAAATTAATGAAATCTTTACATGAATTTCCACAAAAAATGTTAGTGGAATTTATAGCTTGCTAAGCCGAAATAGTGCAAGAGGAAGCATTAACATCATGTAGCTCATATGACCCGTATCGCAGCCACACGGTAGTGGCTTGCTTTTCGTGTCACCCTGTAGATGGTCATTTCGTTGATATAACTGATTTTTTGTGATCAGTGTAACATTACAAAGGGGTTTAAATCGCTACATTGCCTTTACCATTTCTTCAAGCAGGGCGGCGTGACGCCGATGTCATCAGACAGCAAACATCATAAGATATCATAAAATAACACATTCGTTTAATAAACATGACAGACGCACGCAGTACAATCCAATCGATAAATACGGAGATCTTGGAAAAGTGTGAGGGAGAAGCTAGTATGTGTTTTTAAAAAGCTCCCGGGTCATGACTGTTAGACACCATGCACCCAACGCGGACACCACAATTTGGATTTTATGCGGAGCCCCTGATGTTACCGTTAGAGTTATAGTCCCCCCTATAGATCTTTTTTGAGAACTTTCATAAGCTTGGCTTTTTTTCGTACGCGTTTTCAGTGTATTCCGACAGCGTCAAAACGAGTAGAGGCAAAACTGGTGACACTTTCGAGAAAGACCTTCGACCGACACACAAACGAAATCCGACCAGGAACCACCGTGTTGATGCTGTATGGATCACCGCCAACAGTCGCCACCGAATGAGAGCACAGTGACCCGATTATGTGCTTATTGAACCCTATTTTAGTTATACGTGACAGTGATCGAGTGAGTGCACCAGTGGGCCATTGTATACTCTAATTCTGCCTGTGTTTGTGGCTTGTGTCATAAGAGTTGATGTGAAAACAGTATGCATGGGGTGACAGTTACTTCATTCTGTACTCAGTAGTGACCACCTCCATGTTGGAGGTATTTTTGTGACAGCAGTGTAACGTCGTAACTCCTAAACATAGGCCTACGTATGCTTGCAAACTGTTGTGTGTGGAATTACACAGTAGGTCTAGTCGTATTGCTCGGTCTGCAAATAAGCTTGGGCTGCTTAGCATAAGAACTGTCGGATGTCTATGCATTTTACTCAGTTTTTTCACACAAAGTACACATCCTACACGGCGGTGTGTTATGACAATGACGTCAATGATATCACTGCACCTCATGTATACGTAACGCAAGAGCTGCAAATACATCAGATGCAGTGACGTCAGAAGCCGAATGCGAAACGACGCCATCATGTTGGAGGTATACGTAGTGCGAACAGAAAGTGATTTAACATGCGGAATATGAAAATTATCATGCTACGTTTGATCGCAGACCGTATGTTTCGAGTTCCACTGGTGTATAACACTATATACACCAGTTCGCAAGCATGAGCAGTTAACGACGTTACACTGCTGGTCTACAATGTCTGCACGCTGCAGACCAAGCTGCTGTTAATTGGCTGACGTAATACGGCACATAGAAGCATACGAAACATTAAACTACATCACTGCTGCAACATGTTATACCTCCAGAATGGCGGTTGTAGCTACTGTCGACAGTGACGTCACTGTCACCCGGTGTATACACCGCGCTCACTGGACAATTCGCAGACAAGCCAACTCGCGGTCAGTCAAGTCGCGGACTGGTCAGGTCGCGAACTGTCAACTCGCTGACATCACGGAAGCTATATTTGTAGGCTACACCAAGCCTAAACCTTATACTAACCCTAACCCTGTCGGCTATTGAAAGTGTTCAGTGGTGTAATCTATCGCAAATCACATTTAAAGCGTTTATTTAGGTGCAAATTTTAAATCAAACGTTTCGGCGAGTTGACTAGCCCGCGAGTTGGCCAGTCCTCGACTTGACCACGAGTTTGTTTGTCTGTGAATTGTCTGGTTACCTACACCGCGACTAAACTGGCACTGGTATAGAGCGAACCAGTCTACAGATCATATTGACCATTAAGTATGTCTATATTGAGGAATAGCGTATCCGGCTCGGTGCTCTACTGAGCAAGATATAGGATTAAGTTATACGAGCCAGCTTCATCTCGATGCCTTTAAGCTTCTTCTTATGCCAGTAACTACAGTTATCGTTCGGCGGCCGGGGCAGAGCCGGACCGCGCTGGGCGAACATTAACGCCGTCGTCGTGATACTGCAATTCGTCACTCGGGCACGGCCGGGCCGCTCCATTCGTTCGCTCAATAAGCCGTCGCGGCTATAGGGAGTTAATAACCGTGCATGAGAAATGGCGGGCTTCCACTGCGGAAGTTGCGGGGCCGCCGCCGGTCGAACGCCGCAGAAACGGACGAAGTACGCACAGCCGAGAACGATGCCCATCGTTACCAACCGACTGTCATGTCTGATTTGAAATCTATTCACTCTCCGTTGGCCTCCGGTGGCCCGCAGCCACGATCGCCGTGCCGCCCGCCACTATTTTCACGCCCGCATCTATTACGCGGCAGTCTCTCCAGAAGTCCGTCCGAAAGTCTGCTTGTCTGTCGTCCGTCTGCCCCGGGTCTGTTCCAACTCGAAAAAAGAGTGGGTGACTGAGTGAGTGGAGTTTAACGCCGTCCTCACTTCCCCCGACATAGTGTAGGTCGCTTCGGAGGACGGAGGCGTATCCTCACTCGAAAACGAAATGGCGTAGAACGTACAAAATGGACGTGTCACGTACAACCCGTTGACCATTTTTGGTTAAGTACGTGGTAAGGAAGGTAGAGTCCATATTGATGTGACATAACGAATAACTCCACACAGTGTTAGGTATGCCAGTTATTGAGAACTATAAACACTATCACTGAATTGTTACTGAACAACATATTTTACATTTTTGTTACGAATTACAACTCGGACATAGTCTATGCCGACATTAATATTTACCTCGTAGTTTCGCGATGCAGTGGGACAATTGTCTTAGTTAAAAAGTTGTTCCTAAACAGGTCGATGAAAGTTTGAAACTAATCAGTTGAAAAGAAATTAAACGAGAAATAAAATACAATTAGTTTTTTTGTAGGCGTTTAGGCCTAAACTCCCACGTGACATTGTGTAAGTTCGGTGCTGTATACAGGCCTTTAGTGTCCGACTTACGATCCAGTGACGGAACCATGAGTGTGTGGGTCTTACGCACCTCCGAAACTGAAGTTATTCTCCCTAAACAAGCCTGAGTCCATTTAGCAGTTGGGGCTCTTGTAAAAGAAAAAGCAACGAAAAACAACAACAGATTGCTGTGTGTCATTAACGCTGTCCACTTCTCGACCGTGGGCTTAAATGAAAAAAAATTCCTGGCTACGCCCTTGCTGCTACGGAACGGACAGCATTGTAGTAGTAACCTACCGACGAGCGGCGCGCGTCGACCAAAAGAGTGCGATGTCTTACAGCCGGATTGACTTCGGCTGAGTTTTACGACCGAGATGCAGTGTTATCTCGGGCACAAAGTCTGACGCGGAGTCGCCGATCCGGCGACCGCCTGGCCGAACGCATATCTCGCTGTGTCCCGATGCTTTACGACGCTTCGTCCACACGCGGTCACCGAGTCGTCGTCTGCATATAGGCCGTGGTCGATCTGCCGGTCGGTGACTGCGACAGCGAATCTGGCTCCCGCCGTTGATGAACGGTTTCGCGCGTTCGTGTCGTTTTCGCGTGTTTTCAATCATTGCGACGAAAAACTGTTCCGCCGCCATCCGCTTGCCATCACAAACTGGAGAGAATTACACCATCCAGCGCCAGTTTTCAACACACAGAATCGTGGTGCAAGCACCGTGGGAAATCGGGGCACAGGTCGTTCAACTTTTGAGCTCGTCGCGGTCAGTCAGGGTAAGCGCAGCGACAGTTACTGGACAAGTCGCCGACAAACCAACTCGCGGTCTGTCAAGTCGCGGACTGGACAACTCGCGGACTAGTCAACTCGCCGATAGCAATTTTTTATATTACGGAAAGATTATATTATAGTTGCACACTAAACAAAAACCTGACACCAAACCTAACCATATCGAAAGTGTTCATTCATTTATTTTTTTTACCGCAAATCACATTTACTGCAAAATTTAAATCAAACGTTTCGGCGAGTTGACTATAGTCCGTGTGTTGACCAGTCCGCGAGTCGGTTTGTCGGCGAATTGTCCTGTTACCGTAGCGACTGCCCCCTAATCATCATGGCTCTTGTTTGTGTCCACGTCTCAGTAAGAGAAATTCCAATGTCACTTTGGACCAGACGGAGCCAGGTGATGCGAGGGCGACCTGGTGGACGGCATCAACTATTGTGAGAAGTGCCTATCTCTGAGGTCGCAACAGATGCAGGCAGGAATACGTGATGCTGAAACCTCACTGTTGAACCTGGCCAGCTGGATAACCAAGAAGACTCTTCTACGAGACTGTAAAATGGCTCGTACAGACCAGAGGTTGCACGAAGTTGTTTATTTGAAGGACGGTATCTTGCGCTGACAGCACATTTTGAAATGTTTGAAGCTTGGCCTATGCACATCTGTTGAGTAAGTGTCCATGTTTCAGCAACTGCCAAAACGCAGGCCGAAGATATACGAAACTTCATTTTATAGCTCGTGTAACTTTTGAGCTTGCAAGCAACAACGGTCTACGACTTGGAAAGCGTATTAAAAATGCTGAAAATGTGATAAAATATGCCGAGATCGCTACTAAAACACGCTGAGAATCAATTGGCCTATTAGACTAACGAACTATGCGCTCCTGCTTTTCATGTATAGATGAACATTGCATGTGTTTTTGTCGTCGATTCAACGTATTCGTGCTGCCATTTTTTGGCTATAAAGATGAATATAATTATAGTCCAAAATACTGTTTGTCGCTATGTCAGCATTAGATCCTTGAATCATTGCAGTAAATGCAAAAATTGTGTGTTTGTATTTTGCAGTTTTCTCAATCATTTGTCACACTGAATTAAATAATTTTATAACCGCTTTGATATGATTTTATTGCGTGTCCTCATTATTCACGTGTCACCGTGATTTTTTGTACTAAAAAGTAAAAACTATACAAATTTCAGTATAGCTTCCACGTCCGAATGCTTAAAATTCGCTTTTGGCGCCTTGTCATTGACGCATTTTGGCAAATTCTTGGCTACAGCATGATAACATCACATGGTAGCACATAATATGGATCTAATAGTTGGAAAGCGAGTTTGCATCTGTTTACTATTAACAAATTGGCCTATTAGCGCTACTAGCTTTTATTATTTTGTAAATCGGACTTTAGCAACAGAAATAAGCATGGCTTTATAGATTTGTAGATGGGTGGATAAGTCTATAGATAGCAAAGAAAACTATACTGGGTAAGTGGGATCGAAAGTCGGATCGAGAACTAAGTACTGTCATTCAGAGTTAACCATAATTGTTGACATTGATATTGGTAAGAATCCTGCAAGGGTCTATGCTGACGAATTTCAACTGAAATGTAAGCTGTTCCACACATTTGCATTCGTCTTCGAGTCACTATTCTGTATGCTCACAGCGACGACAGCATCAGTGAGCACGTAAATCACTCTCACGGTTCTTTGATGCATATACATGAGGTGCAGTATCATAATAATCATTGTCATAATAAGCCGCCATGTGGGAAGTATTCTCTGTTACAGCGCTGTGGCGTCGCCCTTGCTAACTGTTATGTGCGTGGAATACGTCAGACGAAATACGCGGTGTTGCGAATAACTTTGGCATAAAAAAAATTTCCTAATTCCGCATTTTACTCACTCTGTCACGTTAGCTAGGCCTATAACTCCGACATGGCGCATGGTTATATGCTCGGTTCAAATGACGTTACTACTGCCACTCATGTATAGTACAGCAATCGCTGTGCTGTCCTTAACCTCTGCTCCAAAACACATCTACCCGACACATTGATCATATTTCTTCCCCAGGAGAAAATTAATTGCGCCCGACGACCTTCAATTGGATTGTATTAACTCCATCTATCTGATCGATACCGCGGAACAGGTGACGCCATCCACTTTATTTCACAGCCGCGTGCAGTCAGCCAAAAATGATGTATTGGGAATTTCATCTCTATGCGATAACGAGTTTCTTCCGTCGGCGCTCAGGTATAAATTCTTGGCGGCGGCGGCGGCGGCGGCGGCGGCGGCGAGCATTTACCTGTGTGTCGCTTAGGTCTAATTAGGCGCGCGGCAGCAGGTGCAAATCTCTTCCACGGCAACCTCGGCGTGGCGTCGTTATACCGCAGTGAAACACGTAACAAGAGAAACTGCTCTTTCGATATTCTTGCAGACACAGCCGGTGGCCATTACTCGACCGACCCCCGAACAACACATCAACGTAACAACAGTGTCAAATCGGAATTGATTCAGCCGCGGGTGTCTGAGAGAGAACAGCTTATTTAAAAAAAGTGGGAAAAAATGTACATCGTGTCTGAAAAAAAATACATTGGAAATTTGGCGATAGGCGTAACCGATTTACAATTTTTTTCGCTGTTATAAACAGTACAAAATTAGTAACATATCTTATTTAGCAGTTTCATCTACTTAAGTATACAGCTGCATTACCATTGAAAAAAGTGGCTGGTTGATGGCTCTATAGACGCTGATGTTTTCTGTGAAAAAGTACTGAGTACTTCAATAAATGTTATACTTCTATCAGTGATCCACAAATAGAAAACCTTGAAGGTGCATACTATAACCTAGCTTAGTCAATCTTATTCTGGGGTGCCACTCCTTAATGATACGTTTTTGACACGGATTCCAAACGCGGTCAAGCGGCTGAGCACCTAATGTTTAGTCATCCAGCCTTAACTCTCCTTCTGTCAAGTTCTGTCAAGTAATAATGTTATTTCGCCATATTCCCTATGGTTTCAGACGTATAGTTACATTGTTTCTATTCCGGAAACAAAAAAAATCGTTCAAAAGCTCTAACATACGATGATTTTAGAGACACCGTTGTTAGTCCGATAAGTAAAGTATTTAAGTATTGTTTTCCCGAAAAATTTCATCTATTAGCCACAATCATCCAATACATCCAAGAAACTTTGAAACTTTAAAATCTAGAACTGCTAAATTTAATAAATTCCCTCATTCCATATTCTTTAACTCATTTTCTCTAGGCTTAGAATTTGTTTCTAGTTGTTTTTTTGTACAGCATCGATTTTATGTGTAACTGACATTGTACGTTGATTCAGCCTTTGGCTGCCATATGAAATAAACCAGTCTACAAATCAGTTTGGCTTCAAGTAAGGACTTAGCTGTAGCCACACTATTTTAATATTGTAATATTGTCAATCAGTTTGTTACTGCAGGCAGCACTATAGATCTCTGTGCTATCGACTTATCTAAAGCATGCGATATAGTGAATCGTTATGCGTTTTGCATTAAACTTATGAAAAGATGTTACTCCACTAAAACTATTAAGAATTGTTAGAAAACTCATTCTCCGGTTGTAACGTTGTAACTCTTGCGTTACGTGGCTTGATGCGTGGTCGTCTGCATTCAATATTTATTTTGGTGTGAAGCAAGGTTCGTATTGTCACTTTATCTGTTCTCAGTTTACCTAGATGATCTTAGTAATAATGTGTAATGGGATGAATGGATGGTGGATCGTGTTATATGCTGATGACATTCCGTTGATATCACCTTCCGTTTCACATTTAGAATTACTATTGCATGCATGCGAACGTCAACTTGAATTTCTTGACAACTTTAAGAAATCTAGGTACTTCTTGCGCATTGAACCTCGCCTTAGTGCTGCTTGCGCTGTAATTACGAGTGTAACAGGTTGTAATTATTTTGGGTGACGAACATGCAATATCTCAGGGTGTATTCGTTAATTCCGGAGTTTTTAGATGCTGCCACCGAGGCATTGGTCATTCAGTTTATATCTAGCAAATGTATGCCAATATTATTTTATGGCTTAGAAGCTTGTTCCCTAAATAAGTCTGTTAGGTCACTGGATTTTGTGTTAAACCGATTTTGTATGAAACTGTTCTAGACTAATTACTTGGATAATATTTCCCAGTATTGCATTAATTGGATCATCGACGCGGCTCATAATATCTAATAATTATTTCGCAAACAATTCTATGTCTGTTTTAATAAATTCAGTTTTTATTCAACAACTTGTAATCACTGCCACTGGCTCCCTTCTGGGATGTTCGTTGCATCATTATCATTGACGTCCTTTATCCTAAAAGCTGCTTTCCAGATAACATATCAGCGTTGGAACAGTCAGGTGACCATCTCTTCTGTGCATAATGTTATTAATGGCCATGTTTCCGCCTCAGCCAGTGTTCAGCGTATCCGCCGGCAACATCCACAGAATATTTGAGTCTATTTCTGGAGTTCGCAATGACACTGTTGATCGGCTATGGCTCCCCTTTCAGTTGCACTGCATACACCCCAAAACTATATACTCCCACAATACAAGTACTATTAAACAACATTTAATAAAGCCACAAAACACAGGGTGAAATAATAATCAGTAAAATGTATAAATACATTACAAGACAATTTGTCGAAGAAAGCATGGAAATTCACGTTTATTCGCCTCCACTATTTGATATTGTTGCTAACGTTTGTTGGTTTGTGCTCTTTTACCATTGTGCAGTCTAACTGTATGTTGATCAATCAATCAATCAATCGAGGTAAATTTGTATAGCGTCTCCTACAGTAAGTGGACGGAGGCGCTGAATAAGAGTATGATCTAAAAGAATTTAGCGATGAATAAAAAATTAAAATATAATATGATGAAAACTGTAAAAGATAATAAAAATTTATTTTTAAAAATGTAAAAACTATCAAAACAATGTCTAACGTGAGTGTACATGTATGACTGATGAAACAGCGATGTGTTTATTGTTGGTATGGCAAGTATAGTTATTAAAGTCGTCCATTTTTGTTTAGTTTTTACTGGTCTGCTAGACATTGATGGGGTGGGGACATTCGCTGCCTTTTTTGGTTACCCATCACATGCTATATTTCAGTGAGCATAAATGTGTGTTTTTCAGATTATTTTTCGCGGTATTGTGCTTCTGCGAAACGACCTACACTGTTTGCGGGAGGGCGTTAAATTCTACCCACACACTCACTATTGGCATTGTGACGAAATAAGCGTCTTCTTCTTCTGATAAACAGTTGTGTACAGTGCTCAAGTGTCTGTCAGCGTCTAATTCCCCATCGTTGCAGCTGCAAGAGTCTGTCCCTTAGGCGGCATGACTCTAACTGAGAACCTGGACCGGGCAACCGTCGATAACTGATAGCGCGGAATATCGGCGGGAAATCATCGTCGAAATTGATCGCGGAATTTCGTCGCGTCGTCTTCGGCGACAGGGACGGCGGGGTCTTCTCGGCGACGGAGATTGATCCGGAAGGCTGGGGCACGCCCGGCCGGCCGCCTCGGGAAATGGCAGATCGACGCGACGGCAGCGAGCGACGATCTGCGTGGCAGTGGCAGATTTGCGGGTTGGATGAACAAGTTGGCGCCGAATGCCGGCGAAGGATTCTTTCAGTGTTCAGAACGATGGCACGAATAAGGCGTTGCGCCATTTTGCACCGAAAAATAAAGACAGGAAAAATGCCGGACACGATTATCAGAAGTGAGTAATTTTAATGTCGATGTCATACATATTAAGCAGTTTAATTTGCAATAGAATTGATGACAAGGCAATACAACTACAAGACTCTGACAGTCGCCAATAAAATGCAGGAATAAAACTTCGTGAGACATACAAACATGAGACACGCGAAAACATAAAAAGTACTATAGTACTATAATACTTTTTATGTTTTCGCGTGTCTCATGCAGATGTAAAATAACTTATAAGTACTGTTGTTTAATGATAAAGCTGGATGTCTGACGGCATATTGGGCCTAACTGTAAATAATTCTCGCATAACCAGCAGGATGTCCACTGCATAGAGTGGCGGTGACGTCATTCTGTCTCAGTTACTGCCACCATGCTGGAGGTATATTCTGTCGCAGCAGTGTAACGTCATAAACTTACGAATAATTGTAAACTGTTGTATGTGACACCTGTCGAAGTGAAAAAAATTGGAATAAAAATTAACAAGATTTCCACATTTAAGTCAATGTTATACATAAGGTCGCGTGGGGCGACTGAAAACGCGAGACCTGACATCGCGAGACCATCGAAATTGTGGAGGCTGACATCGCGAGACCTGAAAAAGCGGCACCATATCGCAAGGGTGGACATCGCGAGACCTGACAAAGCGGCACCATATCGCAATGGTGGACATCGCAGGCTATGCTATCTAGGAAAAAAGACGCATGACCATGGTAATTTCAGAGCCACACACCGGACATCCCCCTTCCATAACAGACACACGCATAGCACATGATTCACAGAAACGCACATGTCCGCACGGCACCAGTGCGAAAC
>Ga0056115_1000326_pt1 | contig 22125 bp, 17 predicted proteins | sample WorMetOlspDAHAB1_FD_77007 | JGI IMG/M metagenome (GOLD analysis project Ga0056115, IMG submission 77007) | Marine gutless worms symbiont microbial communities from Max Planck institute for Marine Microbiology, Germany - Olavius sp. DAHAB.1 ...
GTGTTAATAGTGGGGCGGCTTTTCGTTTGCCGGAGCCTCGTTTCCCGGGGTCAACTCCGCAAATTCTTTGATCCGTTTCACCAGGATGTCACAAATGGATCCGAGCCTTTCAATCTCCTGCTGCTGTTCGTAAACCACCTCATTCAGATCTTTGATCGTCTGTTCATGATAGGCGATTTTAGTTTCAATTTTCACCAGACGTTCTTCAAACATTTTTATAACTTCTCTCCAGTCTTATAGCTCAAGATGTTAGGCTTAAAGGTATATCGTGATCAGGGTTTTGCGGCAAGCCAGATTGTGTGCCGGGCTCCTTTGCCGTGTTTGCGGGCTCTTACGGTTACGGTTTCCGTCTGGAATCCGCACTGCTTCAGGCGACGGGTGAAGGTCTCGTCGGCGCCGGAAGACCAGACGGCCAGAATCCCACCGGAGCACAAAGCGACGCGAGCGGCTTTCAGGCCGGACCTGCCGTAGAGGCGGTCATTGGCTTTTCGGGTAAGTCCTGCAGGTCCGTTGTCTACATCGAGCAGTATTGCATCCCAGGCGGATTTCATTTTGCTGATGGTTTGCCCCACATCTTCTTCCGCGATAGATACCCGGGGATCATCCAGCGGCATTCCGTTTAGATTCCCAAGATGCTTCCGGTTCCATTGGACCACAGCCGGGATCAGTTCGGAAACCGTGATGCGCGTATCCAGCCCCGATTGTCCAAGTGCCGCCGCCAGGGTGAAGCCCATACCCAAACCGCCAATTAGAATTCGCAGACCGGAATTTCGTTTAAGACGACGGCAGGTGAGTTCAGCCAGCGCATCTTCGGAACCGTGGGCGCGACTGTTCATCAACTCGGCGTTTGCGGTTCGGATCGAATATTCTGCGCCCCGCTTCAACAGCGTAACGTCTCCTTCATGTCCGGGGATCATCGCCCGGTCGATCTCTACCCAGGGAATCACATGCTTCTCCTAAATGTATTCCTGACAAAACGCTTCAGTTATCCGCAAAAGGTCCGCTGTCAGATAACCTCGCGCTTTCGAACGAATGTTGTCAGGCACTTCCCGGTAGAAGCCTTCGGCGATTCCGCCGGTTATGCAGGCGAGCGTGTCACTGTCGCCACCCAGTGAGATGGCGTTGCGCACTGCGTCCTCGTAAGACCTGGAATCCAGAAAGGCAATGATCGCCTCCGGTACCGTACCCTGGCAGGAAATGTCGAAAGCGTACGTGGGACGAATGCTGTCCACGGTTCGGTTCAGGTTATAGCCGAAGCGCTGACTGATCTGCTCTCTGATCTCTTCCTTCGTATACCCCATCCGGGCGATATACACTGAAAAAGCAGTCGCTTGTGCGCCTTTTACCCCCTCCGGATGGTTGTGCGATATGCCGGCAGTCTTGGCGGCCTCGCGGAGTACTTCTTCTTCGGTATTGAAGGCAAAGCCGACCGGACTGACGCGCATGGCAGAGCCATTGCCCCAACTGTTGTATGGCTGCGGCCGGTCTGAGTGCAGCCAGTCGATAAACGACCCCCCGTATCCGGCATTTGGATAGCGGCGGCCGATCTCACGCACCGCTTGATCGTAGGGACGGCCTGTAAGGATTGCATCCGCCACCGCAATGGTCAGGACAGTGTCGTCAGTAAAGCGGCACTGGTGGTGGAAAAGCGGAAAATCCTTGGTCTTGATCGGGTAGCGCTCATAGACCGACCCGATGATGTCTCCGGCAATTGCGCCAATCATATATCGCCTTTGGTTAAGTGATAATAGTTGACGCCATCGTATCCAAATACAGGCATCGGGTCAAGACGAATGCCGCAGCGGAAGTGAAGCCCGCGGCGAGTTCGGCCACGTCGAAGTCGAAAAAATAGCACTATACTCCGGATCGTGTCTCATAGTTGATGGAAAATTGAATTGTTGTCTTGCCTTTTGACCCGCAAAAGCGATAAAGGTAATATCTTTTTTGCTTCGGCCTTAGAAATTAGATGCAATCCACCAATAATTATGAAAAATAGCAATACACCTCCACTGCGCTTGGCCTGGACCATCTGGGGATTTGGCGCCCTGTTATATCTGATGGGGTTCTTTCAGCGCGTCGCACCGGCCGTCATGACCGCCGAGTTGATGCAGGAATTCAATATCAGCGCCGCCTCCCTCGGCAACCTTTCCGCCTTTTATTTTTACAGCTATGTGGCCATGCAGGTACCGACCGGAATTATAGCTGATATCTGGGGCCCGCGGCGTCTTCTATCAACCGGGGCGTTAGTTGCCGCAATCGGTATCCTGCTGTTTGCCGTTGCACCAAACATCTGGTGGGCCAACTGCGGCAGATTTCTGATCGGCGGTTCCGTGGCAGTCGCCTGGGTAAGTACGCTGAAACTGGCCGGCGATTGGTTCCCGTCAAGATATTTCGCAATGATCTCCGGTATTGCACTATTTTTTGGTCTTGTGGGGGCCGTATTTGCCGGCCCGCCTTTGCGGCTTTTAATCGTGGGCTTTGGCTGGCGCAGCATCATGCTGGTTTCTGCTTTCGTCACCTTTGTCATCTGTGCCGGCGTCTGGTTAATTGTCAGAGATCACCCCGTCGAAAAAGGCTATGCCGGTTTTACAGAACCTGCCCCGGCAGTTGAAAAAAGCTCTCACAGACAGATTATCTCCGGCATTTTCCAGATCCTGCGGTATCCGAATGTTTGGCTGCTCTTTGTAATTGGAGGTGGAATGGTCGGTTGTGTGCTGACATTTGGCGGCCTGTGGGGAGTGCCCTATCTCAGCATCCACCATGGTCTTTCCACCACCGAGGCTGCCGCGCTAAATTCGACCCTGCTGGTAGCCTGGGGAATCGGCGGCCCCTTATTCGGCGGCCTTTCGGATCGAGTCGGTCGGCGCAAGCCCTTATTCATATTGGGCGTTACCCTGACGGCTATCGGCTGGGGATTGATATTTTTTGTTTCGGATCTGCCGGTAGCTGTCCTGACCATCCTGTTATTTGTCACCGGTTTTACATCGGGCTGTGTCATCATCAGCTTTGCTTTTGCCCGGGAATCCGTGCCGGTCCACTTGGCCGGAACGGTTATCGGCTTGAACAACATGGGGTTTATGCTGGGGCCTACCCTGCTGCAACCTGCGGTGGGCTGGATGCTGGATCGGCATTGGAACGGTGAATTGCTGAATGGTGTCAAAATATACAACCTGAATGCCTACCACGCCGGCTTCGCTCTGATGATCGCGTGGGCCGTGCTGTCTTTTGGGTTGCTGTTTTTTACCCGGGAAACCCATTGCCGTCCGTTAGAATGAGCTACAGAACTTTGCCCGGATAAAACTAACATTTTGCTCCAAACCGTCACCAGCTTTTTTCCTTAAATCTCCCCTTAAGAATTTTGCAGAGATCCCGATAAACAATTAGATCAGCCTTTTAAAAAATCGTGTTCCAGTAGCTGCGACAGCGATATTGGTTTCATTTCCAAGAATAAAAGGCAACATCTATTATTCACCTAAGGCCATCCGGATAAAAAGTATGATCCTATGCATAAAGAAAAAGTAGGCTATAAAGTATTCGTCTGGGGCGAATCGATGCAAATTATCGAAGTTGTGCTTGATCCCGGCAAAACGATCCCGGCCGGGGCTATTTTTATCAACTGGATTGAAGGCGGCATCACCTATAAAACGCAGTCAGACCAGCATGTGAATCCGGATCAAGGTGTTTTCGGAAGACTTTTGGATTCCGGGAAAAAAAAGCTGGGTCGCATTCACCATCCGGTGACCTATTTTACCAATCCGAGTAATATCAGGAAAAGCGTCGCGTTTGCGGCTCCTCATGAACGACAGATCTTACCGGTTCATTTAACCGATAAAGACGAAAATTTTTTCTGCCATAAAGATGCCTTTATCTGCACGGACTCCGGAATTGAGATAATTTCGGAGTCCAACAGTCCGCTGAAATCTAATTTCCTGGGATTGGAAAAATCAGATTGGCTGGAATTTCGCGGCAATGGAATTATTTTTGTTCATGTCGGAGGCTCATTCAAAAATAAGAAAATTAAAAATCAGAATCTAAAGCTTGATCGACGCACCATAGTTGGGTTTACCGGCGGCATCAATTACGACCGGAGAATCGCCGGCGTGAGGGTGCTGAATCGATCTGACACCAAAACATATTTTCATGCAAAACTATCCGGCAGCGGCACAGTATATTTACAAAGTAAACCCTTTAAAATATCAAAGCACGCCCAAAGTTTAACGCACGATATCCGTGAACTTGCAAATACCAAAGCGATACAGCTATATAGAGGCAATCTGGAAAAAATTAAAAGCTTCCAGTGGTCAACGCTGCAGGATATAGTTAAAACAGAAAAGGTGAAAAATACCTTGAAAAAAAAGATTGTCCTTTCTGGTAGAACCATAAAGTTAACCGACGAAAACAGCTGACGAATATCCGGCTGGAATGTATACCTTTTTGTCGATATAGTCATCGTCGTATTTTCTCTTGATCCCTCGAGAATTAACTATTATAGATAAACCTTATCATTTGATATTCGAAACTGAATCTAAACTCCCAAATGATGACCATGAAGGACTTCTCTCAAGCTCAAATTTCATCCTTATCCGAACTGGTGGAACCTGACCGTTTTTCAACCGGTCAATCCAATCGTAAACTCCATTTGCATGATATATCACCGCATTATGGATCTCTGCCGGCCGGAATCATATGGCCGGTGACCACCGAAGAAGTCGCCGGGATTCTTTCCTGGACCTATCAAAATGATGTTCCGGTAACGCCCTGGGGTGCCGGCACCAGCACCGAAGGCAACCCTGTGCCGACTCAAGGCGGACTGGTAATGGATATGATCCGGATGAACAGGATCCTTGATATTCGTCCCCAGGACCTTCAGGCCGATGTTCAACCCGGTGTTTTACGCAAGGAATTGAACCGTCAGACCGGCCGACACGGTCTGTTTTTTCCGCCGGATCCGGGCGCGGATGCATCCATCGGTGGCATGATCGCCAACAATGCATCCGGTGTTCAAACAATTAAATATGGCGCCACTAAAGATTATGTGATGAAGCTGACGATCGTTCTTCCGAACGGCAAGGTGATTCAAACCGGCTGCAAGGCTCACAAATCTTCTTCCGGTTACGACCTGACGCGGCTGTTTGTCGGTTCGGAGGGCACCCTGGGCATCGCAACCGAGGCGACCCTCAAGCTAACGGGAATTCCTTCCCACCACCTGGCGGCCACCATCACTTTTAAAGATCTGGACAGTGCGTCCGAAGCGGTTGCGGTTCTGATCGGCTCCGGGCTGGAGCCGGCCGCCCTTGAGCTGTTGCCGCCGGTCCTGATCAATCTGATGAACCGGGAAAAAAACCTGGACATTGCCGAAGAGCCGTCCCTTTTCTGCGAATTTCACGGCGTCACCCGGAAGGCACTACAGGAGACTGCCGACCTTGCCCGGGAATTGTGTGAGCAGTGCGGTGCTACCGGATTCAAATCCGGCATCGAGGAAAAGGATCGTAAAGAATTGTGGCGCGCAAGACACGAGGCCTGGGAGACCATTCATCGCGCCCATCCTAAAATGGAAACTCTTATTGTCGACGTCGCCGTTCCGATTTCATGCTACCCGGAAATGATTGTATATTCCCAAAATCTGGTAGACCAACATCATGTCGACGGCTATGTTTTCGGCCATGCCGGCGACGGCAATTTGCATGTTGTCATCGCAGGTGATCCGGATGATAACAGAGAATGGACAACGATTGAAAATATAAATCATTTAATTGTTGAAAAAGCCGTTGAGGTGGGCGGCACCTGCACAGGTGAACACGGCATCGGTATTGGAAAACGCAAGTTCATGCAGCTGGAACACGGTGACAGCTATCACCTGATGCGGGATATTAAAAAATTAATCGATCCCAAGGGCTTAATGAATCCGGGAAAAATTTTCCTTTGATTTTCTAAATCTGAACCCGGAAGGAGATTTAAATCATGACATTTGAATCAGCATTTTCAATGGACACATCCAGTATCAAATACGGTCCCGGTGTCACCCGCGAAGTTGGATGGGACACGGAAGAACAGGGCTCCCGCCGCGTTATGGTTGTCACCGACCCCGGTTTGACTGAAAGCGAACCGGTCTCCATCACGCTTGAATCACTGCGCAAACATGGTATCGATGCCATATTGTTTGATCAGGCAAGCGTGGAGCCGACCGATATTTCGTTTAAATCAGCCATAAAGTTCGCCCAGGAAGGTAATTTTGACGGTTTCGTCGCCGTCGGAGGCGGTTCAAGCATGGACACCGCTAAGGCCGCCAATCTTTACTCGTCACATCCAGCTGATTTTATGACATATGTGAATCCGCCCATCGGAAAGGGGGTACCGATCCCGGGAGCACTGAAGCCTCTGGTTGCGGTCCCGACCACGGCAGGCACCGGCAGCGAAACCACGGGGGTGGCCATTTTCGATTATCTGGAAATGAAGGCCAAAACCGGTATCGCACACCGTTCACTAAGACCGATAAAAGGTGTTATTGACCCCAACAATACCCGTTCACTTCCCAAAATGGTGGCTGCCTGTACCGGTTTGGATCAGTTAACCCACGCTTTAGAAGCCTTAACAGGACTGCCGTATAGCCAGCGCCCGGCTCCGGAGCATCCTAAGATGCGTCCCACTTACCAGGGTTCAAATCCAATCAGCGATATCTGGGCCTCCCAGGCGATAAAGATGATTTCCGGGAACCTGGTGCAAGCCATCGAAAATCCGTCGGATGACGAAGCACGTGGCAGTATTTTGCTGGCAGCCACTTATGCCGGTATCGGATTCGGCAATGGCGGAGTGCATCTGGCTCACGGTATGTCGTATCCGGTATCGGGGATGGTTCGCGATTATGTACCGCAAGACTACCCTCCCGGTCACCCGATCGTTCCCCATGGAATGGCAGTCGTTCTGCATGCCCCGGCCGTGTTTAGATTTACGGCCTCCGCCAATCCGTCAACGCACCTGTATGCGGCCTCATTAATGGGCAAGGACATTACGGATGCCAAACCGGAGGATGCCGGAGAAATACTTTCCGGCGCAGTAGTCGAGCTGATGCAAAATGTCGGCATGCCAAACGGCCTGAAAGCGGTGGGTTTTGGACCGCAGGATGTTGACAAGCTCGTCGAAGGCACCCTGCCCCAGCACCGGGTAACCAAATTATCTCCGCGACCGGCCAGCGCCGAAGACCTGAAACAGATGTTCCTGGATTCGATGCAGATATGGTAGAAATTTGAATGCGGAAGTGGGAATGCGGAATGCGGAAGTCGGAAAATAAAAGAGGTCTAAAGCTGGCAGATGAACTGCTTCATTCTTAAATTCCTAAATCCGACTTCATAACATTCGACCTGATCACTCTGTCCTAGACCCTGACTTACCAACTTAGTCACGACCGAATTCGCTGCAATCCGCATCAATAGTCGCAACATAGTTCTGCGATCGGCAGAAAGACGCCGGGTTCAACTTTCGATTTCAAAATTTTCTAGTATCTATCCTCTGACTTTACCCTATGCTCCATGCGCTTTGCCTTTTTCCGACTTCCGCATTCCAAATTCCGACTTCTTTTCTATTCCCACTTCCGACTTCTTTCCTATATCCTGTCATCCAAAATATAATAGCGACCGTCCTCCGTGATGCCGACGAAATTTTCTGAAACCAAACCTTTTATCGCCGAGGGACGATGATCTCTGAGCCCAAACTTTAATGGAGACAAACGAGCATAAGGGAGGTGGATAGCTGTTTCAGGCGTGCGCGCACCCTGGCTTTTGAGATCTTCTATAATGGTCAGGTAAGCTCGCTTTATCTTCCAGGCATGAAATTGCCGGGTCAGGAGAATTGCAGCACCTAACAAAAGAATGCCGATGATGATCTCACTGGTTTCACCCATGGTGTCTTGATACCCTTTCGATACGGTATTATAGTATTTCATTTATTAGAAAATTCCAGGGACAAACCTTAGCATTTATAATCTTACCGGTAAAGTCTGGCGTTAACTATCCTCTGCGGAGCAAAAGGCATATATTGGCTCGTCCGCTGGGCTATCAACCTTCGGCTTTAAAGGCAATGAATGCCCGTACGCTGAGCACTGAACTGGTATTCCCGCTTTAAGGAGTGCGGAATCCCGCCCTGGTTGGATTTACAAAATTCAAAAGATAATGACCAACAAAAAAGGAAATTTTGCGATGGTACCCGAGATCAAAAAAATTCTGTATCCCACCGACATGTCTGAAACATCAAACCATGCCCTTGGCTATGCCGCAAGTCTTGCCAATCGCTATGACGCATTAATCACAATAATTCATGTAATTAAGGACGTATTGCCGAGCTCTGAGAATTTGGTGACAAACGTGATCGGCAATAGCAAATGGCAGGAACTTCTAAGCCGGAATAAAACGGAGGTGGTCGAAAAAATCCGCCGGCGACTTGATAAGTTCTGCGAAGAAACGCAAGCGGAACTATCTTCATGTCCCTTTCTGATGGATGAAGTTATTGTGAAAATCGGCAATCCGGTGGAAGAAATTATCCAGGAAGCGGATCAAAAAAAATACGATATGATCATCATGGGCGCCCATGGGCATGGTGCCATTGCCGGTGCTGTAATGGGAAGCGTCTCTAGAAGGGTAGTGCGACGAAGCACAACACCGGTCATGGTGGTGCGACTGCCGGATGAGTGATAGGGCCCGGGCTGGTGAAAATCATGCATTCTTTCAAATGGTTACTATTAATACCGCATCCCACCTTTATTCATTCGGGACTTTGGATTTTAGAATTTAGATTGAATGTCCGGCGGATCATTTCTATATAAAATGATAGAGCGAAGCGATACAACCAATCCGAAATCCAAAACCCACAATCTAAAATTGCTCCTTATAGCTGATTGGGGGAATAAATAAGGATGGTGGACCTTTTATGTCTCCTTTGCCTTCCTCTTCGTTTCCCTTTTCCGTAACTCCCGGCGCATAATTTTACCGGTGGCCGTCATGGGCATTTCCTTTACGAATTCAACCTCCCGGGGGTACTCGTGTGCGGCCAGTCTTGTTTTTACAAAACTTTTAATGTCTTCAGCAACCTCCGTCCCCGGTATCACATCCGCCTGGGGCACCACGAAGGCCTTGACGATTTCAGTGCGCATTTCGTCCGGAATACCGACAACTGCCACCAGGGCCACGGCCGGATGTTTCATCAGGCAATCTTCGATCTCAGCCGGCCCGATACGGTAGCCGGCGCTGGTGATGACATCGTCTTTGCGACCGTTGAACCAGAAATAGCCGTCGGCGTCTTTTTTTGCCAGATCCCCGGTCAACAGCCAGTCCCCGATAAATTTGCTGCGGGTGGCCGCGGGATTTTGCCAGTATTCAAGAAACATGACCGGATCCGGACGTTTGACGGCAATTTCTCCGACCGTTCCCGCTTTTACCGGATCACCCTGGACGTCGATGACCTCGACCACATGCCCGGGAATAGCGCGGCCCATGGACCCGGGCCGGATTTCCATAATATCGGCACAGCAGCCCACGATGAGGTTGCATTCGGTTTGTCCGTAAAACTCGTTAATGGTCAATCCCATGACCTCACGGCCCCAGTCCAATAGTTCTTCGCCCAGAGTTTCACCGCCGCTACCAATACTGTGCATGCGGTAGCTGTGGCGACTTCGGGGGCTTTTCACCTGGCGCATCAGCTTCAATGCAGTGGGCGGCATAAAGGCGTTGCGAATGCCGTATGCGGCGATGAGGTGAAATGCCTCTTCGGGATCAAATTTTTTAGCCCGATGAGCAAGCACCGGGATGCCGTGGTGCCAACTGGGAAACAACACATCGATCAACCCGCCGATCCAGGCCCAGTCCGCCGGTGTCCAGAATAAATCATCCTCTCTGGGAAAAAAATTATGGGGAAACTCCACCCCCGGAAGATGCCCCAACAGCGTGCGGTGCGCATGCAGCGCCCCTTTTGGCGGACCGGTAGTACCGGAAGTGTAAGTAATGAGAGCCGGCTCATCCGCTTTTGTTTTTAGCGATTGAAATTCAGGTGATCCTTGCTCGAGTGTATCCCAGAAATCCAGCAGATTGTCATCTTTTACTTCTCCAGTCACCAAAATCGTTTGAAGATTGGGCAGATTTTGACGGATTTCCCAAATCTTGGGTAGATTTGCGGCATCCGTGACAACGGCCCGTGCTTGACTGTTGGCGAGGCGATACTCCAGGGCGTCGGTGCCGAACAGTGTGAACAGCGGAAGCGAAATTGCACCGATTTTGAATGCCGCTATATGGCTGATAGCGGTTTCGGGGCATTGCGGCAACAGGAGGCCGATCCGGTCCCCCGGCTTGATGCCGGCGGATTTAAGCCCATTGGCCAGTCGGTTGGATAGTCGTTTGAGATCCCAGAACGTATATTTGGCGACCTGCCCCTTTTGATCCTGATAGATCAAGGCCAGACGGTATCGTTGCCGGGCCCACTTATCACAGATATCCACCCCGATATTATAAAATTCGGGAACTTCCCACTGAAAGGAATTATACACCTCATCATACGATTGGCCGGATTTTAGCATAATATCCCCCCCAGCATAGTGATTTCAATGGCTTGTTCAAACTAATATTCCTTAATACATCGAGCACCCCGGTTCGGCTACTATTCAAAGCGTATTAATTATTCATAGAGGACTTTCAGCAATTTAATAAACTTATCATCCCTCCAGCGATTCAACTCGGATATGGTTCGATCTCCCATTTCCGCTTTCAAACCGTCGACCAGCAGGTCTTTGGTTTCCGGCGGCAGCGTTGTCCAGCTGGCCAGACTGTCCCACCATACTTTGACAGCCGGTCCAAAGTGGTCGATAAACTGATCCATTCCGCCTTCGCCCCCGCCCAGATTGTAGATCATGTGAGGACCCATGACGGCCCAACGCATTCCCGGACCGGCGCTCACGGCTTTGTCCACATCCTCCACACTGGCGACGCCTTGAACAACAAGGTCAACGGCTTCGCGCCACAGGGCCATCGCCAGACGGTTGGCAAGGTGCCCGGGAACGGCTTTTTTCAGCACAACCGGGACTTTGCCCAATTCCTCATAAAAGTTTTTCATCGTTGCAATGGTCTGTTCATCCGTACCATCACCGGGAACCAATTCCACCAGGGGAATCAGATGCGGCGGATTAAAAGGGTGGGCTATCAGGCAGCGTCCGGGGTGACGCGTGACCTGCTGGATTTCCGTCATCAGAAGACCGGAGGAACTGCTTGCCAGAATTACATCAGCTTCGGTGTGCGCATCAAGTGCTTTGAAAACCTGCTTTTTGATCTCATAATTCTCGGCGACGGATTCTTGAACCAGCTGGACGTTTTCAACGGCGTGCTCAAGCTCGCCGGCAGTTTCTATCCTAGAAATGGATTCTGCGACTTTATTGCCGGATAATATCCCCTGAGCCTGGAGTTGCCTGATAATATCGGCGGCTTGTTGATGCCCTTTCTGACACAGAGCCGCATCAACATCCCACATTTTTACCTGAAACCTTTTGGATGCATAAAAAGCAGCCCAACTGGATCCGATAATTCCCGTACCGACAATAGCAATCGAATCAACTTGCATAATCTTTTATCCTCCAATCTGAATTTTGCCCGTCAATCACAACATAAAAATGTTAATTCAGTCAGTCAGACATGGCGCCACGCGATTTTCGCAGGTTAAAAATTCAGATACCTGCCTTTTGTCTCGCACTCACCACATTTGGCCTTCAATCTTCGACCGAGTAGCCGATGCCTTCAATCATATACCATCTACCATCAAGTATTGTTCTTTTACCATAAAAATTTATCATTTAATGAAAAATGGTGAGAATAGACTCGACAGATACCAACGGAAGATGTATGAGAATTGTGTAGCAAATAATCTACATCCATAAATTTGAGGGCAGCATGCCGGAAAACAATGCACATCTAAAGCGGGAGGCACTTTTAGAGCAGTTGGAAATGAAAAAATACGGTCTACCGCTGCAATCTTAGCCGTGGTTCGCGGTTTAGATTATAGGTTGCAAAAAGAAAGCGATTGGTTAATATATTTTAGACTTATTTCATTAGGAAAATACCATGATTATAGGCTTAGACGTTGGCGGCACCCACACCGATGTGGTTCTGGTTGATCGGGGCGGACTTCAAAAAGAAATTAAAGTCCGTACCGATCCATCCGATTTGTTTCAGTCAGTGTTGTCCGGTTTGGATGCCATAACAACGGGCATTGATCCATTGGAAATTAGCCGGATTGTTCTGAGCACCACGTTGACCACCAACGCGATCGTCCAAAACAAACTTCCGCCGGTGGGCATGATCGTGTCGAGCGGTCCCGGCATCGACCCCGAATATTACCGCACTAATGCCCACTACTTTACCCTCACGGGTTCAATCGATCACCGCGGCCGGGAGATTGAACCCATCGACCCGGATGAAATCAACAAAATTGCCGACCGGTTGCAAAAAGATGGAATTCAGCATATCGGCATCGTCGGAAAATTTTCGATTCGCAATCCGTCCCATGAGTTGCGGATCAATGAAATCTTGCAGAGCTCTTTTGAAAAAACTTTCATGGGACACCGCATTTGCGGTAACTTTAACTTTGGCCGCCGCATTGCCACCACCTACCTGAATGCAGCAGTATATCCGCTGCATCGGGATTTTTTTCAGGCCGTGCAAAAATCGCTGGCGACGAAGGGCTTAAATTTGCCGCTGCGCCTGCTCAAAGCGGATGGCGGCAATCTGAATTTTGAATCATCCATTAATTTTCCGGCACAAACCATCCTTTCAGGCCCGGCCGCCAGTGTGATGGGTGCTGTGGCTTTTGGCCCGGAAAGCGAAGATACCCTGGTGCTGGATATTGGCGGGACAACGACCGATATGGCAGTCCTGATCAACCGGGCTCCGGTATTGAATCCGTTGGGAATAAAGCTGGCCGCCTATAAAACCCTGATCCGCTCTCTCGAAACCCTTTCCCTCGGATTGGGCGGCGATAGTGCTGTCAGGATACTTGATGGAAAACTTGTCGTCGGCCCTGAAAGGCTGGGGCCGGCCATGGCTTATGGCGGAGCGGAGCCGACGCCGACGGACGCGCTTTTTGTTCTGAACGATATTCCGGATGGCAGTCGCGAAAAATCAATTGAAGGTTTGGCGCCCCTGGCCAAAAAGTACGGTGCTTCGGTTAAATCTCTGGCAGCCGAGATTCTCGATGTCAGCTGTAAAAAAATATTATCGGCTGCCAACCGGCTAATCTATCAGATAAACCGCAAGCCGGTATACACGGTTCATGAACTTCAGGAAGGATATGTCGTTCAACCGAAAGCGATTCTCGTTCTGGGAGGCCCCGCACCCTATTTTGCCCGATACCTTGAAAATATGTCCAAATATCCGGTCCGGGTAGTTCCCAAATGGAAGGTCGCCAACGCCATCGGTGCTGCCCTGGCCCGCACTACCTGTGAAGTCAATTTTTTCGCTGACACTGAAAGAGGAATCGCCGAAGCCCTGGAGGAAAATTTCAGCCGCCGGATTGACCATTCATTTGATCAGGAGGTCGCCATCCGGCAAGCCTTTGGCCTGCTGGAAGCCAAAGCCATCGAACGCGGTGCCAATCCTGATTTTCTGGAAATGGAAGTCCTCGAGGCACTGCAGTTTAACATGGTGCGCGGATTCAATACCACCGGAAAAAATATCCGGGTCAAAGTCCAGGTCAAGCCGGGATTGATCCACGGATATGATGAGGTCATCCGAAAGTTATCCGAATAAACGCCCTTAGAGCCTAAACAGGATACTATTGCCATGCTGAAAGCCAAACACAAAACCGGTCTCGTTTTTTTCCCCGCTTTTGATTGGGCCATCGATCCCACCCATCCGGAAAGGGAGGAACGACTGCTTTATACCCAGGATCAGGTGTTAGAAGAGGGGCTCTTTGATATTGAGGGTATCATCGAACTTAAACCGGATCCGGTGGTTTTAAAAGATATCCAGCGCGTTCATTTTTGTGTACCGGACGTATGGGGGGTGACGACCGAGTCACATTTGATCAGTGCCGGCGGCGCCAAAACCATCGGCATGGCTGTGCTTGATGGACAGATTGACCGGGGTTTTGCGCTGGTCAGACCCCCCGGACATCATGCCATGCGCATTGTGCATGGCGCCAGAGGGTTTTGCAATATCAACATCGAAGCGGTCATGATCGAATACCTGCGGCAGGCCTATGCCATTAAAAAGGTTGCTGTTGTCGATACGGATTGTCACCATGGCGACGGCACCCAGGATATCTACTGGCACGACCCTGACACCCTTTTTATTTCGATTCACCAGGACGGGCGAACGCTGTACCCCGGTTCGGGTTTTCCAACTGAATTGGGCGGAATTAACGCCGTCGGAAAAACACTGAATATCCCGTTGCCGCCCAACACTTCCGAAGAAGGCTTTTTGTACGCCATAAACAATATGGTCATGCCGATTCTCGATGAATTTCAACCAGATATCATCATTAACTCCGCTGGTCAGGACAATCACTATAGTGACCCCATCACGAACATGAATTTTTCGGCCCAGGGATACGCCCGTCTGACGGAAATATTAAGTCCGGATATAGCCGTTTTAGAAGGTGGCTATTCGATCGAAGGTGCCCTGCCTTATGTAAATGTGGGAATTGCCCTTGCAATGGCCGGAGTCGATTACAGCAAGGTAAAAGAGCCCGATTATGAACCGGCTAGTAATCGACAGACCCAGGCGGTGACCGATGCAATCGAAAAAATCGGCGAAACCGTACTCGCTATCTGGCAGCAACGGGACAACCTTAAAGACCGGATCATGGCAGAAACGGATGCCGGTCACCGGACCCGTAGTATTTTTTATGATACCGATGGCATTCATGAGTCCCAAAAAGAGCAAATCGAGATCTGTCCGGATTGCGCCGGCGCCTTCCAAATTGATTCGACCTCAGATCGGGGTAATCATATTCTTGCAGTTCATATACCGTGCAACGCCTGCAGCAAATGCCGGGAAATCGGTTATCAATGGTATGATTTGGCTGATACCGGTCAATATGATATGACTTTTTTACAAGACCGCCCCCAAGACGCCTTCCTCAGCAAAGGTTGACCCGAGACCTGAAACATATTTCTTTTAGTTCAGGCCTCACAAATTATGAAACGCGGCTGTAAGGGTTTTATCCAAAAACCCTTCAATTTAGAGCAAATCTCAAAAAAAATCAGAGAGATACTAGACAAAGCAGCCTGATGGAAGAATGATATTTGGCAGATTCATTATGACAAATTTCAGACAATCCGCTATAAAAGACAATCTTTACCTGCGTGCCCGGATTATTCAGGCGATTCGTAAATTTTTTATTGATAACGGCTACCTGGAGATCGACACACCCATCCGCATACCCGCACCGGCACCTGAAGCCCATATCGATGCAATCCCAACCGATGGACAGTACCTGCAGACCTCCCCTGAACTATGTATGAAACATCTGCTGGCCGCAGGCTTTCCGCGTATATTTCAAATCTGCAAGTGTTTCCGGCAAGGCGAAAGGGGCCGCAAACACCTGCCGGAACTCACGATGCTGGAGTGGTACCAGGCCGGGGGCAATTACCTTGAGTTAATGGATGAATGCGAAAAGCTCGTTCGTTTTGTCGCCCGCCACCTTGGCAGGGGGAATCAATCCATTTATCGAAATCGACCCATAGAACTTGCAATGCCCTGGGTACGTCTGTCAGTGGCTGAAGCATTTAAGCTATACGGATCAAAATCGATGGATGCGGCCATGGCAACAGACTGTTTTGACGAGGTGATGGCCCTTGAGATCGAACCCAATCTTGGTGATCCCGTACCGGTGTTTCTCTATGACTACCCTGCCCGGTATGGAGCGCTGGCCAGGCTAAAATCACAGGAACCGTTTTGGGCCGAACGATTCGAATTGTACATTGCCGGTATTGAACTCTGCAACGGCTTTAGTGAGTTGACCGATGCGCTCGAACAACGCAAGCGGTTCGAAGAAGAGCTACTGTTGCGTCGGTCTTTAAATAAACCACCTCGTCCGATGCCCGAAAAATTTCTGCAAGCCCTGACCGATATGCCCGATGCCGCCGGTAATGCTCTTGGCATCGATCGTCTGGTGATGCTGTTCACCGATTCCAATAATATCGATGATGTCGTAGCCTTTACGCCGGAGGAACTTTGACTGGATGCTGGATTCTCGATGCTGGATGCCGGGAAGGAGCGGTATAGGGTCTATGGATATAGGAAGATTCAATTTCGATCAGACCGGCCGTTTTTTAGCCGGCGGCTGGGCTGACACCTGAAAACTTACTTCCATCATCTGCCATCCGGCCTCTGACTTTTGTCATCTGTCATCTGTCTTCCGACTTCTGGCTTTTGACTTCGGCTTTGTGTATTTTTCGTTCCTCGATTTTCTTTTTCACCTTCTCTTTGGTATCGGCCAGTTTGGCTTTTTGGCGGACGAGTTTTTCCTTAACATCCTTTTGATATTTATCCACCGCGGCATAGGACAGATAATAGCTAGCAATGGCCAAAGGAATGCCGAGGAGCGCCCCGCCGACCATCATGGCCCCAATCGCCTGGGGTGCTTTTTGAAGCATCACCTTGAGTGTACTCCAGGTGGGACTTAACGGCATATCGAAAACCGGATCGAGACTCAACAATTTGGCACCGGTGATATAGGTAACGCCATAGATTAAGGGAACTGTCAGCGGATTGGAAATCCAGACACCGATTGCGGCTGAAAGTTTGCTCCACTTAAAAAGGGCTGCAATAAAAATGGCAATGGGCGTCTGGACACCAACGGTTGGTGTCATTCCGACAAAGATGCCTAGGGCAAATCCCAGGGCGACTTCGCGGGGTTCCCCCCGGATCATTATAAACCGTTCATAAAGCCTGCCAATAATACTGGCAAGGTTTTCCTTCTGAACCGCTTCTATTTCTGATTCTTTATCCAATCTGTTGACCAATAACCATCTCCGCTAGCGGTACCGAACCGACCTAAGGGACCAAATAATTGTTGCGAAATTTAAAAGCCCGTTCCTTAGATACCATGTTTCGAGAATATTTCAATCACAAAGCACCCCTCAATAATATTAGGCGCTTGGCGGCACCATATCGATAATTGGTTGTCGATGTAGCCACGTGTATTGATATTTTAGAGGTTTCCGGTTTCAGGTGTCAGTATCACCTCTAACCTGAAATGCGGCAAGTTCAATCAAAAATAAAACTGCTCAGAGTCGTAGGCGGACCTCCGTGCCCGCAGGGTACGGGCGTGCCTGACATCCCGCTATACACTCCTGTCAGCACGGAGGCCGACCCTACTTTGGCAATGAATTTTAATACCAGATTTCAGGATAGTACACCTTAACTACCTGACACCCGAAACCTGATACGTGAAACCTATATTCTATAAACTTCGCCTTTGCTATCCCGCGCTGATGCCAAAAGGCAAACGCGTTAAGGGTCCTGTACCACCCGGACCTCCAGGGGTCCCACCTGGTCAAGATGCACATCGCGCTGGGGGAAAGAAATCGTGACACCGGCCTTGCGGAATTCGCGGTCGACGGCCTTGTTCAGTTGGTGCAGCAATGGTATCCAATCGTTTATACCATTGATAAAGACGCGCATTTCGAAATTGAGGCTGTTGTCGCCAAACCCCATAAAGATGGCCTGGGGCGCCGGGTTATTAAGGGTCAGCGGGTTGGACGCTGCGGCCTTGAGCAGCAATTTTTCCGCCATTTCGGTATCGGATCCATAGGCGATACCGATAGGAATTTTTATTCGGATGATATTGTCGGACAACGACCAGTTGATCAATTTGCCGACGATAAACTCCTTGTTGGGCACAATGAGTTCTTTGCGGTCCCAATCCCTAATAGTAGTGGCCCGAATTTGGATGCGGGTGACGGTTCCACTGATCTCTGCGATGGTAACGGTATCACCGATTCGAAAAGGTCTTTCAAATAAAACGATTAAACCGCAAATAAAGTTAGCAACGACCTCCTGCAAACCGAAACCGAGACCGACACTCAGGGCCGCAATCAGCCACTGCAAATTTCCCCATTTTAGGCCGACCGTGCTGAAGGCGACTACCACGCCCACAGCGGTTATGGCATAGCTGAAAATGGTGGTAATTGCATGGCGCGCCCCGTAATCCATCTCAAACCGGTTAAGCAGGCTGATTTCCAGTAGTCCGGGCAGATTTTTTGCGGCGACGATGGTCACAATCGTGACGATAATGGCGATCATCAGATCCGCAAGCGTGACCGGCATCGCTTTCCGAACACCTTCGACATCGACGCTGTAGGACCACAGGGTCACATTTTCCAAAAAGCTCAGAGCCGGCAGTACATTCGACCAGACCAGCCAGAGTCCGATCAGTGCGCTAAAAAAAGTTATCGTTCGCAGCAACACCTGATTCTTCTCGTAGATTTGAGCCAGATTTATTTCCGGTTCCTCAATGCTGACAGCATCACCCTCAAGGGTGCCGGGGGGCGACTCAAGGTCATGCTGCTGATCGGCAGTTTCCTTTTTCCGCATAATTTCCTCGAACACCAGTCGACGCTGGATGATCGAAAGCCATCGAAGGACCAGATCTTTTAAAAGGGTCAAACCGAGGATTAAGGCGATGGTTTCACCGATCCGGGTGTATAAAGAATAAACCGAATAGTAGTAGCCCATACCGGCCAAAATGATTAATACCAGCGGAACCCCCATCGCCAGCGGATACCAGATGTATCTCAACCGCAACAGCCAGCCATCTTTTTTACGGTGTTTTAGCATTGAAACCATCTCACCGGAAAATCCCAATACGCGTCCGGACCATGCAAAATAGCCCAACAAGAGAATGATCAAGGCCAAACGCCCCAGCGAATCAATATAAATAGCATGATTTCGGGTTTGAATAGCGGTGAATATAAAAGTCATCAATCCAAGTATCGGAACAAACCACCGCAGGCTGCGTTGTATGGCCCGCCTGAGGCTTTCCGGCCACTTGAAATGCACTTTGGCGACACCTTCTTTCCAGCACATCTCATAAATAAACAGGCTGCCGCCCAGGGTTAGCGCGGTAGTTATCAGGCCGCTGCCCGCTGCAATTGCAAAATCCTGTGATGGCGGCAACCGACCCATTTGCCAGCCCGCAAGACCCAATAGCAACGGCCAGCCGAAAGCCGGTCGAACCGTCAGCGCCATGGCCTGCAGGGTCAGGATAAATGAATCTGTTTTGACAGAGTAAACCTTTCGGGCAATATGCGACATACCCCGGTGAGCCCGGCGGCGAAGGCCGGCTAACACAATGGGAATCACCAGGCCCAGGATCCATAAACCGGGATGACGCTTCGCAGACGGCATCAGGCTTTGAGCAGCCTGCCACCAGTTGGAAGGACTAAAAAGCCAATACAATGCCGGCAACAGGTTTTTTAGATCCCGGACCCCCATGCTTTTGGCACTTCGAATCCAGAGCAAATGCTCATCCAAAAACAGGGCCTCCTCCCGGGATAGGGAAGCGATTTGCTGCTCAATGAATTCGAGACGTTGGATATTTTTAAATGACCGTTGCAGTCCGGCCTGCAATTTCATCACCATTTCGCGCCGCTCGCCAAGCAACCGACGAAGTTCTGTATTCAGCAGATCGAAATCAGCTTCTCGGAGATCCGGTTCTTCTTGCAGGATAAGACCCACAACTTTATCAATATCAGCCAATTCACGTCGCTGACGATCGAGATCCAGCAGAATGGCGCGAATCTCGCCCATTTGCAGCCGCCGCTGATCGGAATCCCGGCGGAATTGCCGAATATCAGGCAAAGTTCGACGCTGCTCACGTAAAGCCAGACCGATGGTTTCAGATTGCATCGGGTAATCAACCTGTTCACGCGCCATGGCAAAATCATCTTCCAGTTGTTTTAGCTTATTTTGTTTGAGGTCCAGCTTTTCGAGAATCTGCGCTTCATCGGCGATAATCTTTTCAAACATTTTCCCCAGCTCTATCGCTATATCGTACTGCTTTTGTATGACCGGTGGGAGGTCGACAGCCAGCTGTTTCGCCTGTTCTGCGATCACACGCCCTTTTTTTGCTTCCAATTCACGCAAGCGCTGGACTTCGGCCTGCCAGTCTTTAAACAGCATTTCCAGGCGGGCAACTTCCCGGGTCGCAAGATCGCGCTCGGCGATCAGCCGGTCGGTGATGGTACCATGATTTACCAGTTGATTCTGAAACAATTCTAATTCTGTTTGGATTTTGATTTGCTCGGCTAGCACGACTGCTTGTCGCGCCCGGACTAACAGGACGGGATCATCGGGCGAGGGGGCTGTTTTTAATTCATCGTCTAACTCCAGCAAGCGCTGTTTGACCGTTATAATTTCCTGCTGCAATCCGGCGGGCCGGTCCTTTACTGCATTTATTTGATCGGCGAATTTTTTAACAATTGTTTTTGCTTCGGTTAATTCCGCCGCCAGTTGCCTGAGCTGATTTTCACGTTGATCGGGTTTCATATTGGATGCGGTCGTGGCAACCTGATCCGGTGGCGCCATCGGACGATTCAATTCATTTTCAATCACCTTTATCCGTGCCGGTGTTTTTTCGAGCTGTAGTTTGATAACCTCGATCTGCTTGCGCAATTGCGATTCGCTTTGATTCAGCGCGATCGCCCGATCCAATAAATTCAGGATATTTTTCCGATCCGTTTCGCTCAGATCAGTGCTGGTTTGAGCCTCCTCGCGGATTTTTTCCAGAGTATCAATATCGATTGTTCCGGCCGCCACGGCGTCAATCAAAGTATCGTGTTGATCGGCAGGTTTTTGATTCGAGTTTTGCGATATTGAAATACCCGGGATCACCAGCAGGATAGTTATAAACCAGATGCTAATTATCAATTTCGGGCACAATTTTTTCATAATATCCTTTTTTATGCTTGCATGAAAAAAATGACACTCCAAATCATAGTTATTCATGAGCCGATAGTAAAGTTTTGCGAATGGTATTAATATTTCGCTTGATATTCTTATGGCAAATGCAGCCGTATGTATCTTTTTTAAATTGTGTTACACGTAAAGTCTTGATATAAATAAAAGAGGTTCGGGTCAACTACTTCCTATATAAAAAGCCCAAACATGATTTACCGACATCTGATATCGCTATTTTTCAGGGTGGATTAATCAGAAAATTACGGCTGCTTTTCTTGACGCATAATGGAAAATGCTTATTGTGGTAGTTTGAAACTAATTTGGGCCGGCATGCTGCCTGAACGTTTTTCATCCACCATCCGATAATATCTGCTTGCATGTATTAATTCAGCCCAGAATAATCTCAATCAGGAGGTTTTTCTCATGGCACTTTCCGACGAAAATCCCGATATTCGAACCCAGGATCAGCGGTTATCCAAATTCGTCGATAAGCTGACCCTTGACGATCAGCGAGCACTTTCGCGGCTTCTAAACAGCTGGGAGAAAAGAGATCAACGAAAATATCCCCGGGAGAAATGTTCTATAATTACCGACTTCACGGTCGACAACCACAATTACAAAGGCATTATACGCGATATCAGTCCCTACGGTGCCTACATTAAATGCCGACACCAGTTTCCGGTAAACCGGGTAATTTTCCAAAGCTTTTTTTTCCCGAACTTTGAAATCCCCATTCGGTCCAAAAGCAATATCGTCTGGGTCGGATCAGATGGGTTTGGTGTAAAATTCGACAGTCTAGAAAGCAGTGAATAGTTTATAAGGAACCCCAAAAAGAAAAGGCAGAGCGATTTCACTCTGCCTTTTTTATTTTCGGTTTCCCCAACCCTTGCCGGATTAATCATAACCCGCATGCCCGCTAAAGGGTTATACAGTTAAACCTCAGGAGTGCTGGAGTATGGGAGTAGTGGAGTAATGGAAAAAACATTTCCGTACATATTCGAGCGATCAAAAATGAGTCACCTTTCAAGGCTGATAAATTATGATTAGACCTCCTGCTTTAGGTCAATTCGCTTTTTAAGAGTTTGTCTGATAACCCGAACGGTTTTTAAGCCGAATTTCGGCTGAACAGAAATTAATTAATGAATTAATCATTAATTGTGTGCAGGAGTAAAAGAAAAAGATCACAGTAGATAAA
>Ga0056115_1000327_pt1 | contig 22109 bp, 16 predicted proteins | sample WorMetOlspDAHAB1_FD_77007 | JGI IMG/M metagenome (GOLD analysis project Ga0056115, IMG submission 77007) | Marine gutless worms symbiont microbial communities from Max Planck institute for Marine Microbiology, Germany - Olavius sp. DAHAB.1 ...
GGCGCGGCCGCGCCAGTCGGGATTGGCCTCACCCTCGCTGTCCCAGATGGTGAAGGGTCCGCTGTTGGGGAACGGCGTGCTGAACTGGTAGTCCAGCTTCTGGTCCGTGTAGGTGTAATAACCCGCCGCCCGCAACAGTTCCGGGAAGGCCTTGGCATCCGCGGGGGGAACCGCGAAGTAGCCACCTGCCGGCCGGGAGCTGGTGCGCATGTGCTGGGTGCCGGTGGAAATCTGGTGCATACCGAGAATGTGTGCAGCCCTACTGGGCGCGCAGACCCCCGCGGCGGTAAAGGTATTGGGGTAGCGCACGCCCTGCTCGGCCAGGGCGTCGAGGTTGGGCGTGACTGCCACGGGGTCGCCGAAGGCGCCCACCCGCAGACTCATATCCTCGGCCATTAGTAACAGGATATTGGGGCGTGGCGGGTCCTGGGCCTGCGCCGCCACGCTCAGCAGCAAGGCCTGCAACAACAATAGAAATCTCATTGACGACTGTCCCGGGGTTGTTCGATAAATATCGGCGAGGTCCATGCGCGCGGCTCTGCCTCCGCCAGACAGTTGTTGTCCGGACTCGCGTTACTGCCGATGCAATAGTTGCGACGCACGCAGTTGCCATCCTCGTCGTATTCACAACCGAAGGGGTCACCGCCGATCAGCGGCTCGGAGGCCTGGATCACCCGGGCATAGTAAAGCGTCGGGCGCATGCCCACCGTGTAATCCGGGTCCTCAAATTCCACGGTACAGCCGGAACCGTCACCGGGGCAGTCAAACACCCGCCAGGTATTTTCGATCAGCGGGGCGATGGATTCGTCGGGGCTGACCTGGGGCCGGATGCGTACAATCTCGATCCTTGTGATGGCCTTGCGGCGATCCGCCGGGTTGTAGCACTCGCCCATGCACAGGGTTTGAATGCGCGCCTCGCCCAGCGCGGAAACCGCGTGGTCCGGGCAGCCCTGTTTCTGCTCCAGGGCGCCCAGGGCTTTTACCCGGAAACGAGGCGTCTCTTCGATTTGAACCTCGGTACCCATGGGCACTTCCCCATTGGGCCCATTGAGCAGGTCAAACCAGACCAGCGTGCGATCCCCGGAGGTGGCGTAGACATTGCGGTTGGACAGCGCCTGCCAGATTGAATCCCGGTCTCTACCTGTCGTGTGTGCCGCTACCAGCCCGCCTGTGTAGTAAAAGGAGCCCGACTCCTTGTCGACCTGAAACGCGCCGCGGGACAACCATGTCCGCCCCACGTCCTTGCTGTCGGTGTAGCGCAGCCGGTCGCTTTCCTTGTAACTGCTGCCGGGGCGCGCCTGGTGACCGTCGCTGGAACCCATCAAGCCGAACTTCGCCCGCTTGGGCTCGCCATTCTCGTCGAATCCCAGGGCCAGGTTGTACTGTGCCGACAGGCGCGGCACGTACATGGAGGTCGGCTGGAAAGTATTTTGTAATTGCCCGCAGCCCTCCCAGTCATCGAGAGTGGTCTCCTCGATTGTTTTCCGGCCACGGGGTGGGCCTTTTTCCACAAAGGCCTGTACCGCAGCCGCCACCTGCTCTTCACACTGCGCCGAGCCCGGGTCCTCACAGCGGCGTTGGACTATGCGGCCCGCCTGTTGGCAGCAGGGCATGAAATTCTCCGTCGGCGGCGGGCAGTAGGCCCGGTCATCATCGCCTGTGCCTATACGCTGGAAATCCTCGAAACGCTCGGAATTACCGTGACCGGAAAACAGTTCCAGCAACATCTGGTAGCGCTGTTCATACTCGTCCAGCTGGTCCCGGAAATCACCGGTCAGGGGATTGGTGTTGCCCCAGGCCAGTCCGTGGGGAATCACCAGTGCGTCGAAGCCCCATTCATCCAGCTTGCGATAGAGGCTGGTGGGCGTGAGTGCTACTTCCCGGCAATCAGTGGGCAGTTCAGTACTGGCGATGCCGTCGGCGCAGCGTGGCGTGTCGCGGACCTCACCGGCATACCAGGCGAAATCCGAGGCGAAACCGACCCCGTCGAGCAGGCTGAGCAAGCCAAAGCCGAGGGCGGGAATCCGCGTAAGCGGATAGCCCGGCCGTGACGCGATTGGCCGTGTGGGAGCAGCCCCCTCTTCCCAGGTGCGAAAGACCACATTCTTGTGGCCGTAGTGGCTGGGCACATCATCGCGGTTACTGTTGGACCACTCCCAGCCCAGGAAGGAAACCATGTCCGGGTTATCCGGCGGGCCCGCCATGGCATTGCAATCGCGGATCGCCGACACCGTATCCTCCCACACCCGGGGCGTCAGGCTCTCCGCGTGGTCATTGATGCTCCAGAAATCCAGGGCGGAACAGTAGCGGGCAAAGTCACAGGCGTCCGCAGGCGTCACCACACCCCCGCCCTTGATCGCGTTGCTGGAAAACAAATAGGCATCAAGCGAATAATTGGTGTGGGTGTGCAGGTCGCCAAACAGTATCTGTGGCGTTTCCGCCAGGGCCGCAACGGCCTGCGGCCTCGGCCCCGGTGTGGCATCGGCAGATTGCCAGGGCCCACCCAGGGAACCCCGGCCGATAACGTAGAACCCGAGCACTGCCACCAGGATGAATAGCACCAGACCAAGGAGCGTTTTCTTGATCATCGGATGGACTCCTCGGGCAGCTGCTGCTGAATCCCCTGGTCGATGGGCATGGTATCCGGGCTGGCACCGGAAGACGCCAGCAGTGCCGCCAGTGCCTCGCGCATCTCGGCCAGCTTGCCGGCGCTGTCCGGATCATTGGCGAGATTGCGTTTTTCTCCGGGATCACGGGCCATGTTGTAAAGCTCTTCCATATGCCGCAGGGGTCCACCGTCGCCGTGGGGATAGGCCACGTATTTCCAGTCCCCCTTGCGGATGCCCCGCACGTTGGGTGTATAGGGGAATTCCACCTCGTAGTTGTACTCGTACAACCAGGCCTCCCGCCAGGCGGCGGACTTACCGGTGACCAGGCCGACCCAGGAACGCCCCTGGATATCCTGCATGGATTCACCCACGGTGAGCTCCATGACCGAGGGGGCCAGGTCCAGGCTCAATACCTGCTCGTCGATCACCGTACCGGGCTTGATGGACTTCGGGTAGCGCACCGCCAGGGGTACGCGGATACTGGCCTCGTGCATGGTGCGTTTGTCGATCATGCCGTGTTCGCCAAACAGGAAGCCGTTGTCCGATGCAAAAATAAAAATGGTGTTATCCAGCTCTCCTGCCCGCTCCAGTGCTGCATAGACGCGGCCGACACTGTCATCGACCGAATTAATGGTGGCCACGTAACTGCGCACGAAGCGCTCAAAATCGGCGACTGCCTCCGGACGCGTGTCGGGAAAGTCTTCACGAAAGCCGTAGAGCGGGCCGTAGATGCCATGCCAGGTGGGCAGTCGATCCCTGATCCAGGCCGGCTTGTCCTCTAGTTGGAAGGCACTGGCGGGATAGGGGTAAGGCACATGATCGTAGTAATGGGCATAACGCGGTTCCGGCACGAAGGGACCGTGGGGTGCCTTGTGGCCGAGAATCAGGGCAAAGGGCTTGTCCGGTTCCCGCTGGGCCAGCCAGTCCAGGGCCATATCGGTGATTCGATCCGAGTAATAGCCGGCGACGGTCTTGCGCTCCCCGTTCACATTGAAGGTGGTGTCGTAGTACTTACCCTGTCCCTTGTGGGTCACCCAGTAGTCGAAACCCGGGCGGGTGGAATCGTCGTCCTCGCCCATGTGCCACTTACCGATATAGGCCGTGCTGTAGCCCCGCTTCTGCAACAGGGCGGGAAAACTCCGCAGCTGGTGGGGGTAATCCGTGAAGTTATCCCGCACCCCGTGGGTGTGGGTATAGGTGCCCGACAGGTAGGACGCCCGGCTGGGCGAGCACAGGGAGGTCGTCACGAACATGTTGTCGAAACGGGCACCCTCGGCGGCCAGCCGGTCGATATGCGGTGTTTCGATACCGAGCAGGGAGTTCTCGTGGTAACCCACCGCGTCGGCGCGCTGGTCATCGGTGAGAATAAACACCACATTGGGCCGCGACGTCGCCTGGGCCAGGGTGCTCGCGAGCACCAGCATCAGTGTGAAACTCAATCGGATCGCCATAACTCGAGCCTCCTTATCGCCTTAACCATAGCAGCAGGCGCCGGCCCAGCCAGCCCAGCGAAGTCAGGACCAGCAGTGCTGCTGCCACGGTGTAGTAGAAACGTGCGGGGTACCAGCGCCTGCTGGACTGTAATTCCCCCGGCATTCCATCGATACGCGCCTTCAAACGCGTATAGGCGGTTTCCGCTTCCGCATCCAGCGAATCCAGGGGCAGCGGTTTCTCCTCGAGGGGATCTGCCTGCATGTCAAAAAACCCGCCGTTCTCGTAGAGCTTCCAGCGACGATCGAAGGCATAGCGGGCGGGCAGGCCCGAGGGCCAGCGCGGCTCGTAATGAATAAACAGGGAATCGCGTTCCAGCTCACCCTCGCCCCGCAGAATACCGGCCAGGCTCTGGCCATCGCCGGGGTAGTCCTCCGGCGGATCGATTCCCGCCAGTTCCGCCAGGGTGGGCAGGACATCGTTGAGATTGACCAGGCTACTGCTGACACCCTGAATACCGCGGAAATTTGCCCCCCACACAATAAACGGTACCCGGGTGCCATGGGTAATCGTTGCGCCCTTGGCACCGCGTACATTGACACCGTCATGGCGGCTGGTGATATCCCGGTCGGTCCCGTTATCGCCGATGAAAAAAATCACCGTGTTGTCTGCAATGCCCGCCGCTTGCACGGCGTCGCGCACATTGCCGACCAGTTTGTCCATGTAGGCCATCATGGCCACAAATTTTTCCTGGTCGCTGGCGTTTGCATCGCGCATATCCGGGGTCGTCACCCAGGGATCGTGGGCCAGCACCATGTTGTAGTACAGAAAAAAGGGCTCTGACCCCTTTTTTTGGATGTAGTCGAGCACATAGTCATTGAGGAGGTCGGGACCAAATACCGAGGCCTCGTGCCGGCGCTGTTCACCGTTGTGGTTCAGCGTCGGTTGCCAATAGCGCGACCCCTTCTGCTCCGGGTTCAGCTGCCACAAAAGATACTCATCAAATCCCGCGGTTTCCGGCGTGGATCCCTGCAGATCTTCAAAGGGGTTGGAGTACAACTGCCACTTGCCCGCCACTGCGGTGCGGTAGCCCGCATCCCGCAACATATGGGCGAAGGTCTTCTCGGCGGGGTCGAGAAAACCGAAGTGGGTGTAGTTCCGGAAATTGTATTTCCCGGTCATGATTTTCACGCGGGAAGGCGTACAAAGCGGCTGGGCGTGGCCGTGATCGAAGCGCACTCCATCGCGGGCCAGCTCATCGAGATTAGGCGTCCGGTAGGACTCGCCGCCATACGCACCGATCGTCTCAGCACCCACATCGTCGCTGAGTATTAAAATAATGTTTGGTGGCTGCGCAATCGCCTCTGCAGTCAACAGACAGGCCAGGCACACCAGCAGCCATCCGGCATTGCGGCTCACGTAAACAAGCCCTCGTCCCGGGGACAACTACTTACCGGCTGGCTCATTTGGTACTTTCCCCTATAGTCATTATCAGGGCCTTAATAACCCGGCGGGGTCATAAAATAAAATTACTTGCAATGTAATCGATTACATTGTAGCCTAGCATGTAATCGATTACATTTTCAATCAAAATAATAGAAAGCAACCAGAAAGGCAAACTGTTATGCGCTACCTCCATATCCCATTCGCAACAGTCATCGCCGCCAGCCTGCTGGCGGTTTCAATGCCCCAATCAGCCTCTGCCCAGCAAGCCAGGATGATCGAAGAAGTCGTGGTCACCGCCCGCAAGCGGGAGCAGAGCCTGCAGGATGTCTCCGTCGCGGTAACCGCCCTGTCGGCAGACGACCTGACAGCCAACCAGATCCGAAGCTCAGAGGACCTGACCCTGCTGGTTCCCTCGCTGAACCTCCAGAAGGGCACCAACCCACGCCAGAGCTCTTTCAACATCCGCGGCATCGGTACCCAGAGTTTTTCATCCGGTGCTGAACCCAGCGTGTCGACCATGGTAGATGGGGTGGTCATGGGCCGCTCCCTGCAAGCCTTCATGAAACTGATGGACATAGAGCGCGTCGAGGTACTCCGCGGCCCGCAGGGGACGCTGTTCGGCAAGAATTCAACTGCCGGTGTGGTTCACGTCATCACCCAGAATCCCGCCGAGGAATTCGAGGCCGAACTCATGGGAGCGGTCGAAGAAGGTGAAGAATACCGTGGCGGTTTCAATGTCTCGGGCCCCTTGTCCGACAATCTCGGGTTCCGGCTGGCCGGCTACGCCTCGGACACCGACGGCTGGATCAAGAACTTCTATGACGGCGATGATTACGGGAGTTCCGACGAATGGAGCGTTCGCGGCAAGCTGCGCTGGAACCCACGCGACGACCTGGAACTCAAGTGGAGCAGCGACTACAGCGATTACGAATGCGATTGCACCGCCACCCCCATTCGCAGCATGGAACCCTTCGGCGGCAACGACGCACAGGTCGATGCCATTCTGGACGAGATTTCGCCCGTGGTACCGGATGACGAGAATGACGAGGTCAACATCAACAAGAAACCCTTTAACGACATGGACACCTGGGGGCATTCACTGGAAGTGAACTGGGATATCGGCGAATTCACCCTGACCTCCATCACTGCCTACCGCGAGGCGTCCATCGATGCCGCTACCGACGTCGATGCCCGCCCCACCAACCCGATCGGTTTCGACCAGGTCGGCGGATCCGACCAGGAGCAGTGGACCCAGGAGTTACGCCTGACCTCCCCGGTGGGAGATCGCCTGAGCTACGTGCTCGGTTTCTTCTATTTCGACCAGGAGTTGTCCCGTCGCTTCGAGCGTGAGTTCGAATTCGTGCCCGGCAACCCCGGGATCGCTGTAGCCGATTTCACGGTGGACACAGAAAACTGGGCGCTGTTCGGCGAAGCCACCTACGACATCGCCGACACCTGGCGCCTGATTGCCGGCCTGCGCTATACGGAAGATGAGCTGGATTTCGTGTACAAGCGAACCGTCAGTGGGCTGCCCATCGGCCTACCGAGCCCGGTGGACCCCACCCCGGGGGATACCGACGAGGATGACACCTCCGGCAAACTCGCGGTGGAGTGGGATGCCCGCGACGACGCCATGCTATACCTGAGTTATGCCGAGGGCTACAAGGGGCCGGCATTCGACGTCACCTTCGGGACCGACCCCGTGGGGCTCGACCCCGTCGATCCGGAAACCTCGGAATCCTGGGAACTGGGCCTGAAGAGCACCCTGTTCGACAATCGCCTGGTCTTGAATGTCGCCCTGTTCCACACCGAGTACGACGACTTCCAGGGTCAGGCCTTCTTCGACCCGGACGGCCCGGCGGATTGTCCGCCCGACGATCCGGGCTGTGATCCGGATAACGAAACCGGCACCTTCCTGTTGGTGAACGCCGGCCAGGTGGAAACCGAAGGGGTGGAGGTCGACTTTACGGCGCTGATTGGTGCCAACCTGCGCCTGTTCGGCGGCTTTGCCTTCATCGATGCCAGCATCGAGGACTACCCCGGCGGCCCCTGCAGTTTCGGTCAGCAGTTTCGCGGTGAGTGCCCGCTGGGCCTGCAGGACCTGTCCGGTGGCGACATGCCCTTCTCGCCGGACTGGAAGGTCAGCCTGACCGCCCAGTACACCCTGGAGCTCAACACCAGCTTCGATCTGTAACTGCAGGGTACGATGCGAGCACAGGACGACATTCTCTACAGCCTCTCACAGGATCGGTTCACCGAGTTTGATAGCTACGAGATTTTCGACTTCTCTGTGATGGCGATAGACAAGGACAATCGCTGGAATGCCACGGTTTACGTGAAGAACGCCTTCGACGAGTTCTATGTGAGCAATATCGCCTCCAATGTCACAAACTTCACGCCCAACGGCTATCTCCATAACCTGCCCCGCTACTACGAGCGCACGGTCGGCGCCGAAATGCGCTACCGCTGGTAGCACCCCAAAAAGGGGTCAGAGCCCTTTTCCGTAAGAGGAGATCTGACCCCTTTTCCTTTTTTTCTCCGTAAAAGGGCTCTGACCCCTTTTTTGGGATTGGAGCTAAACTAGGGGGAAAAAATGGAGATCGCCATGCGCCCCGCTATCCTGCTCACGCTGTTGCTTACCCTCTCCTCCTCCGCCCTGGCCGCGGACAAACAGTTGCTCTGGGGTGACACCCATTTGCACACCACCTATTCATCCGACGCCTACACCAACAACAACCTCACTGCCGACCCGGAAACCGCATACCGCTATGCACGCGGCATGTCGGTCGTCCATCCCTACCACCGGGCCCGGGTGCAGATCGGCACCCCGCTGGATTTCCTGGTGGTCTCGGATCACGCGGAACTTTTGGGTGTCATTCGCTACATCCACCTCGAGGGCGTGATCACCGACGGGCTCGGCCCGATCGACAGTATCAAGGCCTACTTTGCGGACTGGGTCCTGTCCCGTGCCATCGACAAGGGCGAGGGACGCGCCCTGTTCTCTTCCATTCTGCCGCCGCCGGAAGACCCGCGAGTAGTCGCTGCGCAGGCCAGTCTCTCGGACGGTGTCGGCGCCATCCCCGATATGCTGCCAGTGCAGAAGGACACTTGGAAAACCATCACCGACATCGCGGACCGCTACAATGATCCGGGCGAGTTCAGCGCGCTGATCGGCTGGGAGTGGAGTTCGATCCCGGGCGGCGCCAACCTGCACCGAATCGTGGTTACCGACAGCGACGCACCCACGGCCCAGCAATACCAGCCCTACAGCCTCAACAACAGTCCCTACCCGGAGGACCTGTGGAAGTGGCTGGACGAGATCAGCGCCAGCACCGGTGCCGGCTTTATCGCCATCCCGCACAATTCCAATATATCCAAGGGCTATATGTTTGACGACAAAAGCCTGCGCGGCGCCGACTTCACCAGTGACTACGTCGAGCTGCGACGGCGCTGGGAGCGCATTGCGGAGATCACCCAGATCAAGGGCGACTCGGAAACCCATTCCAGCCTGTCACCGGAGGACGAGTTCGCCGATTTCGAGAACTATCCCTTCTACATACAGAATGGCTATACCCCCTACGAGGCGCAGGCCGGCGACTACATCCGCTCGGCACTGAAGCGCGGCCTGTCCATAGGCGCCACGCTGGGGCAAAACCCCTACGACTTCGGCGTCATCGGGTCCACCGATTCGCACACCGCCCTCGCCAGTGCCGAGGAAGCCAATTTCTGGGGGAAACTCGCGACCGACTCGATTCCCGAAAACAAGCAGCGCAAGTTCAACCAGGAGTATCCCAGTTCCAGCGGCTGGGCCATGTCCGCCTCGGGACTGGCGGCAGTCTGGGCCGAGGAGAATACCCGCGCTTCCATCCTGGAAGCCATGCACCGGCGGGAGACCTATGCCACCACCGGCCCGCGCATCCAGCTGCAATTTTTTGGCGGTGATGGCTTCACCGAGGCCGATCTTGAGGCCGCCGATGTCTACGACAACGCCACCGCCCGTGGCGTGCCCATGGGCGGCGAACTTGCCGAACTTACCGCTGCCCCCAGTTTTCTCGTCGTCGCGAGCAAGGATCCGGTCGGTGCCAACCTCGACCGTTTGCAGATTGTGAAGGGCTGGCTGGATGCGAACGGCGCCGAGCAGGAAAAGGTCTTCAATGTGGCCTGGTCCGACGGGCGGCAATTGGGCGCGGATGGGCGCCTCCCCGCGGTGGGCAATACCGTGGACATCAGAACGGCCGCCTATAGCAACAGTATCGGATCCGAACAACTGCAGGCAGTCTGGCAGGACCCGGAGTTCGATCCCGCACAGGCGGCGTTCTACTATGTGCGCGTATTGCAGATTCCGACACCGCGTCACTCCCTCTACGACGCGATTGCACTCAGGATGGAGCACGCGGACGAGCAACCCGACACCATCCAGGAGCGGGCATATTCATCAGCAATCTGGTACAAGCCCTGAGAATTTTTCAGCAGGCTGCTATGTGTTGAGCTCTTTCTTGTACTTGCCGGGGCTAGTGCCCGTCCATTTTTTGAAGGCCCGCTGGAAGGCCGTCTGGTCCGAGAAGCCCAGCAGGTAGGCCAGTTCAGCCAGGTCGATAAAGGGTTGTGCGATATAGGTCAGGGCCAGCCCTTTACGTACCTCATCCAGTAAGGATTTGAAGGATTCACCATGCTCCTTGAGGCGGCGCTGCAAGGTCCGCGGGGTGATGGCGAGTTGCTCCGCGACCCCGTCCAGGGTAACGGAGCCCGCCGACATGGCATCGACCATTAAACTGCGTACACGGTCCAGAAATTCATCGCTGCGAGACAGTTCGTCCAGGAGCTTCTCCGCGTAGGCGTCCATCATCTCCCGCATCACCGGATCGTGCTGAACGATAGGCAGGTGGCGATAGTCCGCCGGAAACACCAGCTCGACCATGGGCTGATCGAATTTTATGGGACAGGCGAAAATCCGCTGGTACTCCGACAGGTCAGTAGGCTCCGGGTGGACAAACCTGACCTCGGTAATATCCAGGTTCTGGCCCGTGATCCAGCGAAAAATGGTCACCCAGCTCACCACGTTTTCCTCGGCTGTGTGACGCCCACCGTGCAGATCCCCGGTGTCCCAGCTGAGACGGATCTGGTCCCCCTCGAGGTGATAGGTGGAAATGGCGCGGTCCGACACCAGGCGCTCGTAGCGCATATGTCGCTCGAAGGTTTCCTCGGCGGTTTTGCAACTCATGACCGCGTACCCCAGGGCACCGTATTGGGCGGGCTTGATGCACTCCCCGACATGCAGGCCAGCATCCACATCGCCGGCCAGCTCTGCCGCCCGCGCCAGCATGTCCTCGTAAACACGTGTCGGTATTCGCCTGCTGGCGTCCTCGATAATCTCCGCGTCGAGCGCGAATTCCGCCAGGAATTCCGCCACGTCGAGTTGGCGCTGCAGCAGGTATTCGCGGATACCCCGCAGGTAGTTCGCCGACACGCTTCCGGCGACACCGGCCGCTGTCGCGGAATGCAAATTTTTCTGACGTTTATCGCCTATAGCCAAGGGGACCGGCCTCGCATAATAGCGACCATATAAACAGAGGATACGGTCATGGAATTTCAACCACAATTCATTTTGGTCTACCTGATGCCGGTGTTTGCCGCCTTTATCGCCTGGGAGCTTTACACCCTGCGCAAGCGGCGGGAGGCCTTTCCGGAGTCGGCCCAATACAGCCTGAAGGACACAGCCGCCAACGGCCTCCTCTCGTTTCTCCATGAAATCGGCGAAGTTGTATCGGCGCTGGTCATCGTTTCCATCTACTACACCCTGTTCGACTACCGGCTGTTCGACATCCCCAATACCTGGTGGGCATTCCTACTGTTGTTCGTGCTGCAGGACTTCATGTACTACTGGTTTCACCGGGCCAGCCATCGCATCCGCTGGATGTGGGCCTCCCACGTGGTGCACCACTCCTCTGAAAAACTGAATTTCAGCACGGCCTTCCGCCAGAGTCTGACCTACCAGATCTCCGGCATGTTCGTGTTCTGGCTGCCGCTGATTGCCCTGGGCTTCGAGCCGATGACCGTGGTCGCGGTGGTGTTGGTGAACCTGGCCTACCAGTTTTTCCTGCACACCCAGACCGTGAAGAAACTGGGCGCCCTGGAGTTGATTTTCAACACGCCCTCACATCACCGTGTGCACCACGCCCGCAACGAGGAATACGTCGATCAAAACTACGCCGGTACGCTGATCATATGGGACAAGCTGTTCGGCACCTTCGTGGAGGAGCGCGACGACCTGCCCTGCGAATTCGGCATTACCCGCCAGATATACACCCACGACCCAATCAAGATCACCTTTCACGAATGGCAGGATATGTTCGCCGATGTCCTGGCTGCACCCAGCCTGCGTGACGGTCTCAAGCACCTGTGGATGCCGCCGGAATGGGAAGCTGAAGAGTCAGATCAGGGCGCAGAGGTCCCGAGCTTTTCACGGATGAGCCGGATGCCCTCCTGAAACACCTCGGTTTTGGAATGAAAGCAATCACGCCAGATATTCACCGCTTCCGCGATACCCGGCACATCCCCGGCGAAGGCCTCGATGACCACCCAGCCATCAAAGCCGGTATCGCGCATACCCCGGAACGCGCCGTCCCAGTCCACGGTGCCGGTGCCCGGCGTACCCCGGTGACATTCGCTGACATGGAAGTGCACCATGCGGTTTCCGAGTTCCTGCGCGGCACCCGCCATATCGGCCTCCTCGATATTGGCGTGATGGGTATCGTAAAGAATGCCCACCCAGTCGGAATCGACCGCGTCCGCCAGTGCCCTGCCCTGGGCCTGGGTGTTGAGAAAGTAGCACTCGAAGCGGTTCAGGGGTTCCACGGCGATTCGCACATTCGCGGCTTCCGCATGTCTGGCAGCGCCTTGAAGGACTTCCACACAGTGCTCGAATTCGGCCTCAACAGGCCCACGGCCTGCAAATAGCTTGTGGGCGGAATGCATGGGCCCGACCACGGCCTCGGACCCGAGCGCCGCCGCCATATCGATATCGGAACGCAACTTGTCCAGCGCCGCACGGCGAATTGCCGCATCCGGGGAGATCGGGTTGTGCTCTGCATGCATGATGGACGCCATGGTGCAGCGCAAACCCTCCCCGTCCAGTGCCGAGCGAATTGCCGCCACTTCACCGGCACTGTATTCGCCCATGGGGATTTCCACGCCGTCGAAATCGGCCGCCTTGAGCTCCGGCAGTAAACCGAAGTGCGTCGGTTCGAAGCGGTTACACCACAGGTACAAATTCATTCCGATATTCACGCTCGCCTCCTGCGGAGAATCCAGGTAGGGGCTATTCTGATCTACAGGCCCGCTCCTGGCCATAGACAGCTGCGTTTCGAAACCATCATGGTCCCTCGGAACCGATGGAGTTAACATTTATCGCAACACCCGGACCCGGGGGATAGTTATGGAAGATGAGACTCGCATCCAGGACTTGTTAAGTGCGCTGACCGTCGAGGAGAAGATCTCCCTCTGCACGGGCCAGAATTTCTGGCAGACCAAGGCCGTGGAGCGCCTGGGCATCAAGCGCTTCAAACTCACCGATGGCCCGAGGGGCATCGCCTGGCACTCTTCCGGCAAGCGGGCCACGGCCTTTCCGCCGGGAATAGCCCTGGCGGCCACCTGGGATCGGACACTGGCAGAACGGTTTGGCCAGGCAATGGGTGCCGAGGCCAGGGCAGCAGGTTGTGGTGTGGTGCTGGGACCCGCGGTAAATATCTGCCGTACTCCCGTGAATGGCCGCACCTTCGAGTACCTCACGGAAGACCCCTATCTGAACAGGGAACTGGCCGTGCCTGTGGTGCAGGGTATCCAGAGCAATCGCATCGCCGCCTGCATCAAGCACTACGCCGCCAACAACCAGGAAAAGCACCGCATGAAAACCGATGTGGTGATTTCCGAGCGAGCATTGCGGGAAATCTACCTGCCGGTATTCGAGGCCGCCGTGACACAGGGGGATGCCTGGTCGGTGATGGCGGCCTACAACGCGGTACAGGGCCTGGCCGCCTGTGAAAATCCGGACCTGCTGCGCAGCAAGCTGCGTGAGGAATACGGTTTCCGGGGCTTCGCGGTGTCCGACTGGTTTGCCGTACGCCGCACGAAGAGCGCAGCCTCGGTCGTCAAGGCCGGTCTCAACCTGGAGATGCCGGGCAAGGGAACAAAGCTCAAGTCAAAAAATCTGCAGCGGGCTTTCGACGCCGGGGAGGTTTCCGAGGCAGACCTGGACGATAATCTTGCCGGACTGCTTCGTGTGATGTTGCTGACAGGACACCTGGATGAGCCCATCCGGTCTAGCACCGGCAAGATAGTCAGCACGACCGAGCACCAGGACCTGGCCCGGGAGATTGCCGCTGCCGGGATCACACTCCTGAAGAACGAAAACCAGGCCCTGCCCCTGAAACCGGATCAGCTAGGAAAGGTTGCCGTACTGGGCCCGAAAGCCCGCAAGCGCAATTGCCTGCCCCTGTGGGGCGGCAGCTCCGCTGTCTGGCCGCCCTTTGAAATCACCCCCTGGCAGGGCTTACAGGAGAAACTGAAAGGGCGCTGTGAACTGGTCAGATCTGCCAGGGACGCAGACGTGGCCCTCCTGTTCCTGGGCCTCAGCCACCGCCCGGGCCATGACTCGGAGGTCATGGACCGGAAAAGCCTGGACCTGCCGCCAAAACAGGTGGCCCTTTTGCGCAAAACCCTTGGCGAGAACCCGAATACCATTGTCGTGCTGATCAGCGGTTCGCCAGTCACCATGGACTGGGCCGACGAGGTCCCCGCCATTGTCGAGGCCTGGTACCCGGGTATGACAGGTGGCCACGCCATCGCCGACGTATTATTTGGCGACATCAACCCCGGCGGAAAACTACCGGTCAGCTTTCCCCGCCGGCTGGAAGACAGCCCCGCACACCGCTCCGAGCGCAGCTACCCGGGTGACGGCAGCACGGTGCACTACGATGAGGGTATTTTTGTCGGCTATCGCCATTTTGATCAGGAGGACATTGAACCCTTATTCCCGTTTGGGCACGGCCTGTCTTACACGAACTTTTCCTATACAGACCTGCAACTGTCCGCACAGACACTCAACAGCAGTGACAAGCTCGATGTCAGCCTGCAGCTCACCAACAGCGGGGAGCTCGCGGGGACCGAGGTCGTGCAGCTGTATATCTCCAACCAGGACTGTTCACAGCCCAGGCCCCCGCGGGAACTGAAGGGCTTCTCCAGGGTTCAGCTGCAGCCCGGCGAAAGTCGCCGGGTGAATTTCGCGTTAACGGGCAAAGACCTGGCCTGCTATCACGAGGGCCGAAGTACCTGGGTTACCGACCCCGGCCGGTTCACTATCGAGGTGGGCGCCTCGTCCCGGGATATCAGACTGGAAGCGGAGTTCCAGTATCGCGGGGATGCATCCCCATCGAGTGATCAGGAAAACGGGGCGCGCCAGTGAAGGCCAACGTGCTTGCAGTTTTCGTCGTGCTTTTGCTGGCAGGTGGCGAACATTCGCGAGCGGATGGTCGACCCAATATTGTTTTTATCATGTCGGACGACCATGCCAACCGCGCGGTAAGTGCCTACGACAACAGTCTCATGCAGACACCGAATATCGACCGCATAGCCGCCAACGGCATGCGCTTCGACCGCGCCTACGTGGGCAATGCCATCTGTGGTCCCAGCCGGGCGACGGCGCTTACCGGCCTGCACAGCCACGGCAACGGTTTCTACAGTAACGAATGGTCGGGGGAATTCGACGGCAGCCAGCAAACCTTTCCCAGCTTGCTTCAGAAAGCCGGCTACCGGACCGCCCTGTTCGGTAAGTGGCATCTGTACAGCGATCCGACCGGCTTCGATCACTGGGAGGTGATCGACAATGTGTTCGAGCAGGGCAGCTATTACAATCCCAGCTTTCGCAGCCCAGGCGGCATAGAGGAAACTACCGGCTACGTCGCCGACCTGGTAACCGACAAAGCTCTGGCCTGGCTCGACCGGAAGAGCGGAGACGGGCGCCCCTTTTTACTGATGTACCAGCACAAGACACCGCATCGTGACTGGCTGCCGGGCCCTGATGAGTTGAAGCAGTGGGATGAAGAGGCCCGCATGGCGGAACCCGCCACCCTGCTCCGCTCCATGGAGGGGCAAACCCGGGCTCGACAAGAGGCCCGGGTGGATATCGCCGGCTATATGACCAGGCGCGACGTCAAGCTCAGGCAGCCCGGCGGTTTGACGGAGGCGCAGGCCGCACTCTGGGAATCGGCGTTCGGGGAAGGTAACCGCGCCTTCGAGGCTGCTGACATGAGTGAGACCGATGAGACCCGCTGGAAATACCAGCGCTACATCAAGACCTACATCGACTCGGTGAAGGGCATGGATCGCCAGATCGGTCGCCTGCTGGATTACCTGGAGAAGCACGACCTGACCGACAACACCCTCATTGTCTACACCTCCGACCAGGGATTTTACCTGGGCGAGAACGGCTGGTTTGACAAGCGCTGGATGGACGAGGTGTCTTCACGCATTCCACTGTTGATGCAGTGGCAGGGGAGGATCGCTCCCGGCAGCGCCAGCGATGCACTGGTGCAAAACATCGATTTCGCACCGACTTTCCTGGATGCAGCGGGAGTCAAACCGGCAAGCCCCATGCACGGCGTCAGCCTGCTGCCACTCATGGACGTCGAGCCGCCCCCGTGGGAGCGCGACCTCTACTACCACTTCTACGAGAACCCCGGATTCCACGGCGTGGCTCGCCACTACGGCATTCACACCGGCCGCTACAAACTGATCCACTACTACCGCAATAATGAGTGGGAATTATTTGACCTGCACACGGATCCCGGTGACCAGGACAATCTCTATGGCAGGCCGCAGTACAGAGAGTTGACGGCGGATCTGAAACAGCGCCTGCAGGACTTGCGCCGGCAGTATCGGGTGCCTGAGGAGGATCCCGAGCCACCCTGGTACCATGGCCCGCTTATTCGCTTGTTCGAGCAGTTGATGAAGCTGCGATAATAAGTGTCCAGGGAATAGCGGCCTGGTTCAAAGTGCCCACTCCACCGCGAGCCGCCCCTGGAGTCCCGGCCCTGAAAACCCCACGGCCTGTTCGTAGTCTTCATCGAATAGATTGCCCACTGTTCCCTGCAGCCGGAACTCGCTGCGCGGGCGCCAGGTAAGGCTCAGGTCCACCCGGGTATAGTCCGCGAGTGTATAGTCGACGTTGGTCCCGCTATGGCGCGAAGCCTCGGCGCGCTCATCCACCCAGAGGTAATCCACCGACAGGTCAATCGATGAACTCACCGGGTAGAACCATTGAAGCCCAGCCTTCCATTTCGGTCGGCCGCGAAGAGTCTCATCACTGTCATTGACATCGATATCGGTCCAGGTGGCATGGCCTCGCCACTCCCCTGCCCGCTCCAGGTCTGCCACAAGTGTAAGCTCCATGCCCCGGCTATCCACGCTCGCACGGTTCACATTAGTAAAAAGCTCGTCGTCAAAATCGATCAGGTCACGGTAGCGGTTGTCGAAGTAAACCAGGTTAACGCGCAGGCCATCAGAGACGCGGTGCTCGATGCCGGCATCCCAGCTGTTCGCCGTTTCGGCCTGCAATCGGGGGTTGCCGACCAGGGGATGAGCCAGGGCGAAGAAACTCGGGGGCTTGAAGCCCTCGCCCCAGTTAAGCCTGAGATCGGTGCGCTCCCCGGCCAGCCTGTAAATAACGCCCAGTCTTCCGCTCAGTTCGGCATCGACGTCTTCAGGATCATCGTGGCGCAGACTGGCAGACAAGGACAGGCGGCTTCCCACTTCGCGATACAGCTCAATGAAGACACCGGTACTGTCACGCTCCAATTCAAAATTTGTAGGCAATACGACGCCAAAATCGACGTAGCCTTCGCTGTCGCCCTCTTCCCGCTCGAGGTCCAGGCCAAGGCCGATACGCCAGTTGCCGGCGCGGAGCCGGTTCACCCAGCTCAATTGGTAGCGGTCGAACTGCGTTTCCGCGCCATTGGGCGGCACTTCAAATCCCGGGTAGATGCCCGGCGAGCGCTTTTCACTGTCCAGTGAGAACCAGTTTGCAAGCAAAGTGTAGTTCCAGTTTGTACCCACCCGGGAATGCCAACCCAGCTGCAGCGACAGATCCTGCGATTGTGCCTCGTCGAGTTCGCGCCATACCGCGTACTCGGGCCCACCGCTATCTTCGGGAAAGCTCGACCGCTCACTGTCGCTGTAGCGGATACTGGCATGAAGGCGACGCGCATCCGTCAATGCGTATCGAGCTGCTGCACTGAAAAAGTCCAACTCCCGTCGACTGCCCTCTACAACATCACCGGCATCGGAATAGCCCAGGGTCGCCGCGTAGGCACCGCCTCGCCCGATAGTCCCCTGGAGGCTGCCGCCGAGTCGATAGTAGTCATCACCACCGCCCTCTGCGCGCAACTGTACGGCGCCAGCCTCCTCAGGCTGCCGGGTCACGATATTCAGCACGCCTGACAGAGCATCGGCCCCGTAGACCGCCGACTGGGGGCCGCGGATCAATTCGATGCGCTCCACCTGGCTGGTGTCCAGGGTCGAGAAATCGAAGGAACCGCCGCGACTGTCCACCGGGTTGTTCACCTGCACGCCGTCAATCATGATCACGGCGAAATTCGGCTCACCCCCGCGCACATAGAGACTGGTGATGCCACCGGCCCCTCCCTGCTGGCTTACACTCAGCCCGGTCAGCGATTCCAGGAGCTGCTGCACGCCGGTTTTATTCAGTGCCAGGATGTGTTCGCGGTCGATCACCGAGAGCTGGCCTGTGAGCTCACCCGGTCCCAGCCCGGAACGCGAGCCGATAACCTCAACAGTTTCCGGGACGGTCGCCTGCGCCCCCGTGCCAAAGACGATAAACAGCGCGGAAGCGATCTTAAACAGGCACAGGGCCGCCCTGGCGAGGGACATATCAGTCGCCGCAGGCGCCGTCTTGTAGCAGCCAGTCGAGGGCGTTCTCCAGCAGAGTTCGGTGCTCGGGGGCTTCATAGGCCTCGGCAGAATGACCCATGGTCGAATAAAGTGCTCGCCCGTCACCGACGCAACGGTACCAGGCGATCGGGTGGTCACCCATGCGCAGATCCCGCTCCCGACCCAGCATCTTCTGCACCGGGTTGTAGCTGTCCTCATCTATGGTGGCCAGAATCTCAAAACCCTTGCCACGGGGACTCGCTTTCCAGGAATACCACTCCTCGGTATGGGACCACTGCACCGGCAGGCCCTGCATAACCGGGTGGTCCGGCGCTTCATTGTGCACAGTAGCCGCCTGGAACTGGGGACTCATGATATGAGCGGTGAATTCCACACCGATCAGGTTTTGCATGTACCAGGGCCAGTAGGCATGCGATCCATCGGCAGCGGCGTGTACCCCCAACCAGCTGCCGCCGGATTCCAGGCTGTTTTTCAGAGCCTCCCTTTGATCGGAGCTCAGGGCATTGCCCGTGGTGTTGTGAAACACCACGACATCGAAACGGGCGAGATCCTCGGCATTGAATATCGCACTGTTTTCCGTGTGGAACATGGACCAGCCATTTTTTTCACCCAGGGCATTAAAAAGTCTCACCCCCGCCTCTATGCCCTCTGCGTGGCGAAACCCGTTGGTCTTGGTAAACAGCAGCACTGCGGGAGACGTAAGAGAGGGCGGGACCGGGGGCGGCTCAGTTTCGTAGCTTGTGGACGGAAACAGGATATTCCAGGCACCGAGGTACCAGATCGCCAGCAGGCTGGCGGCCACAAATAAAATCAGCAGTGCCAGCAGGAGTTTCAGCGCGGTCTTTAGTTTACTCATCATTGCTCCCCGCCCTTCGGCACCGGGTTCTCCCGGAACAAGCGCTTGAGTTTGTAGAGTTCACCGGGCGCAGTGCCAAAAACCTGTTCACCGGCTTCATCGAAGCCCCGCTCCGCCTGGAAAAGGGCATCGGCGGTAACCAGGGTTTCCGCCTCGATACGGCGCCAGGCCTGGCGCCGCTCAGACCAGATCTTGCAGGTGGCCGGGTTGGTGTGACCGTGCCAGCCGGACGCTTCCCGGGTCCAGCGCTGTTCACAACCCGATGGCAAGGAGCGCTCCAGGTCCTCGAGCTCCAGGGCTGCAAAAAGCTCCGGGTGATCAAAGGCATCGACAAAGCCTGAGGCATCCTTAAACCGCCAGGCACTCTGTAGGATGCCCTGGTCATCCTCGCCGAACACCATCAACACCTGGCGATAAAGTTTTGCCTCCGCCCCTGTGTTGAGCTGCAAATACATGACCTGGGGGCCGATCGCGGGCGCGTTTACCCGGACACGCCGGTCCCAGAGCAACGGCTCCTCGCCGCCCGGCTCCACCGCCTGGCTGAGTTCAAGGTTGGCGCTGCGATACTCCCCGGCCAGCACTTCGAGCAGTTGCTCGATATCATCCGTGGACGAGGCGGCGCCGGCAAGGCCGACCCAGAGAGACAGGCTGAGCGCCCACCAGCGCATCAGTCGATATCGGCCAGGGTAAACGCGTCGCCGATCACCCGATCGCCGGCCAGGTCGTGCAACTGCCGACCGCAGGCATGGACGATATCACGGCTGTAGACCACGCGCCCGACGTGTTTGCCCGTGCACAACTCCAGCGCGGCCTCGGCCATCATCTCCACCGGCTCCACCATATCGGGCCGGCGCCGGGCGATGTCGCGCACGTAGTCTGCGCCGGGGGTCATCACTATGTACGAGGGCGCCATGGCATTGACGTAGATACCGTCTTCCACCAGCTCGTGGGCCAGTACCTCGGTATAGCGATTAAGGGCCGCCTTGCTGGCGCCATAGGCGCCGACAATAAAATTGGCCATCTTCGAATCCGGGTAGGGCGGCGGCTCCTGGATTGCGGTGCGACTACTGATATTGAGAATCCAGCCGGCGCCCTTTTCGCGCAGTCCCGGCAACACCTGTTGGGTCAGTTCTACCGGCACATTCACATTGAGGTCGAACATGGCATTGCGCTGGGCGGTGCTGACCTCACTGGGGACCAGCATGGTAGAGCGGGCGGCATTGTTGACCAGTATGTCGATGGCGCCGAAGTGTTCCTGCGCCCGCGCCACCAGGTCAGCCCGTGCTTCGGCATCGGTGAGATCGCATTCGACTGCAACGGCGTGACCGCCGGCGGCTTTTATATCGCTGACTGCTTCTTCGAGCGTGCCCGGAAGTTCACCGTGGGCACCGAGGCGCGAGGCCACCAGGACTACCGATGCGCCCTCGGCGGCAAAACGCTGGGCAATGGCCCGGCCAATGCCGCGGCTGGCGCCGGTTACCAGCGCAACTTTGCGCAGTAGTTCGCGCAATTACCACCAGACCCAGGTGCTGTTACGACCCAGGTCGCACTCATCATCAGAGGTATCCTCCATGGCGGCAAAGTCGCCCGCGTCGAACTGTCGCTGGAAGGTGTCGCGGCCGGCCTGGTAGGCCTCCTCGTTGAGATCGCCCTCTATGATGGTCTCCTTGACGGTCTCGTTCCAGGCCAGCCACAGGTCATTGCGATTCAGGCCCTCGACCGGGAATTCCCCCAGGGCCTTCTTGATATAGCCGTGGCACCAGGACTCTCCCTTGGCCATGACATTGCCGGCACCCAACAGCAGGCACAGTGCGAGAATGATACGATTCAGCTTCGGATAAGACATAGACATTCCCCCAGCGAGATTCCCCTCATTCTAGCCAAGCCGACCGGGGGTGACTAGCATCTGAACTGATCATTCCTGTTAACCCTCCATAGCCTCCAGTTCAACGCCGCGGGTTTCGTGCACCAGGCCGTAGACGAAGAACACCGAGATCAGTGCCGACACGGCGTAAAATCCGTAGGCTCCCGCGAGACCGATCCCCGCCAGCATGATGGGGAAGGTCATGGTAATGGCGAAATTGGAGCCCCACTGGAACAGGCCGGCAATCGCCAGTCCCGAACCGCGGATCTGGTTGGGGAACATCTCACCCAGCATCACCCACATCACCGGGCCCCAGGAGGCATTGAAAAACATCACGTAGGCGTTGGCCGCGACCAGGGTAATCGTCCCGGTGGTATCGCCGAGGGTAAGCTCCCCGTTGACCTGCTCCGCGGTACTGAAACCCCAGGCCATGGTGGCCAGGCAGACGGTCATGCCCATGGAACCGACTTCCAGCAGCGGTCGGCGGCCGACCTTGTCGATCAACACAATGGTGACGATGCAGGCGGCGATACTGAGGGAACCGCTGATGATATTGATCAGCAGGGCGTCCTCTTCGGAAAAACCCACTGCCTGCCAGAGCACGGCGCCGTAATAGAACACCACGTTGATACCCACCAGCTGCTGGAAGGTGGCGAGGCCGATACCGACCCAGACAATCTTGCGGATGCCGCCGCTGACCGGGTCCAGCAGATCCCGGAACCGGGGTCGATGGTCGTGGGCCAGGGAATCGTAGATCTCCTCGGTCTTGGCTGCGGCCATATCGGCCCCAAACAGCCGCACCAGGGTCGAGCGCGCATCGTCGAGGCGGTTCGCTGACACCAGGTAACGCGGGCTTTCCGGAATAAACAGCAGCGCCACCAGGAACAGGCCGGCGGGTACCATCTCCATCCAGAACATCCAGCGCCAGGCCTCTCTCCCC
>Ga0056115_1000328_pt1 | contig 22058 bp, 6 predicted proteins | sample WorMetOlspDAHAB1_FD_77007 | JGI IMG/M metagenome (GOLD analysis project Ga0056115, IMG submission 77007) | Marine gutless worms symbiont microbial communities from Max Planck institute for Marine Microbiology, Germany - Olavius sp. DAHAB.1 ...
ATTAAGCGTTTGAAACAAACTGGATCGATAACAAGAAAGTCTGGTAAGGCGGCCAACAACAGCGCGAACGACCGCCAACATTGATGCTGTTGACGAACTGATGTTGAGTCAGGAGGATCGAGGATGAATATGCGTTTCTCTCGCAATCTGTCGTACTGTACTGTGAGTTTGTGGAGTATCCTCCTGGCTCAACACCAGTTCGTCAACAACGTCGACGTTGGCGGTCGTTTGCGCTGTTCTTCGCCTGCCACTACCAGACTTTCTTGTTATCGATCCAGTTTGTTTCAAACGCTTAATGAAGTCGTTCAATGTACTTTTCTGTAATCCTTTAGCAGGAAATTTATTTGTTAGTGTAATTGTGCCATAACATTTAGCAAATTACATTTTTTTATCAAAATTATCTCCTCTATCCTCAAACCCATCGTTTCGTTGTTTGATCACATCGGAGTTGTCGTCTGCTTTGTTGTCATGGCAACGGCTGTAGCTGGTACTCTGCCATATTAATAATTTTGACGGCAAAGTATCAAGCTTTGATGGACAATTACTTATGTCAAATATCATTGATACTGTTCGATTTTTGGAGGAGTTATGAGACATAATAGGCGTGTCCTGTTTTTTTGAGACACGATGTAGTATTATCATGGTATTATTAGCCTTACGACTCTCGCAAGCGACGCATTCTGCTCTTAGATGTGCTCAACTGAAAGTATATAGTCTCCATAGACTATATTATTTCATACGCCTGCTGTAAACATTTTTTTATTTCACAAGATCGCGTCGCTGTTTAACTTTGTTGTGTTATCACGCTCCTTAGAAATAAGCTTACGAAATAACTAAACCCTATCAGCAGTATAAGTCATAAGACGCGTAGGAAACCTGTCGGAGGCCAAAAGTTCACGAGACACAGCCACGTAGTCGTAACGCAAGAAATAATCGAAGTAACCCGTCTGAACTTAAAACTTGCGGCAAAATAGTAGCTAACTTGTTACACCAATAACGTAATTAATAATCACCGATAATGTAGTAATGCACGAGGCTCACAGTCACTGAACAGAAAGATACGAAATTAGTAAAAAAAATAGTTTGTGTTAGTTTGATTAACAAATTGTTAAAAGTTCAGCATTTCTCGATTTTTATTTGACAAATTGACATTCAGTTGTAACTAAATTGGGTGAATTTCATATAAGTTTTACAATAATCTGAATATTACACACATCGGCATATGAAAACCGAAACCGAACATCGGCGAACATATTCACCAAACTTTTCAACGCAAAAATCAAAGTTCTGACCAATCGGAGAACGAGATTGTGCTAAGAAAACTGCACGCTTAATGACAAAAAGATTTCACGTAGTTACATTATCGGTTGTTATTACATTAACACCAGCGAGCGACAGTTCTCAGCTGAGTACTTGTCGCTGTTGATCATCTGATGTGATGCGTTTTGCTGCATGGCTGAACAGGTCCAGGCGATCTGTCACTATGGTGACTCGCGCCTGAAAAGCGACAAAGCCAGCATCTACGTGACTACTTATCCACTGCCTCGTCACAGTGAGTTCGGTCGAATTCACCAGTATTAGTGTTATTGTCGTTAACGGAAACGAAAACAAACGCCAAACAAATAGCGGTTCGCTGATTCGAGAAAGACAACTGTCAGCTGGGAATAAGTGGCGGAGAAAGGGACTGCTTCAAAAACTACTAATAAACATTTTTACAGTATGTGTTTGCAATAAAACTTAGTTTATTTTTAAGTGATTGATGTTATGGCAGACACACAAGACACACAGAATAGTTTACAAGTGTTAAAATGTTAACGGCGTTTTGTGTATGGTGTGGATCGTTTTCACCATGGATAATAAAATATAATAAAATAAAGAACAGAAACAAAAACTGCAACCAAACAATAACTGACGCTCAGGCGAAACGGGATTTTGGCTTTAAAATGTTTGAAAAAGATGCCACGCACGTGTTTTTTTCTGCATAATTTAATAACACGATTATTTAAAGTGAAATAGTAGAAAACTGAACACTATTCGTAACAATTGTTATTTTTGAATGAAATAGAGTACGTATACAACTTTTAAAAGAGTATCTTTGTAAGAAACGCTGGTCATTATTTCCACGGTTGACTTATTTTTCGTGTGGAGCAGACACAACAATGTAGACTTATTTTGCAACTTTTCATTGCGATTAAAAATTCTTGTTGCGCAAAATTCATTCGTTTCGCACACGACTGTTTTCTTTGTTTGAATTACAGAGAAGTTGTCAGTAGAAAACGAAAATTATACGGAGTAGGACGGCTGTTTATTTTCTTTGTGTAATTCGTGCTAGTCTCAAAAGTGGACGATTGGCACTGTCGACCTTTTGTGCTTCTGTGTATGCAGTCTTATTCGAATCCGCTGTTTCTCATTTCTCGAAGATGCATTCTTGTCAGCTGCCTCACTCATGTGACAGCATGACTGTCATACAAGATATGCATAAAACAGTTGAACAAACATGACTTGTTGAAGAGCGGTCGTGTTGAACATTTCTGATTTTTAATCAGAGTTTTATTTAAGTCCTTGTCCCAAAGCCATACCTGTTTGCTGAGACTATCAGGTTATTAGTAAAAATTTAACCATAGTTATGCATCAGTGTGCTAGAAGTCCCAGATGTAACATTGTGGTGTATTTACAAAAATAAAAAATAAAAACCTAAAATATTCAACATACGCAGAAGTCTACATATATTATCTTTCTGATAGTCTGTGATGTACACTGTCTTTTTCTTGCTCTTGATTCATACCGCATCACCGATGCATCTAGGGCCACACGTTGACGCCACGAATGTCTGTCTTGAGCTGATGTTTCACCCTCTTCCCAGGTTAATCCCATTCTTTGGAGGTCCTGTGATGTACACAGTAAAAATAAAATGACATTTCGCCCTTTATGTGCACCACCCTGTAGATAAGAGATATATTGGTGATTGGGAATGTGCGTGTATACAGCGTGCAGCAACTGCGGGTCCATTTTTGGCGCCCTGCATTATTCTTGTTTTAATTAAAGGCAGCGCGTCGGACATAGACTAATGCGAGCCGGTTCGAATTTTTTGTGTCGCCGACGCCAGAACAACTATGCGAGGATGAATGAGCGCTGATTTATTGCATTATTTCGTTGTGCAGGCGGCGGCCGCGGCGGCCGCGGCGGCGGCGGAGACAGAAGGGTTCCACCTACGAACAGTGTCCGATCTCTCCCCACACCGTCGGCGCCAGTCGATCTAGTGGCAGACGCGCCTGTCTTCCAGGACGGCGTCCTGAAGGCGAACGTCTCGTGGGAATTTGCACCGGGTGTGTGTTACAGAGTGTATAATGGTTTGCGTGGTTATACACTTCACAGTCACACTGACGGTGCTTATCATTGCCGCCTCTTTTGTTTTTAGTTTGCTGTTTGATTACTATTATTTTGGTTGTTGATGAACAACAACCATAATAATAGTACAGGAGTCAAACAGTTTGCTGTTGTTGTCGTTGTTTTATACTTTATGATAACTAAAGATTTTAAAATCTCGCTATCATGTTCGGCCGTTCACATGTTTGAGTGGCCATGCAAAAATGAACCGATTTGTTATAATTTCGGGTGCAAATCATTGATTAAATCATCTCTACATGTATACATTTTGGCATTGAATAGCTGTAAGAGCACACACTTGACCTGGTGAATGCTGTTCCCGAGCTGCAGTCGAATTTTTATGCTTTTGAATTAATGGAATTGAAAATGTATTTTTTTTCATGACTTGCAATGCGTTCATATCGGATTTCATTATAAGAAAGGAAGAAGTGTGGTGTTTTAATAGACTGTTGTTTTCAGGATGTTCTTGTTATGTGCTCAGCCACGCACGCTGTGTCGCTGAGTTTTACACTGTGATACAGCATGTGGCGTGTATGTCCATCCAGCAGTGGCATGACTGCTGATTGAAACTTTCAGTCTGAAAGTCTCAATTAGCAGTCATGTCATTGCTGAGTGAGTTTCAGTAGGTTATGGAACGTAGAACGTCAAGTGAACAGTGAATACAAAATGCAAAATAATATAAATAAGCAGAGCTTCAATATCTGCTTACTGTGATATAGTTACTGTTTAGAAAGGTTGTTGCCGACGGGTATTTTTATTCACTTTAAATTAATACTTCGTCTGTAATGTAGACGGCGCAGTGGATTACAGTCTACAAAATTGTGTAATAACTGAATGATGAATAGAAGCAGGTTAGGGATCCGATAATAACCGCGATAGTGTCTGATTTCAGTTGCAGTCAAATAAGAATGTAGTCGCTATTCGGGCGTTTTGCAGGCGGTGCAAGGGGTCCTGACATCGAGCGTGTTTTTGTATTCTGGTCGCCCGAAGCGTGCATAGCGGACAGCATGACAGACGACGGACTGTCAAAAGTCGTCTCCGGCAACACCCAGGTCAGTTGGCGATTTTATGAACTCACACGTCGAAATCAGTACCGAATGATCGATGATCTACGGCTTCTTCAGTTACCTATGTGGCTCAGCGAGTCAGCGTTCGAGAGTTGACAGTTTTTTTTACTTTCGTTTGAGATCGGTGCCTAATAACGTTGGGCAAATTGCTCAAGTGAAATTTTTACTCCGTAGGCCTATAATGATTCTGCACTGTAATATTGGCATCAGATTCGCTATTGGTTTTCTGTTTTTTTTTCTGTGGTCTTGTAGCCTATAGCACGCGCATTATTGTACGCACCCACGGGGAGCTTATGCAGTAGGCGATACAATACATGCTTATGGGCCAACGTTACTGCAATGTTGCATTATATTGTAAAGCTTGTCAAATTCAAGACTCATTAAAATACTTACAAGTCTGCTTGATTGATATGCATTCATTGGCGCTGTTACAACAGTTAGTTGTTGTTATTTGTATTTTATTTTCTTCTTTTTACTTATAATTTTTATTTTATTACACGCATTTAGGCCTAGTTGCGTATGTCAGCAGTTTATAAACAAACATATGAATGAATGAATGAATGACGTGACTGATCAGTGGGCCACGAATAGCTTTGCTGTGCTGTCTCTGAGACGGGTGTGTTTTGGCGACTGTTGGTTCGTTCAGGAGAACCATTATGTGATCTACGACCTGCGGTTTGACTGCCGCTACCTGGTGCGGGTGCAGTCCGTCACTAATCAAGGTGTGCTAGGTGCAACGACACACCTCACGATATCCACACCATCGTGTCACGACGTCACTGTTGTCGGCAGCGTCACACCCGAATGTCCGCATAGTGGTCTGTAGCATCGTCGATTTTAAAGTGGATTACTTTGTTTACAAATACAGTAAGTAAGATATATATACTGACGAATTATTCAGGAGCGAGAACTGGGAAAAGTTTAGGGTCTTTGAGCTGTGTTCCCAGTGGGGTCTAATATCAGTATGACAGCAACTTAAATACACTTTTAGAAGTCTGGTTTCAACTTTTGGCAAATTTCAGTTCCTTCCAATTCTGCAGTTAAACTATAATAGTCAACAGTAGTCAGGCTACGAGTACGCTAGAATTAGCATTTGAGTGGCAAAGTAAGTAGAGCAATTTGTCTTTTTTCTTGCAGACTCGATATGAAGTTACGGGGAAAACGTTTTAAAGTTTGGGCTTGACCTTTCTGGTGTTTGTAGTTTAGCCATTTTACTTCCGTCGATAATCTGCAACCTAGCAATAGACTAAATATTTGTTGCCACGAATTCGTAGCGTGTGAAGCGCTTGTTTGTCACTCTTTGCTGTCGACAATAATTGTAGTGATTTACGGCGTTCTAGTTTCCTTTAATATGCTGCACGTGTTCAGCATCCCGAATCCCCGAGCTACCGGACAACTTGAGACACAGTTTCGTCATTCGCAGTTCCAACATCACGGCCAGTCTCAGCTGGTCTCCTGCCGAACCGTCTTCCGTTGTGACCGGCTACCGTGTTGTGTGGGGACACGTGTTCCATCCACATGGTCACATCATGGACAGAACCACCGCGCTCACCAAGGTCCTGCCAAAGGTACGCGATGTGCAGTTCTGACTGGCAGCGGTTTTTGCGCTGCCATCTGGAAGAGGAATAAGCGTACCACCAACGAGAAATTTCAGCGGCGCTGCCAATTAACGTAAGGCCGAAGAAAATCCGAAACTGGAGTGTTGTATTTATTTACTTAAATTATTCAGTTTTGCGTCCACATAGCTAAAGAGTGGTAAAAGTTCATAAAAAACGAATCATAGTGTAGGCCTGTTAATTTACGTTTTATGTGCATGCTTGAGTAGAAAATTTCAGGACGTGACGAAGCTGTGAAGAGCAGTTAAACAGTAGGCCTATACAAAAGGTGTTACTGTTAAGAATTTGTTATTAGCACGTTAAGATGAGCAATCAGGCACACCGTGCAAGACACAACAGCTTCGGTTGAGGACCACAGAATCAGAGATCAGCGTTGATTTCAGATTCCGTGGAGATCAGCGTCGCTCTATGGTCCAAATGGCTCGAGAGGACTGTACTTACTTACTTTTACGTTACGATTTACAGATGGGCGGGTTGTGACTGATTTGTGATGTAGAATGCGAACAGCCTGAGTATCGGCGACTTGCAGGAGGGAGTCACATATCTGGTTCACGTCCAGGCGCTGTCCAAGTCCGGACCGGGACACGTTGCTTCCATTCACTTCACCACTCCACTGCTACAGCGCATTCCCGTCGGTAGGTGCATCGCGTAGCCTGTCAGATAGAAACCGTTCAACCGTAAAAAAAAGTTTCGTGCTCATTCACTCATAATATTTGGTGTTTTAACTGATTTTAAACGTGATAAAAGTGGAAAACAAGTAAGGCTTGCGTCAGTCCAAGGTGAAAAACGTTAAGAGCTAATGAATTTGCGGCAAGCACGAAGTGTTAAAAATGCCGCAAATATCTAGTAGCCTACCCTACGTAGCCTACTATAACAACGTCTTCGTGAGCTAGGCCTATAGTTTTGTGGACATTAAATACGCTGTATGGTTAAGTTTTGAAAGGTCTTGTACATTGTTCTTTTTACTTGCGTCTTTTGTGTGTGTTTTTTTTTCTGCTGTTGTACTGTACTGTCTTTTACATGCTGTGCTGCCTTTTGGCGTAATAAACAAAGAATAATAGGCCAACTCATAGTGTTAGGCTGGATGCAGGTTGCTGAATTGAAACCTTCGTATGTCACTTTCTGGTTCAACGGGTGTGAACTGTGGTGGTGTAGTATGTGTCTAGCGATCGTCTGTTGTGTTAGATATACCGTACCACGGATCGGAGGACGACGCTGATTTCGATTCCTTGCAGTACGTTGACGCTCGCACGGTGAACGTCGCCTCGACGCCTCGTACAGCCAGGTACTGGGAGACTCGCCAGAGGGCGCCACATGTCAACGCATCGGCCACCGCTGCCAGGACTGCTGTTAGCTTAATGTTATTGTGTTTGTGGTTGTTGGTGGTGGCCGTAAATGCAGCCAGTTAGTTTGAAGTGTGTCATAGGCGTATTCACGTGCTGAAATCTAGAGGGGTCCACACATCTCTCTATCCTTCCCCTCTCCTTTCCGTCCCTTCTACTGTAGGTTTCCTCGTCTCCTTCCCTCCAGTCCGTCGCACCTGCTTAATCTGCTTTAGCTGCCCTTTTGTCCCTACCCTACTTTCACAGCTGCGGAGTATGGAGGATCTATATGCCGGACTTTGCCACGTTCAACCTGTTTGAATTATTTCACGAGTTTCAAACTCCCTGTCCTTGACAAATATGTATATTCAACTTTCCACTGTACAATACAAATACAAATACAAAACTGGTTTTGGCAAGGAAGTGCATGTGAACTCTGAGCGTCCTTGACAGTTGACATGGACACGGACCCCAGCAGACCCCCTTAAATTTCAAGGGAGCCCTGGCCCCCTCATTTTACGGATACGCCTACGATGTTTGTCGTTGCTTCCGTGTGTTCCGCAGCATCCTTGTGTTGAGTGTTATTTATGCCGTCCTTGTGTATATACTACGTGCATCGGTGGACCGTCCGTTATCCGTCCAGACTGCAACTGTTGCAACTCAGTGCCGGCCAGGAAAAAAATGGGACGGTCCGAGAGTAGGGATCAGAAGGTCAAAATACTAAACTTAACAAAATGTAGTCGAAAAAGCATATGTTTGTTTCTGCATAAAGTGTCCAAGTCAGGGGCGTAGCCAGAAATTTGGTTTGTAGAGTATGTTGGTCAGCCTGGTAGATTACAGAAAGTTAACATTCGGGGCGATGTAACGGTCAATTTCGTTAGCTCAGATAATTTGTGTAACCCCGCTTCGGGGGGGGGGGCGGACGGTATAAATCAACTCTCGATCCCTTGCCTACGCCCCGGCCGTCGTCCCTGGTCCACGTAACCCATACGAACGGGTTCACGGAAAACCGGTGAACCCTCACTAGATCCGTCACTGCAACTTGTCTGTGAACCATATCGTTGTCATAGTCAGTTCGCGAGACGTTGAAGCTTGAGATTACAAATCACTCAGTGTTTCTTTGCCATAAAACAGCAACTGTCATAGTTCGACAACTTTACGGAGTCAGGACAGTGACATTCAAAGAACCCCGGCCACTGCCCGTAAAACGCCGAAATACCGCTGAGTGTTGCGCAGTAGCAACGGCTGGATATTCAAATTCGAATTTGAAACGAGAATAGAGGGCAGTGATCGAAGCAAAGGCGAGATGTAAATAGAGGTCCAAAAAGCGATACCCCGTGTATCAAGTTTGCTGTTAACAATATCCGTTAAACATTAAATCATTTCGCAATAAATTTCCAACAACGAGACGGAATCTCCTTCGTAAGTCATATTCCAAGTAGTCGTCTGTTTCATCGATAGGCTGCACGTCGTCTACTGCGTTCGTGTATTTTAAGTGCCCAACCATGCAACCTGTTCACCACACATTTCATTAGATAAAACTGTGTGCGTAGCTATGGTGATATGAAATATCTTCCTGTGATATTAGAGAATTCATGTGCGGTATTAGAAGAGTGCAGACTAGAGAGGTGCTAGAGCTTGAACCACGCTTACAAACAGCCATTCAGTCCCGTGACTCGCGAACCTGCTATTTTTCATCACGCATGCCAGACTGAGTAGCTTGTAAGAAATGCTGTAAAAATATCTACGAAATTTGAATCGAAATCAAGTCGCCGTACGATGCAAAAGTTGTAAACTGTTTGTACTGCTCAAGAAAAACCGTATAACTAATTTGCGACAGCAAAACGTGCACCCAGTGAACTGAAGTCAAAAATACTTGACGCGAGTGCTGGTGTAACCCTCCCCGGCCAACTGTCGAAGACAGCCCGCCATCAGCGCCTCTGAAGCTTTGCAAATGGCGCTGTATAAAAAGTAAAAAAGTAAAGTCCAACTATTTTATAGTGCGCCCGAAAGCTGGCCAACTTAGTCTGCCGCACTTGGAATTTTTCCATTCACACGCGCTAATTTTTTTTAAATTTAAACTGATTTGTATAGCGCCATAAGGTCGTAACACCAGAGACGCTGGACAATGTGTGTGAACAACTTGTCCAAGGTTGCACTCGACAGTGCAGCGGCTGGGATTGAACCCGTGACCTCGAGTCGCAAGTCCAACGCCCTAACCACTGCGCTGTAAAAACTATTGTCTGTGAACAATGTTGTGACACCAAATCATGTGTATCAGTTCCCACAAAGTACAAATTTGCGACAGTTTTTACAGCTAAACGACTTTTGCCCTTTGAGAGAAAAACTGTCAGTTGGTAACGTGAAATTTGTTTCCCCCTTTCCTGCCATTTTTTTGCAAATGTCGCAGTGTAAATATTGCTGAAATGTTTTTGGTGGTTAGAGTGATGTTACTGGCAGGACTGTGCGTGCCCAGCTCTGTTGAATTGCTGTTTTTTTTATTATGTGCAGTATTCACTGGCGGATCCATGAAGCAGACAGTTTTGCAACTGTTCCTATTCCTTCAAATAGCAGATAAATCTCGACCATCTCATATTGTAAATTTTTTCGCGGGCAACAATCCTGACCCCGTACGAAAAGGGCAATAATCTTGCGCCCGTCCAACACGGATTTTATCCCACATTCTCCATAGCGTCACCGTTAGCGTGAATTCATGGATCCGTCCACTGACTATGTTTTAAGTTTTCTTCTGGTTTGAAAGTATCTGGCGCCGGATGCCAAGTTACTGTAACCAGATATCAGTTGTTTTACGTCACGTTGTGGAATATAACACTCAGTTGCTTGACGCGTATGTTTCGTTACTCCAGTTACGAGGAATTGAGTTGTACAGTTACGTATGCAGTGATGAATTGTATATGTTAATACTGCAACATCGTTGAGCTTCTTTTCTTGTAAATGTACGTTATGTATTTTCTTTGTGTTTCACCGACACCGACTCGTTTCATAATGTCGGTTTTTCTGATTTGAAGCAGTTTCGTTTGATATTTTGACGACTATTTTTGCAGTAACTTGTGCTGGCATGCAGCAGTGAATGAATTATGAACTGTATTATAACTGTAAATAACAACAGTTTCGCAGTCTGACACCTCTTAGTCTTTACGGTTTAAGTTTATTCAGTGACCAATAGGTAAGGCAGAATTACACGCTGACTTTTCGGCAATGTCGACAAATAAATGGCAGAGTATGGAATAAGGCCCAAATTCCACTTCACTCAACATAGCACGATACGATACTTGTCGTGTCGAGACGTAACGTGTCGAGCTTGTTCCAACATGGCGGACGAACAAGCGATGGTGATCGCTTGCAATAGTTTAGTATTTTGTTCTCTGGGCGTTGTACAATGCCCAAAATATAAAAAGTGAAAACACGCAGTGTGGTACGAGAATGTTTGACAATGACAGTCTTCGACACAATAAATCTTCCAGGACCAAAATGCATTAGCTAAATAAAGTGTAGTGTCCAGTCAAGTGGAATTTGGGCCTAAGAAAATCGAGCACACAAGGCCTATTGCTCTCAACAGCTACACCCGGTTGATTAAATATTCACAATACACCATTGGCGAGTTCTCGTACGTCAGTAACAAAAGTGATTAAAGTGACCGATAATGACAGAAGTCATTTTGTAGGCACTGCAGAAAGTCAGAAAAGAAATGGCCGAACAGTTGAACGACTGCACGGACGACGCAGGGTGACGTGAAGATTGTTAGTTTGTTCCAGACAGGGGCGCGGCGACAGGAACAGCTCAGTCGCCGACATTCCGCAACCGTGCTGTGAGACACGAACATGTAATTCAGTACTGAAGAGTGATTCATATTACGCAAATTACTCTATGAAAAATGCTGTATACTCGAATATACTAACTTAACAGGACCAAGTACAAAAGTGAGTGCAAAGCTCATCACAGTGATCACACATTTCCAGAGCCTAATTAATATTCCATAGGAAACAGTTTGTCACCTTTGGGGCAGTCTTACACCGACGACTTCAATAATAATAGCAACAATTTAACACTGCAGGAAAATACACAATTCAACCTAATAGATACACATAAAAGACCACTGGTGCTAATAAGTGCATAGCATTTTCCACAAAAATCAGTATGCAGATTGCAGACCCTACCATTTTAGCACAATTATTACACGCTGTTACATATAAATCATGCAGAAATAATGAAAATACGCAGACAGCAATAGTGATAAAGTAGCAACTTTTTGCTTCGACTTCACATGTATGCAGTTTTCAAGAATTCAGTTCTTACTGCAATCATGAAGTCAAAATCTGCAGAAGTTCAGGAACTGTTTTAATAATCATATTTTTTTAGAAAACCAAAGCTTTATCAACATGAACCCATGACACACTAATGCCAACACATCTGCCACTTTTCATCTTTGAACGCCACAAAATGCAGCATTTGTCAAAATTTCGTACTAAGTTTGTGTCGTACTGCACAAAGGCAACAGGAAAATAGAGTCACGACTGTTACAGTATAATATTATGTGCAACTGCCACATATGTACTATACAAAACACAATACTAGAATGCAACACATAACATCCTTCGAACAAAACAACATTTCATAATCAATTATCTTCAACATACTGCAGTTCATGCAATAACACTTGCGCATATATCCAAAAACGCGTCAGCATCAGCATGGCAAAGATGCAGATACATTGCAACCTCATTATAACGCTCATTCTGTGGGCCAAGTGAAATGAGCGTTATAACAAAACGAGCGTTATAATGAAATGCACCTGAATGGCACAGAGCGCATAGTAATGGACTGGAGGACGACGTGGGACAATCATTAACACCAGTTTGAAATCAGCAAGCAACAATGTTATAACTCGAGAAAACTCATCAAGTAATGAACTGTAATGTATGCTGGCATAAAATCCGTATGGTTAATAATATGTAAGATGATTGACAATATGAAACTCTTTAACAAGTGTCAAACAAAACACTGCTTCAACTCAACTTTTATTAGACAAACAATTTGTCACCTACCGCCAAAGCTTAGCTCCTTGTATGCAAAGTCAATCTTTGTGCCTTCGCCTTAGTGGTTTTTGTGCCTATCAAATTTTCTGACACTTTTGTCAAAATCTACGAGCAAAAGTTCCCAATCGTCCAAACAAACACTGTGCGGTAAGGTTCAAGAACATGCACCACTGTGAGACAGCAAAAGCATAAAAAACTACTGCTGACTGCGGAAGATAATTTCACAGATTGATTGACTGACTGGGGTTTAACTGCATTTTCAGCACAAATAGGCTATATCGTGCCTTTGAAAATTATGTTGCAGTTAAAAAAGTGAAATTAATGAGAAAGTTGATAATGTTAAGTGTTGGGAATACATACAGTAAACCAATACAATAACTCTTCAATCTGCGTCTTTGTAGGGGAAACCCTTCGACACGAAAGATATCACAAAAGAGTCTTCCCAGCCAATCATTTGGCTAACATAACTAAACGACACAGAAAATATACAACTCAATAAACCTAAACAACTAAACACAATAAACACAAGCTAACCCAGATTTTGTCATACTCATACAACCCTCAGTCACGAAACGACGTGGCCCCTTTCGGGGAGATAATTTCACAGGCTGAATGAATACAACTTTTCCAGATGCCCAGTATAGTCTCAGAGCAATGAGACAAGTTCCAAATCCAACGACATTCTCAACTTTTCCACATCCACTGTTAGTCTTGGGATCTTGATGCAGTCACTGTTCTGTTATATCTTAAATCAACAACGACCCAAAATTCATTTCTGGTGCAGATCTTATGAAAAACGGCTGCAAAACGAGAGCTTATGTGTGTTATATTAGGCTCACTACTGTGTGGACAACAACTCCTAAACATAACCGTTAAATAGGTACAAAAGCAACAGTATGGATATCGTTTTTTGTCACTTCGTAGTCACTTTACCAACAGACTCGTGTGATTATTAAATTTCACCCCTCACATATATGTTATAACATCAATAAGTATTATGCTAATTAGTATTCGTGTGGTTTCCACAGCAACAGAAACATACGGTCTATTGAAAAATTATGCTTAAACGTGCATAGGAAACTAAATTAATGGAAAACAAATAAAAATACCAGCTGTTGCACAATAGCAGTATAGCTGAAGCTGCCTGAATGCAAAGCTTATGCTACTATCCTGTGATTGCAAATCTCTCAAGCTAGCAAAAGGTTACATTGTGGCCAGCAGGGCATTTTAGAAATAATTTTTAGAACTGCATAACATAATCTGCTTCTTTTTCCATTCCTTCTATGCTTAGTACTGCATTTGCAGCTGAAATCATGCTTCTGTTGATACATACGTCAACGTTTTATTAGCGAATGTTATCAATATTTTCATCGCACAAATGTGCTTTTACAATTTCACAAAATCCACTTACAACTGCCAATTTTGTGCAGCGTGGCTCAGTGGTAAGGGCGTCGGTCTCTGACTGGCGGACTTTCCCTGATATGCGCCTGATCTATGGTTGACGTGTGACCACTTCGTGGGTAAAACGTCCGCTATGGGTCAACCAACCAGGCCAACTCAGCCTCCTACCCTCAGTGGGACGGGGAATGAGTAGTATATCGGTAGCTAGATGGGTGAAACTGTTAGCAGCAGTGTCGCCTCTAGCGAATGCTTATACGAAGTAAAGGCAGATGTGGTGTATTTGCAGGTAACTGTGTGATCCACATCTGAGCACTTAGTGGTCGAGTTACTGATGATAGGCGCTATACAAGTTCCACTTCCTTTAAACAAGCTGTTATGGCCACACGTGTAAAATTTGTAAACAAGAAAGATTCAGAGTGTAAGTACTGCAATTAAGAACATGAGGCATAATGCGACAGTGCAGTTTAATACCCCTTGTGACAGTTGAGGTCATTTCATAGGTGTGCTCTACCAAGGCCAGTTGAGCATCAGCTGCACTGAATTTCGCTAATGACACACGCTGAGCCACAGACCAAGCCGTGGGCACCAAAATAGCAGCAGATTGTTTACAGTACATCCAATATGAAAACTATTAGTTATTTCTCATAATGGTTGAATTTATAGCACTTAATTATATTTAGAGTAAAAGTCTTTGCTATAGTGTCTAATAGTTTGTTAAAAAGTTAGAGAATTGCTGGTATCTAGTCGCTGATTCGTTCTCAACACTAAATCTGGCACAAGCTCTGACAGTACTCACTCCATGTTGTCAGCGATAATCAGTTTAAAAACGAAAATGTAACCGATTTACTGAACAGCAGCTGAGACAATAGCACATTATAAACACAAAAAATACTACAACAGCATGAATGTTTGGATGTTTTTTATTGCCCTCTTGACACAACAACATCGGCCATTTTGGTACCCATGCTTCCTCAAGCCGTAACCAATCAGTGGCCCGACATGTTTCAAGCTGCGTAATGCTGGTTCTTGACGGACCATCATCTCTACAAGTAATCACTTAACTGATACTGACAACAATATAAAGGACAGGAAAAAGACACAACTCAATAAAGATAAACAACTGTATGTTACACAACAAAATATCCCAATTCTGGTGCCCACTGACAATATATGGTCAACATCAGAAGGAACCCCTCCCTTTGACAGACAGTGCTGACAGATTACTCAACATCGGCTCAATTTTTTAAGCCAATGTGGCACAATCGAGACAAAAACCCCACACATATATAAACTTCAGAAATTTCGACAGTCGCCGTCACTGCAGTTAGGTACCATTGACAATTCGGATAAAAACGAAAACAGCATTTTACGAAAATCAATCCGCAACAAGTGATCCGGCTAACAAAAAAATAAACAAGACAAACAGAAGCTCGCTTTGCAGCACTATGTACTACAATCAAGCAAGTGTGCGAGTTTTTTCTCAAATAAGCTGCTTTTCGATTAGCACGTAAAAACTGACAGAGGTATGAGCAGAGGCCAACTTAACTAACAGTGAACGAAAACACACAACTATCAATGCTACAGTCCAACAAAAATGCAGGCAAGGTGTTTCACCACGAACAGTAACAATGTGAACTGTATTAATTCGCTCTGTGCTGCAACTATTGTCGTGGCTGCCACGCGTAACACAGGATTCCTGCACCTACTGTCTGACATGATAAGAAGCCCTCATCCTTGAAAAATTCAAGCCCTTTGATATACAATATGCCTAAACATTAGTCAGTTCATCTACCAATGGTCTGCCCCAAAATGACCTATATTGCGTCGAGGGGGATGTTAAACTCTACTCACCCACTCACTCTACCAACAGTAAACATACAGCTACCAAATGCTGTTGCCGTTAACTTTTAATCCGCTTCTATCAGACGACTGATTGGCTCAAATTCCATACTTTTTGTGGCCTTCTCGTTTTCAGAAACAATTCGAGAACTTTTCCAGCGTTTTAAAATTCGAGGCCGTTACAGGGTCGGCACAGGAACCCCGGACTAACAAATAACTCTAAACGAAAACAAAAACGATCACAGAAGCATCAAGATGTTTGCGAAGACTGCGCTGCCGCAATGTGGTGGCTCGGCCGAGGCGACTTGGGACGCCCGATCCAGTGGCCGGTGAACGACGTCGACGGATGGTGGAAGAAATAGTCGAGACCAAAGTGCTGCCCGGATATCGCAGACGACGACAGCGCCGAACCGTTTGCTGTGCTCGATCGAGTCCCGACCGACGACCGCACGACTGCGCCGCACTGTCCTACATATTCGCTGTACGCTATCGTCAACTTTTCCGACTGGTACCGCGTCAGTTTGATGGACCGCCGCACCTCGGGCGTTATCACGCCCTTGTAGCCGCCCTTGTGCAGTAAAGAGTCTATGGTCTGAATTCGATCCCAGCCTGCAGATACCACACAGCATTCTGACAATAAACATTTTACACTTCTGACCCTATGCTGCTAGTGACCCGGCTGGTTGGAATTTAATGGCATTTTCAGCACACTTTGGCTACAATGTGCCTCTAATAAATCATAATTTGTAAGAGTTAATACTAGTCAGAATGTTTTTTAAAATGTTAAGAGTTTCGAAAGAGAAATCTGTCAGCAGGTAAGAGTTGGAAAAGAGCACAGAGAAAAAAACACAATAAATTACAACAATAAACCAGTGTGTGCGCGCTGCCTGTGTGGCTGCCGGTGTTTACACTCCGTTAATTTACCGTTTTTATCAGTTATTATTTAGCATCTGGTCCTGAATTTGACGCTCTACGGTTTCGATGGGTAACTGTGTTTCTGGATTTTGTTCGGTTTCTGCTGGATTCAACATGTTTGAACTTTTCTTAAATTCCATCATTTCCTGGATTCTAGTTGCTAGTTTTTCTTTTGACTTTAACTGTTAGTTAATTCATTTTGCTTCTCTAGTGGGCCTTGAAGTTTGTACTTAGGCCACTCTAAAAATTTTCTATATACAATACAATACGATACAATACAACAACAGGTACCCTAAATCTGTCACCTCTTATGACGCTCAGTCCGGAACTGAGGTGGGCTTATTTCACATGGGGGCACTGGCTTAAGCGGTGAAACTTTGTAATAATATGTTCAGAAACAATGATATGTATTGGAATCTGTAGTCCAGATGGACTGGCAATAAGATTGGAAGGACATGGCCAGTATTCCAAAACTGCAGGAACGACAAGATCAGACGTCGCAAATATGGGTGATTTTGATAGAGTACAGGGGCGTGGTTCTTAAGAGGGGCAGACAGACCCAAGCGGGTTCGGGGCAGAGCCCCGGCTGTCAAATGGTTTCCATGGATTTGAGGTTGAGGCTATTCTGGAAAAACAGGCGTGAAACTCGTGTGTACGTTTTAGACAATAAAGTGTATTACATTCATACACTGTCATGATTAGTCAGGTTTGGCCACTGATCTCAGAAATTTAATTTTAAAATTAAAAAACACCTTTGAAAAATGTGGTGCTGTGATGGCTAAGGATGTTAGCCACTTTCTACCACCAAAAACATCAAACAACAAACTTTGATTAATAGTTTATAACGAGTATATTTTTCCAACCAGTCTTGCTGATTTCCAGTTAACAGTGTCACAGTAAAGACGGACAATGAAATGAACAGCAAAAACAAAGCAGTCTGTATAGTCTGTATTTCATTCAACTGCCATAAAAAATATAAAAACCTGCTATGTATATGTCTGTATAAAAAATTCCTTAAATGTAGTTCGCAAGTTCTCAATCTAAAACAGTGATCAAAAATTACTTTCATTCATTGCCAGAAAATGTATGCTTATATCTGGAATATAAGTAAAAGCAAATACTTAAATTCAAACCTTGTTCACTTGGCACTTCAGGAAGATATGTAGCAGTTTTCCTATGGTCCTTCTCATTATAGAATTCTATTCGAATACCATGTCGACCAATCTGCAAACATTTGCTGTATTTTGACTTACACACTATGAAAATGCATGCATTTAAGGAGAATTCCAAGGTTCAATAAAAAGAGGCTTAAATGAACATTTATATTTTATAAAATCATATACATTGCATGAAAGTGAAAATTCACGTGAAATAAAGAAAGTATTTTACAACAAAATTTTGCACTCACACGATGGCATGCATACAAATCTATAAATATAATGTGCTCCTCTACCAAAGATATTATAAAGAAATCAAAACAAACAACATGGCGATAAGCATCATTTATGATTTTGATTCACATAGCGCTTGACAACAAATATGAAGTTAAAATTGTGTTCTATTTCTTCCACTTTAGACAGTATTGTGAACTAAAATTGTCACCGACACTTATCACCATATATATAGTCCATATTGTCTGTTCTGATTTAAAAACAAAAAATATGTAATATCTTTTGTACAGGAGTGCATTCAGACTAGTACACGGCAATCAGTTACTTGCCTCCCAGTCAAGGTAGTCCTGCACTTCTTCGAACCGTGTGAGAATTGAGACAGAGCAGTAGAGGCAAGGAAATTCGTCTTTGGTAATTGGACTGAATCGACTGTCTTTTATGGCACTACACATGCACACCACTGTCTGTAAGAAAAAAAGACTGCACAGAATTTCAGTACAGATATCTAGTTAACAGTGGAGACTGGAGAGTAGAAGTGGCAACCAACAATACAGACTCAAGAGTAGCACATGGAGCGCTGGAACTCAGCCACAGGTTCACATTAAACCGACTTTATTATGCAAAACAGATAAAACACATCTTCATTCACTGCACCATCAAGCTTATGCCCTCAGTCGCCTTCAGTCCAAGTCCAACCATGCAAACACACACTAGAGGATGACACGGTAATGGGGAAAGTGGTAACCATGGTAATTACTGCGGGGACAAGGAAAATTTCACGGTAATACTGTGGGAACGGTAAATAAAATGTGCCAATACCGCGGTAATGGGAATGACATTTTGCGGTAATGACATTCAACAGAAAAATTGGACTGCAAACATGTATGTAGCTGAAGAACTATTGTCACTCTGTTGATCAGATGTTTTTATTACAGTACCCTTTTCTCAGTAGAAAAACAGCATATAAGCACAGAAAAATAATATGCAAAGCGAAAACAAGTGAATGGGGACGAGGACAAAAATTAATTATAACAAAATATACCGACAGACAGGTGGGGATGCAGATGGGAAAATATAGTGGGAATGAAGAGAGTGTCGGTGGGGATGGGGTGGAAACAGAGACAATGGTAGTGAGGACGGGAATAAAATATTTCACCATATCATCTCCTGACAAACACACACCAGTTCAGAGTTCACTCACAGTCACCAGCAGCCCAGCTCCATCAACAGCTCCATAGACTCAGCTGACCATTACAGAGTCTAACAGTAAATCATGAGAGTAGCTTGGCTGGCTCATGAAATGCAGTCAAGAAGTATAAGTGTCCACAGGAAACCAGCCGGACTGGACATAGTCCAGGAAAACGGGCAATGGAGGTGGTGATGACAGCAAGTACAATGACGAAGTGATTCCTATCCGGAATTTATGATTGCAGTGGCAGGTAAACACATCTTGGAAACTGCATGTCACAATTTTTCTACTTCTTTTATTTATACAATACCTATTTACCACCCTTACAACATCCCTTAATGAATCAATTAATAAATCAATCAATCAGGCAATCTACTATAGTTTGTAAAGCCTTCTAAAGGACATCAATGAAGGTACTTAACAATGTGAACCATAGCAAAAACTATGCAAAAAGGAGGAAAGGAATAGGTAAATTAAAACAATGAAAAAAAATCACTATAAAATGGGAAAGATTAAAACTGTAAAAACAATTAAAACACTAGCACATACAGACAATAAAAACAAATGCAAATAAACTAAATACCTGACAGCAATAGAAATCAAATAAAAAATCATTATACACACGCCACGGACAGGCGTCGACGATTTAAATGCACAAAAAAAGCATTGCTGCTAACAGATAATCTAGTGCTAACTGCAGTCGTGTCTCCGTCACAACTTTTTGCAACTATATTGGTGCGAAATACACGCGTGAATGTCACCCCAAGACATATCTCTTAAAATAGTCACCAACAGAGATATTCAACAGATTACACACCTGGAAATGGCATATTCTCTAAGGCCGCTGTGAAGGTTGACGGCACTGAAAGTTCCTATACAGCCTCTCAGCCGCCGATCTCGCCCAACTTTCCACGTGACAAATAATGGACTACAAACGACACCAAAGAATTCAGCATCATCGTCTAATACTCAAGTAAACTGAACTTATTACAGCTGTATGTTGCTCCACTTTAATGACAGCTAATAACAGCATGTCAACAAAACAGGATGCCTCTCAGAGCTCACAGTGGTAAAATGACACATCAAGGTAACAGCAGAACAAGCTACAGTAAACTGATATGTTGTAACTTTCAGCACAGAGTATGCTGATAAATCAACTGCAGAACTGATTTCACTATTCTTTTCGGTCTATAAAAACCACAAAAGGTATTGTGGTGGTGACAGATTACCAGTAGTTTGGGCTGTTCATCTGATCCAATGTTGGTCTCCATGTAGTTGACAGTGGTAAAGTATACATATGGTAAAGAGTGCAATAATGCCAGAAATGGTCATATAAGTATAATGTATGTTCCTTTAGGCAGACATGTCCATCTCAAGATAATACCACACGTGATGACACTAATGCTTCTGCATTAGTGTCATCACGTCTTGACTATGCCACCTCCATTCTCCATGGTTGCCCACAGAAACACATTTCACGTCTTCAACGAGTCCAGAACTCACTCGCAAGAGTGGTAATAAAACAGTGTTCTTGTATGTCCTCCTCTTCCTCTTCTGCCTTATTAGAAAAGCTCTGCTGACTCGAAGTTGAATGGTGTATACGGTTTAAAATACACACGAGTCTTCACCATACTTGCTGACCTATTGCAGCATGCATTCTTCCACTGACCACTATTCCACCATAACATCAATTTCGGTTCAAGAGTCTTCCACATTTCTGCGCCAAGTATTTGGAACACCTTACACACTCTATTCGTCACTGCAGTCACGGCTTTTAGATGTAACCTCAAGACTCACTGCTTTCAGTCTTTTACCACCCTATGGCAAACCATCCACAAAAGTGCCCCGATTCTTATCGAAATTTGGAACTATATTAATCATTTACTTACTGCTTACTTACTTATAAAAGCATAAACGTCATAACTACTGTCAATGTAACAGTTTGGCAGTGGTGCGTGAGCATGAGGAACTGACAACATGTCTGACAGATATCATTTTCACAGCATCGCACAGAAAGCTGCACAATGCAATTGGTTTCATGGTAAGCAGACGATCTGCAGATGAACCAACTTGCGGTCAGATGACTTCAACTCAAATATTTGGCAGAAAATTAAGAAAACAATCGCTTTAAAGGTGTTTAAAAGTTTGCTGGCGGCGAGTTGACTACTCCGCGAATCGTCCAGTCCGCGAGCTGACCAGTCCGCAACTTCACTGACCGCGAGCTGGTTTGTTGGCGATTAATCAGGCGTTTTGGTTAGAGCCGTAACCCTACTTAATAATGGTCATTATACACAGGTACTGGAGAAGGCATCTATGATTAAAATACACAACAAAAGGGGACGTTCTTTACAGATAATTTAGCTCTAACACACGAGGACCACGCCCATTTACTAACTAGGCATCGTTTGTAAACGACGGACTCTTCGGCGTCTCGAACGAATGCAGATGGCTGTACAGAACGTCGAAGCAGAAGTAGCACATTTCCGGCCGGACAATTGCAACGGTTCCGTTCAGTCCGTTATTCGGATGACCGATGGAAGCGCTGCCACCGTTACAGTAAACCGACGACGGCATCGAGTTATTTAACTTTTGTTTCTTCGCCCCGTGACAGCCTGCCATATTAGACTTCGACGTTCGACGTCTCTATATTCACTTCCGGTTAATGCATCGACTGGTTGACACTGTGCCATAAATGGAAGATGTGCCGTCTTACGAGCAAACGAGTTCAGACCAGGGAGTTTAAAAGTAGGGACTAGGGAGGTTGCACTTGCACAAGCCCCAATTTATGTAATAGTCCATTCTTTACTCGAACTCTCATTTTGCACACAACCATTTCCGACCCCTAGCGGTTGGTTGTGTCGGTGTGTGTTGACA
>Ga0056115_1000329_pt1 | contig 22053 bp, 19 predicted proteins | sample WorMetOlspDAHAB1_FD_77007 | JGI IMG/M metagenome (GOLD analysis project Ga0056115, IMG submission 77007) | Marine gutless worms symbiont microbial communities from Max Planck institute for Marine Microbiology, Germany - Olavius sp. DAHAB.1 ...
AACGGCAACAGCTACCAGTAGGCTTTTATAGTCCGCCAGCGGGCCGCCAGGCCATCTGGCTCAAAGATGAGAAACAGAATTATCACCAGGCCGAAAATAATCTCCCTTATCGAAACAAACCAGGTGACATGATCGGGATAAGCCGAATTCAATTCCGTGTTCACGACTTCAAGAATTCTTTCCAGAATAAACCAGAACCCGACTCCAAAAAAACCGCCTAGAATGCTACCTAGCCCTCCAATGATGCACATGGCCAGATAGTCTACGGATTGGAGAATGGTAAAAGATTCGTGGGTAATAACCTCAATAAATTGTGCCATCAAAGCCCCGGCAATCCCAGCGAAAAAAGACGACACGGCAAATGACATCAGCCGGTACTTGAAAACATTGACCCCGATCACCTCTGCCGCCAGATAGCGGTCGCGAATAGCCACAAATGCACGCCCGGAGCGGGAACGGATAATATTTTTTAATACCAGGGTCGCGGCCACTGCCAGGATGAAGGTCAGGTAATACAAATGAATTCGATCATCGAAGTGCAAGGGTCCCAGACTGCCGGGCTCCACGTACATGCCTTCAACGCCGCCGGTCAGTTTATCCCAGCGGCGGATGGTGAATTCGATGATAAACTGGGCCGCGATGGTCGCCATGGCCAGGTACAAACCGCGCAATCGCAGCGACGGAATACCGAATATCATGCCGATTAAGGCCGTCATGGCTCCGGCACAAGCCAGGGAGACACTAAATGGCACCCCATGGCTGACCAGAATTGAGCTGGTATAAGCTCCGACACCCATGAAGGCGGCATGGCCTAAAGAGATCTGCCCGGTGAACCCGGTGAGCAGATTCAACCCATGGCAGGCAATTATCGCGATGCCCACCTCGATCATCGTTGAAATCATATACTTGGAGGCAAAGATCGGAAACACACCGCACCCGATCAAAAAGACAATCAGCCATACCCGCACAAACCAGGTCTGGAAGATGCGCTCATCCGTGCGATAATTTTCATGAAATAAACCAGCAGGCATAGTCGAAATTCAATCGTAATTTTCGTTGATAATTTTGGTTAATCTATTTTTACTAGCCGGACCCGGATTGACTCAAATCGACGGTATAAAGTCTACGGTTTAAGGTGTAAGGTTAAAGGTTTTTCTCCAACTTCCAGGCACCTGTAAATCTCGACGACCCAATACCCTAAGCACCAAACCCTCTGCTCTACGCCCTTTGCGACAAGCATTTTTTCCGACTTCCGAATTCCCACTTCCGACTTCCGACTTCATCTAGACTCGTTCTATTTCCTCAATCCCAAACAACCCATAAGGCTTGATCATTAGAACCAATACTAGAACTATAAAAGGAAAGACTTGGTTAATGGCAGGGATATAGGGATCCAGGTATCCGGCCGAAAGAAATTCTAAAACGCCGACAACCAAACCGCCGATAATGGCGCCTAAGATGCTGTCCAGGCCGCCGAATATGACAGCCGGTAGTACTTTGAGGCCAAAGTGACCGAGTTCCACACCTACTCCACCGATGTTGCCAACCAGTATGCCTCCAATAGAGGAGACCACTGCTGCGATGCACCAACTTATGGCGAACACGCTTTTGACCGATATCCCCATGCTCTGAGCGGCGGTTTGATGGTCGGCCACGGCTCGCATGAAGATGCCGGTGCGGGCGTACTTGAAAAAAACAGCAAAAAAGGTAAGCAGCCCAAGGGAGATGCCAATACTCCACAGATACAGGTAGGTGATTTTGACGCCCCACAAATCAATGGGCTGTTCGGGGAATATATTAAACTGGCGGATGTCGTTGCCCCACAGCATGATGACCAGACCGCGCAGAATATAGGTTAGGCCAAGGGTTACCATAATGATAGATATGATCGGCTCGCCGATCAGGGGTCTCAGCACCAGTCGCTCGACTGCCAGTCCCAAGATGACCGAAAAGACCATGGTAATTAAAAAAGATGCAATAAAATTCAGTCCAAAATCCAGAGTCATCGATAAGCAGATATAGGCACCCACCATCATAAATTCGCCCTGGGCCAGGTTCAGAATGGACGTTGATTTATATATCAATACAAAACCAAGTGCGACCAGGGCGTATATCGATCCCATGGAAAGCCCGGTCAATAGATACTGCATGAAAATGAGAAATTCGCTTTGCACTTACATTCCTCCTTTAAGCCTTGCCCAGAAACCTTTTTTCTGTAAAAGATCATCATACGCATCTTCGGGTTTCATCGTACGAATGATCAGGTTGGTTCTCAAGGTGGCTGTTTTCCCATCCTGGTAACGAATAACTGTCTCGATTGGAAGATTTTCGATATCACTGTAAAGGGCGGCGATTTCCTGGCTATATTTCTGGTTGATGAACTTGCGCCGAATTTTTTTGGTACGGGTCAATTCCTCATCGTCGGCATCCAGTTCCTTGTAAAGCAGTAAAAATTTCGCAATGCGGGCCTTTTCAGGCAGCGTGGCATTCACCCGGACCACTTCCCGTTCGATTAAATTATACACCTCGCCGTTGCTCGCCAGATCCGAATAGGTTGTATAGTTGATGCGGCTTTCTTCGGCCCACTTGCCGACATGCTTGTAGTCAATGCAGAACATGGCCGTAACATAATCCTGCTCATGACCGAGAACCACGGCTTCGACTATGTAAGGACAGAATTTAAGCTTGTTTTCGATAAACATCGGTGAAAATTTGGCACCGCTTTTCAGGTGCATCAGATCCTTGACTCGATCGATGATGACCAGATGCCCATCATCCGTAAAATACCCGGCATCGCCGGAATGAAGCCAGCCGTCTATGATAGTATTTTTCGTTTCCTCCTCATTTTTCAAATACCCTTGAAACAGGCCGGGGCCCCGGGAGATGACCTGCCCGACCCCCTCGGCATCCGGTTCATAGATGGTGACCTCGGCGTCCGGAACGGGAATGCCGACCGAATCGAAGTTGATATCACCGTCTTTATGAATGGTTGAATAGCCGGCCACCTCTGTCTGGCCGTAAATTTGCTTGAGGTTCACCCCCAGCGCATGAAAAAATCGAAAAACATCCGGGCCGAGGGCCGCTCCCCCGGTCATGGCCGATCGGACTTTTGAAAATCCCAAACGATCCCGCAGGGCTCTGAACATGGCGGCATAGGCCAGCCAGTAGAGAAGCTTCCAGCCCAGCGGCGGCTCCTTTTTTTCAAATTTAAAATCCGCCCAGCGATATCCGATGGGCAGACATAGATCATAGATAAATTTTTTAAGAAAGGAGGCGTCCAGATGCTTGACCATCACCTCGCGCGAAATTCCTTCCCACATGCGCGGCGAAGCCACGACCAGGCTGGGTGCGATCTCGTACAGGTCGGCCATGGCGGTATCCGATTCTTCCGGAAAATTGACCGTATACCCGGCATAAAGGGCGGAAAAGACGCTCATGGTCTGCTCCACGATCCAGGGCAGCGGAATGAAGGATAGGAATTGATCATCCGGCAGTTTAGGATCCACCTGGTCAAGTGAGGCCACCATACTGAGGATATTTTTGTGGGTCAGCAGCGTCCCTTTGGGATTGCCGGTGGTGCCGGAGGTATAGCAAATAACGGCCAGGTCATTTTCTTTAAGCGCCTGTACATTATTGTTGAAGCGGCCCGGGTCCTGCTGGTGCACTTGACGCCCGCGACGCTCGATTTCAATAAACTCAATTAAAAGATCCGTTTCTTCATAATCCCACAACCCCTTGGGATCGGTGTAAATGATCTTTTTTATGCGCGGCAACTGATCCTTTAAATCCAGAATTTTATCGACCTGTTCCTGATCCTCGGCCACGATCACGGAAGCTCCCGAATGGTCGATGATGTAGGCCACTTCGCTGAGAATAGAGTCCTGAAAGATACCGAATGGAATGGCACCGGCAGCCTGAACCGCCAGTTCGGCATATATCCACTCCGGGCGATTGCCGCCGATAATGCCGACGGTATCGCCGCTTTTTAGGCCCAGCGATTGGAGCCCCAGTGAAAAATCCCGCACATGCTCAAGATACTGTTGCCAGGTCACGGACTGCCAGATCCCGAATTCTTTTTCGCGCAGGGCCACCCGCCGATCACCAAAGCGGGCGACATTGTTGACCAGCAGCTCCGGCAAACTTGTGGCTGTGTTATTGCTATGGTCTTGAACTTGACTCATATTCTCATATCGCAAAAGTGTGAAGCGTTTCCTTCATAAGCTGTGCTCTTGCCGCATGGCTCTATGCACTATGGTCTTTTCTTCCGATCTTTCTAGCATCTCAGCTTAATTAACCTGTCTTCTGACATCTGTCTTTTGTTCTCTGTCCTCTGTTTTCTGACACCTGACACCTAATCTCTAACACTCTATAGAATTTACCTACTGGGATTCTAGAATTGCGCCACAGAATCATTACCCGGCACCACCAACTACAACCGCGACCGAGCTTTTTCATCTTCACCCAGGTAAGCCCGGATAACCTGAGAATCTTGCTGAACCTCCTCTGGTGAACCTTCGGCAATTTTTTGTCCGAATTCCAGCACGCACACCCGGTCGGATATGTCCATCACCACCCCCATATCGTGTTCCACCAAAATGATGCTCACCTGCCACATCTGATTAACATTGAGGATGAAGCGTGCCATGTCTTCGGTTTCCTCAAGATTCATGCCGGCCATTGGTTCGTCCAACAATAGGAGTTCGGGCTGCATCGCGAGCGCTCTGGCCAGTTCGACCCGTTTCTGGAATCCGTAAGGTAAGGTTCCCACCACTTTTTTGCGGATGGCCTCGATTTCCAGCAAATCAATAATTTTTTCTTCAATTTCCCGACGCAGTTTCAATTCTTCGCGTCGGGTTCTGCCCCAGTAAAGCATATCCGAAAAAATTCCTGCTTTTAGAAAAGCGTGTCTTCCGAGCTTGATGTTGTCCAGGACTGTCATGCCTTTGAAGAGTTCGATATTCTGAAAGGTGCGGGCAATACCCATTTTAGCAATCGTGTGGGTGTGGGCGCTAACGATGTCTTTCCCCTTATAAACGATCCGGCCTTCCTGGGGGGTATAGAATCGGCTGATGCAGTTTAACAGGCAGGTTTTTTCCGGCCCCATTGGGTCCGATTATCGCCAGGATTTCACCGCCCAAAGATTGGGTGCTGACATTATAAAGTGCCTGTACTCCACCGAAGGCCAATGAGAGGTTTTCTACTTTTATGATGACATCGTCGCTCAATCTGATCCACTTTTCGCTTTAATCTCTTTTTTGCCAACGGGATTTTGTTCTTTGGCAGGAGAAATAGGGTATATAAAAGGATGTTTTAAATGTCAAGCCATTTAAATTATGAATTAGGTTCACCACCTATCACTATGTGGGTGTCGATCAAGGTAACAGCGCATTGGTTTTGGCTGGACAATCCCAATATTTTTTAAACTGGACTGATCCGGGGAATTACAATATAGTCAGGCAAATAAAAACGGGTTGTCTGGAAGGGACAAGTGTATTGGATTCTACGAAAGGAGGATCTCAGATGACGGTTTTCCGGAAAACCATCGGCCAAATGTTCGATGACATTGCCGGCAAACACGCGCAACGTGATGCGCTGGTTCACGCTGAATGCGACGTCCGCTATACTTACGAACTTCTATCACAGGAAATAGACCGGGTTGCGCGTGGCTTTATCTGCCGCGGCATAGCCCGGGGCGATAAAGTGGCAATTTGGTCGCCGAACACCAGCCAATGGTTGATTGCTTGGCTGGGGCTGGCAAAAATTGGTGCAATTACGGTTCCGGTTGATCCGGACGCCTCCCGTGACAATTTGCTATACATCCTGGGGCAATCGGAATGTTGCGGACTTATCGTGGCCGGCGATACGGACGATCAAAAAATGGTGGCCATGGCCGGACAAATTAGAAATGCCCTGCCGGCTTTAAGTCATCTTTTTGTGATCGGAGATTCAACCGATGCAAATACGATTAGCTGGCAGGCTTTGGCCAGCGGAGCAGATGCCATATCGCCGAATACTCTGGCCGAAACAGCAGCGGCGGTCCAGCCGCAGGATCCGGTCGCAATCATGTACACCTCTGGCACCACCGGGCAACCCAAAGGTGTGGTGCTGGACCATCCGGGGCTGATCAACAAATCGATCGTCGCGACCGAACGCCAGGGTATCACAGCCACAGACAAGCTGTGCCTGTTTTTTCCCCTGTTTCACATGTTCGGCAATACCTGTATTGCACTGGCCGGATTTCTAAGGGGTGCCGCCCTTATCATGCCCGGCAGGACGTTTGAACCCGTAAAAATTCTAAAAGCCATACCCGCTGAACAATGCACGGCGATTTACGGGTCGCCCAGCATGCTGATTGCGTTAGTCGACCATCCCCAATTTCGCAAAAACGACTGGGCTTCGGTCACAAAAGGTATAATTGGCGGCGCCCCCTGTCCGATAGAATTGATGAGAAGAATCGTGGAGGATATCGGAGTTTCTGATATTACCGTGGCATACGGTATCACCGAAACCTCTTCCTGGATCACCATGACCCATCCCACCGATACGATTGAACTGCGGGTATCGACCATCGGAACCGCTCTGCCCTGTAACGAAGTCAAAATTGTAGATCCCGCCACCGGTGCCCGCCTGGACCCCGGTCATCAGGGCGAACTATGCACCCGCGGATTTCTGATGAAAGAATATTACATGATGCCCGGAGCGACCGCGGCTGCTGTCGACCGCAAAAAATGGTTCCACACCGGTGACCTGGGTGTCATGGATCAGCAAGGTTACGTAAAAATTACCGGCCGGGTTAAGGATGTGATTGTACGCCGGGGTGTTGAAATATATCCTGTGGAAATTGAGGAAGTCCTCTATTTGCTGGCTGAAATCTCGGAAGTCCAGGTTTTCGGATTTAATTTGCCCGGGTCAGAAAATGGACAGGAAGTTGCCGCCTGGATCAAGCTGAAAGAAGGAGCTCAACTGTCCCTGGAGACTGTGGCAGCCCACGTTCAAGTCCAATTACCGGCAGAAAAAATTCCGCAGCACTATAAGTTTGTATCCGAATTTCCCATGACGGGCAGCGGCAAGGTGCAAAAATACAAAATGACGGAACTGGCGGAAAAGGAATATCATGAAGTCGGAAGTGGGAATGCGGAAGGCGGAAAAATGAAGGTGTGAGGTTGGGAAGGTGAGAAAAGGAGCGCATAGAGCAAAGGGCAAAGTGCATAGCCGGAAAAGCGAAGGGCTCATTGCTGGCCAACGGTTTCGGTCAATGATTATTGGCTATTGAGAATTATTTGTGAATTTGTGCTTGGAGCTTGGAGTTTGGAGTTTAAAAAGTGGCGCTCGCTACTCATCTCAAATTCTTTTTTCCAGCATTCCAACACTCCGGTACTCCATCACTCCAGATTTTAAATTACCACCGCAGCCGGCTCCATGTGCGCTCCGTTTGCATAGGGCTCTGCGGTCAATAAGGAACATAACTATTGGGCGAATTAAGTGAGTTTTCTCTTAAATATCGATTATTTTTGAAAACATATCCGTGGCGGCGCATTGATCCGGTACCGTGGACACCGCTGAAAAAACCCCTGGCAGAAAGCCGGCTGGTACTGGTATCGAGTGCAGGTATCGTTACATCACAACAAAAGCCCTTTGATAACTCCATTCGCGGCGGTGATCCGAGTATCCGTGAAATACCATCCGATGTTGATGTTCGCGATTTGACCGAGACCCACCGCAGCGATGCGTTTGATCACACGGGTATCCGGCTCGATCCAAACCTTGCTTTTCCGGCTGACCGCTTGCGGGAATTAGCGGCGGCTGGAGTCATTGGCTCTCTGAATCACAGGTATTTATCGATCATGGGATCAGTTACCGCCCCGGGGCGACTGATTAAAAGAACCGTACCGCAGGTGGTGCCCAAATTAGTTGCAGATCAAGTCCACATTGCGCTACTGATTCCCGTCTGACCAATATGCAACCAGACCGTGAGTCTGGTCGCAGCCGAACTGGAACGCCAGGGGATATCGACCGTCGTAATCCAGTTGTTGCGTCTGGCAACCGAAAAGGTAAAGCCGCCCCGGGCATTGGCAGTACCATTCCGGCATGGCTATCCATTGGATTCACCGAATGACCCTGCCAAACAGTGTGCGGTGCTGGAAGCCGCTCTGTTGCTATTGGAAGACAAAAGTATAGTGCCGCCGGCTATTGTTGATTATCAAGACAGTTGACAGAGGACAGATGGCGGAGGACAGATGGCGGAGGACAGATGAAAGAAGATGGGAAGTTGGGAAGGTGAGAAGATGAGAAGTGAATTCGGAAGTCGGACCCGTCGTTGACCGATAGGGTGTGACTATGCCGCGGCTAAAGATGCGGCCTCCGGCCCGTAGGGGCCTATGCCCCGGTGGGAAGGCAGAAAAATTTTAGCCTTAACCTTTCAGCTTTCAGCCTTGAGCCTTCAGCCTTGACCTTTCAGCTATGAACGATCAACAGTAATCTAACTCAGCTTAATCAACTTTTACCCCGTTAAATATCGATAAATCAGCGTAGCGGATTTAACCGGGGCAATCAACCAGGGCTCCTGCCATGAAGTTTAAAAAACTCGAGTTCTCAAATACCGCCGGTCAGATACTGTCAGGCCGAATTGATCTGCCGGAGGGCCGGGAAACTGTTGCCTACGCCATCTTCGCCCATTGCTTTACCTGCTCAAAAAATATCAAAGCCATCAGCAATATCAGCCGGGCGCTGACCCGCGAAGGGATCGCCGTACTGCGTTTTGATTTTACCGGACTTGGTGAAAGTGAGGGGGAATTTGCCGACACCAATTTTTCATCCAATGTCGATGATCTCGTGATGGCCGCCGATTTTATGGCAGACAACTACCAGGCACCGAAAATTTTAATCGGCCATTCCCTGGGCGGGGCAGCGGTTCTTCAGTCCGCTGTGAATATTCCCTCTGCAGTCGCCGTGGTCACAATTGCGGCACCGGCTGATCCCGGTCATGTATCCCAGGCCCTGGGTGATTCGAAAGAAATCATTGAACACCGGGGAGAAGCCTCCGTGGACCTGTCCGGCAGAACTTTTAAAATAAAAAAGCAATTCCTTGACGATCTCGGGTCGGTTCAGATGCGGGAGACCATCCGAAATTTGAATCGGGCGCTATTAATTCTGCATTCACCGGTTGATGTGGTTGTCGGCATCGATAATGCAGCCAAAATTTTTCAAACTGCACGTCACCCCAAAAGTTTTATTTCTCTGGACAGCGCCGACCACCTGTTAATGCAGAAAAAAGATTCGTTGTATGCGGGTTCCATCATCGCAACCTGGGCCCTTCGGTATGTGGATACACATTCCGATTGAATCCAAACAAATCCGCCTTGTTTGACTAATAGCAAAACAGCTTTAATTGAATGCAGTCTTGGAAAAAGCTTAGGAGATCTTACCATGAAAAATGAATCTAAAATCGATTACTCGGCCCTGGATCGACCCGAGGTTCTCATGTATTTATTTCATCCACGAGCCGAAACCGGCTCAACATTTCAAACTGCCGGATCGCGCCCTTCGCCTGCCGGCATCACCGATATTATGATACCGGTGGCCGATGGTGTTGCCGTCGGAGCCCGTTTTCATATGACGGAAAGCACCGGTGGCAATCTACTTTTTTTCCACGGCAATGGCGAAATCGTAGCTGATTACGACGAGCTGGGAAGTGTCTATAATCAGAAGGGGATCAATTTTTTAGCAGTGGATTACCGCGGCTACGGGCGCTCCACCGGAAATCCGACGGTCAGCGCCATGATGCAGGACTGTCATACCATCTTTGATTATGTTTGCAACTGGCTGCACGAAAACGATTTCTCGGGTCCGATCATTTTGATGGGCCGGTCCCTGGGCAGTGCTTCCGTGCTGGAACTGGCAGCGGCACACTATGAAGCTGTTGATGGTCTGGTTATTGAGAGCGGCTTTGCCTATGCCGGTCCTTTGCTGCAACTGCTCGGCATTGATTTAGAAGGACTGGGTTTCAAAGAGGAAAATGGTTTTGGGAATATTGCTAAAATCAAAGAATTTAATAAGCCGACTCTGATCATTCACGCCGAATTTGATCATATTATTCCATTTTCAGATGGCCAGGCCCTGTACCGAGCTTGCCCGTCTGATAACCGGACTTTATTAAAAATCCCCGGAGCCAACCACAATGATATTTTCATGCGCGGCTTACAGGAATACCTGGCAGCGGTCGTGAAACTGGTTGACTCGACTCGCTGAAGGCAAAAAACTGAATTTAAGGAATCCTTTCCAATTTCAATTACCTAGAGTGCGCCTTTCCTGCCGAATCTATGTTGCAATTCCTTATTACCTTTCGATCCCGTCAGTTTTGAATCTTTTTTGGGTTATCGCCAACGCCTAATATAGCTGTGTCTAAGCGCCCTAATAATTTTTTATCATTGGATAGCGGTTGTCACAATTTACAGTAATGTGGAAGGCTACGCAAAATTACCTTCGCCTGTTTGCCAGCCAGACCAACCGAAACATATCTATGACAACCGGCATAACCTGTAGAATTCCGGCTAGCTGATTTACCGAAGTAGAAAATCAACCGGGCCGGAGGAGTGCCTTGGATTGGGGTGACCGCCGGATTTCACGCTATAATCGTATTTACGCTCAAGTTTTAAACCGCTTTAGACGATAATAATAAAGAATCCTCAGCCTGCTCCAAACGGGGCCATGTAGCAGTAAATTTGGAATAAATTTAAAAAATTAGATGCTATTTGAACTCTATGAATGCCGTACAGACTGATCAATTAAGAGCCGGTCAAATTCTCGCCGAGGAGGTTCGCGACATAAATGGACGACTCCTGCTGGCCAAGGGCCATGAAATTCGATCTAACCATATTCGAATTTTTAAAATTTGGGGAATAACAGAGGTAAATGTTTTCGGGACAGACAGGCACAAGGCTAAAATTGATCCCGTGCTTGACCCGGAGCTTGTCGAACAGGCCCGGGAAAGGATGATGTTTCTTTGTCGTCATGTAGACATAGAGCATCCTGTCATAAAAGAATTATTCGAATTAGCGGTGCGATTCAGGTGCAGACATGATCTGGTTGGAGTTGAAAGCAACTTGCACATCACCGAGCCGGAGCTATCCCACCAGACTAAAAAGCAGACTTTTATTGATGAACTGAACAAAAAAAAGGTAATTTTGCCTGAAATTCCGGCCGTTGTTTTTGAATTAAATGAAGTTGTCGCCAACCCCATGTCTTCAGCCGGACATATTGCCGAAGTGGTTAATAGAAGCCCGAGTCTTACTGCCTTACTGCTAAAGATTGTAAATTCTTCATTTTACGGCTTCCCGTCAAAAATAGACAACGTATCACATGCGGTGATGCTGATCGGAACGCGTGAAATCTCAGAACTTGCTCTGGGGATCAGTATTCTTACAATTTTCAAGAAAATTCCCAAGCAGATAATTGATATGTATTCTTTTCAAAAGCACAGTCTGGCATGCGGTATTTTTTCAAGAGTAATAGCCGCACATCTGAATTCTTATCAAACCGAGCAGTTATTTGTCTCCGGATTACTGCATGATCTCGGCCGGTTAATACTATATATTCATTTTCCGAAAGAGTCACACGATATAATTTCCCGCTCCAGGAATCGCTCCAAATTGCTTTTTAAAGAAGAAAGAGATTATCTGGGCAGCGACCATTCGGTGGTCGGCAAGCAACTCATGCAACAGTGGAAATTACCTCTAATTTTAGAAAACTGTGTCCGGTACCATCACATTCCTTCTGCGGCGCAACACAAGGCACCCGCAACGATCGTTCATCTGGCAGATATTGTGGTTAACAGCCTTGGAATCGGCAGCAGCGGTGAAAAATTTGTGCCGCCGCTGGACAACTCTGCCTGGGAGAAACTCAATTTTCCGATCAGCAGCCTTCAAAAAATTATTGGTCAGGCAACACACCAGTTTAAGGCCATGGAACCCATATTGCAGGCATAAGTGAACCATGAATAAAAATGCAACCTTAAATTCTGAAAATCTCCTGGCTAGAATAGAGTATCTGGAGAAAGATAGACGCTGGACCCAAAATGCACTTGAGATGGCGCTGTCTCTGGGAGACTTTCAAAAAAATATCACCAAAGGTTGCGGGTCGGATCATATTCTGCAAGATGCTGAAAAAAGGCTGCGCTTTTTGATTCCCTTTGAAGCCAACGCGTTTTATCTCGTAGATCAGGAAAAATCGGATTTTCATTTATCTGTTTGCGAACCATCGGACCAACAGCGATTCATTGAAGGTCAAGTCAGGTACATGATCGACGAGGGATTTTTTTCCTGGGCCATCCGTGAGAAACGCGGACTGACAATTTCGTCCCATGATCATTCAAAGCAGCTCATATTGCATGTGATTGCCACCCATTCTCGAATTCGGGGCATGTTCGTCGGTTTGCTGCCGAATAAAAAAAATGTCATCCCGGATAAATCGCTAACCCTGCTGTCCATCATTTTACTCAATACCGCCAATGCCCTGGAAAGCCATGAGTTTTACCGCCTGCTGCGTGACCAGAACACATTCCTCGAAAAGAAAATTGAAGATCGCACCAAAGCCTTAGCTCAATCTGAGCGGCAGCTTCAGCAGGTTATGAAGCTGCAGGCCATCGGTACCCTGGCCGGAGGTATTGCACACGATTTTAACAATATCCTTTTTCCGATCGTGGGATATACCGAATTGACAATGGACGAAATTGCGGAGGACAGTCAGGCTAAACAAAATCTGAAAGAAGTCCTCAAAGCCGCCAATCGGGCCAAGGAACTGGTCCAGCAAATACTCACTTTCAGCCGCCAGGGCGGTCAGAAACGCAAACCGCTGCAGGTTCAATTTCTCATCAAAGAGGCCCTTAAATTATTGCGTGCCACCATCCCATCGACCATCGAGATCGAATGCGATGTTAATGAACAATGCGGCCATATCATGGGTGATCCGACCCAGATTCATCAAATCGTTATGAATCTTTGCACCAATGCCTACCATGCCATGCAGGAAACGGGCGGAACACTTAAAGTGACGCTAAAGGAAGTTGATATCAGCTATGAAAATTCAGTGAAACGGGTGGGAATGAAAATCGGTCGACATCTCGAGTTAACAGTTAAAGATGCCGGACATGGAATGAGCCCTGAGGTGCTGGAGCGCATTTTTGAACCCTACTACTCCACCAAAGAACGCGGTAAAGGAACCGGCCTGGGTCTATCGGTCATCCATGGTATTATCAAAAATCACGGGGGCGATATCAGCGTCAACAGTCAGTCCGGCCAAGGCACTACCTTTGTCGTTTATCTGCCGGTTGTCGATGATATTGATATTGAGGTAGAACCGGTGGCAGCGGCGACTGCAACCCCGGGCAGGGAGCGCATATTATTGATCGATGATGAAAAGCAGATTATCGATATCGAACAACAAATTCTTGAACGTCTCGGGTATGAGGTAACGCCTAAAACCGACAGTCAGGAAGCGCTTGAAGAATTTGCAGCCCTGCCCGAAAAATTCGACCTGGTCATCACGGACATGACCATGCCCAAAATGACCGGGGACCAATTGGCACGCAAATTAATGGAAATCAAGCCCGACATCCCCGTAATTCTGTGTACCGGATTCAATAAAACCATCACCGAGGAAAAAGCTCTGGCTATGGGGATTGATAAATTCGTCATGAAGCCGATTGTCAGAGATGAGCTGGCAAATACCGTTCGCACGGTGCTGGATGCCCCTAAAGTCCTGCCGGATTAAAGCGTTTGCCAAAATAACTTTAAATTTCATAATCCTATATCGGATTTGCGATGTCTGTCCGCCTTTGAAGGATTCGACGTCCGTGTCTGCCGTCCCTTTTGATCCCCATCAATCACCGACTCATCAACCGTTTCACCCAGGCTATCGAGCAGACATGCGCCCGGGTCTGCAAATTTTTTAACGACTGAAACAGCCTTGGAATGGGCACTGCGATAGCCGGTTCGATAGGCAAAAACATAAACCAAAGTTACAAGACCCAGCTGAGCCATGATTAACAAAAAGGATTTCATGGGTAATTCTGCTTTATTTTTTCAGTTCAATAATATAATTTCGGTCAAACGGTCCGATAAAATAAATTAATCCGCCCTGAAAAGCGGCATATTAAGGGTTTAAAAAGGAAGACGATGCACACACATAATTTTGTCGAAACTTATCAAGGGCTTGTGGGATATGGCGCAGACAGGGAAACCGATGAGAATACGCTGATATACTATCTTCAAAAATTTTCCGACGACAAATTCATGGCCGTGATCACAAAACGGATGACTGATAATGAAATGCTGGAATTATTTAATATGATCAATCGACTCCTGAAAAACCATCTGACGGAAGCAGAGTATCACAATCAGTTTTTAAAAGACACGCACGGGGATTGACGAAGGTTTCAGGTTTCGGGTGTCAGGGATGGTATCGGGGCACAAAGAAGAAGGAGCAATGCAAATGTTCACCAAAAAACAGCTGGAACGCTATGCGGATATTTTGTGGTGGGGTCTGACCACCGCTAAAAAGCGCTCATTTAAAAAAAACGATATCGTCCTGATCCGTTATAACAGTTCCGCGGTTCGGCTGGCTGAAATTCTCTATGCCGGGCTGTTATCCAGGGGTATGCATCCGATTCAGCGAGTAAACCCCAGCGCCGCAATGGAAAAAGATTTTTACCTGCGCTCCTCAAACCGGCAGCTTGTCTTTATCCCCCCCGGCGAAAAGGAGCTGATGTCCGGACTTAACGGAAGCATCTACCTGCATGCACCCGAATCAATTACCCATCTGGGCGATGTTGCTCCCCAAAAAATCGGCAAAACCACCGTGGCTCAAAAAGCATTGCGCGATATTCTTAATCGCCGCGAGGATCGGGGTAGTTTCAGCTGGACACTGTGTATCTACCCGACGGCTGAATTGGCCGGGCAGGCCGGTATCAGCCTGGAGCATTACACCCGCCAGGTGGTTAAGGCCTGCTTTTTAAACAAATCGGATCCGGTTTCCGAATGGCGGCAGATTTATGACAAAGCCCGGTCAATAAAAAAATGGCTGAATTCAATGAAGGTAAAGTACTTGCATGTCGAATCCGACACGATCGACCTGGAAGTAACACCCGGAGATAAAAGACAGTGGATCGGCATTTCCGGACGCAATATCCCCAGTTTTGAAATTTTTATTTCACCAGACTGGCGCGGAACCCGGGGAAAATATCATGCCGATCAGCCCTCGTATCGAAGCGGCAATCGAGTCGAAGGCGTCAAGCTGGAGTTTAATCGCGGCAAAGTAACAAAAGTAACGGCCGCAACCGGTCAGGAGTTTGTAAAAAATCAGCTGCAGGTAGATAAAGGGGCTGACAAAATGGGCGAATTTTCCCTGACAGATAAACGGTTCTCAAAAATAACCCGATTTATGGCCAACACCCTGTTCGATGAAAACTACGGCGGCAAACATGGCAATTGTCACATCGCCCTTGGATCTTCCTACTCAAATACCTATGCCGGTGACAGCAAACGCTTAAACCGGGCGCTCAAGCAAAAACTAGGTTTTAATGAGTCCGTCCTTCACTGGGATTTGGTAAATACTGAAAAAAAACGAGTCACTGCCCACCTACAGACCGGTAAGTCTGTCACAATTTATGAGAACGGCCGTTTTGCCTACTAGTACACAGGCTTTTTCCTAAACTGTGCTCGGGGAGGTGGCCCCGGCGGGGCAGCAATGGCGAGGTTTGCAGAATTTAGGTGTCAGGTTTTCTGCCGGAGGCAGATCAGGGAACCGGGGTGCTAAATTCTGACACCTGAACACTGATCCGCCTACGGCGGAAAACTTACTGATTCCTGCAACATATTGTTAATATAAGGGATGATTGCTTATCGTCGGCTAAAGGATCCGGCGGGGTTATGAACATTGTCGGAAATAAAAAAAGCGCCTCATCCTTGAGGCGCTTTGGTTACCTGCAAACGCTGGAATTTAAATATTACGGCTTTTTTCTTCAGATTTTGAGGGCCAGCTGTGAGCGAGGAGGTTATACTTTATATTTACCAAAATCATCCGGCGACAAATTTTCAAGATAATCAGCCCATTTTTTGCCTTCTTCGCTGGTATCAACGACCTCGGCTTCTCCATCACTGATTTTTGATTTTTGCATGACGGTGTCTTCAACAAAAATGGGAGCACTAAACCGCAATGCCAGCGCAATTGCATCACTGGGACGAGCATCGATATCGAAATTGCCGTCTTTGGAAACAAAATAAATTCTGGCAAAAAAAGTGTTGTCCTTAAGATCACAGACCTCAATTTTCGCAATCGATATTTCCAGTGAATCTGAAAAATTTTTAAACAGATCATGGGTCATGGGACGCTCATATTTTATATCTTGCAGGGCCGAAGCGATGGAAGTGGCTTCAAGCAGTCCGATCCAGATTGGAATGGCCTGATCACTCTCTTCTGATTTTAAAATAATTATGGGAGTGTTAGATGCTGGATCCATTGTCAAACCCGCTATGCTTACTTTATGCAGCATAAATTTTCTCTCCTTTCAAGCCTTCAGCAGTAGATTCTATATCGACGGGCTTTCCCCACAGAGAATGTGCGTAAGCTTTGTCAATCTTTACATGAACTAATTTACCCGGAAACATATCGCCACAGCTCCCGGGAATATCTTTATGATAAAAATTTACGATCTTGTTTGTAGACGTGCGGCCGGTCCACTGCGCAGTCTGATTTGGTTTGTCCAGACTACCGGAGGATTGTTTTTTGCTGAATCCTTCAGCTATGATCGGCTGAATAGAACCGATCAACGCCTCGTTTTTCTTTTTAGTGTAAGTTTCCTGCAATTCCAGTAGTATTTGCAGCCTTTCGCTCTTCTTAGGCTCTGAAATTTTAGCCTTGAACCGGGTGGCGGGTGCATTCGGACGATCGGAATACATAAAAGCGAAAAGACCGTCAAATTCTACTTCTCTAATCAATTCCAGGGTTTCACCAAAATCAGCATCCGATTCGCCCGGAAAGCCAACGATCATATCGGATGTTATCGCGATCTTAGAACAAGTATCTCTGAGTTTGGTAACTTTGTCAAGGTACTGCTCTTTAGTATACTTGCGGTTCATCCGCTTCAGCATCCGGTTGGATCCGGATTGAACCGGCAGATGTATATGGTTGCATAACTTATCATTCGTTTGAAATGCGTTGATCAAATTCTGATCGAAATCCTTGGGATGTGATGTGGTAAAGCGAATTCGCAAAAGGTCCTCGATGGTTTGGACGCGAGCGAGTAATTCCGTGAAACTCAACAATCCTTCTTTTTTTCCATAGCTGTTCACATTTTGTCCAAGCAGGGTAACCTCTTTGACGCCGGAATCAACAAACAGCTTGATTTCTTTTATTATATTGTCAGGATGGCGGCTGGTTTCTCTGCCCCGCACATAAGGTACAACGCAATAGGTACAATAATTATCGCAGCCCCGCATGATGGTTACGAATCGCGATACCGGGTTATGGTTCTGTTCAGCCGGAGCAGGGTCGAACTCAGGATTTTCAGCCATCGCGACATCAACAATGCGGCAGCGTTTGGCCTCAATTTTGCTGATTAAAGCCGGCAGACGGTCAATGGTCTGGGTGCCGAATACAAGATCGAGGTGCGGTACGCGTTTAAGAATTTTAGCGCCCTCCTGTTGGGCCACACAACCCCCGACCCCAACGATCAGCCCCGGCTTCTTTTTTTTCAATCGGGCGAGTCGTCCCAGAAAACTAAAGGCTTTTTGCTCGGCTTTGGCACGTATCGTACAGGTATTGAGAATCACCAGATTAGCCTTTTCCAATGAGGAAGTCTGTTGATAGCCCGTTGCCTCCAGTTGGATTGCAATCTGCTCGGAGTCATAGACATTCATCTGGCATCCGATGGTGTATATATAAAGATATTTGCTTGTCATGTATTTTTTACTTTAAATATTTAATTTTCAATCATCAATCTTCATTGGAAGCTGCGCTTTTTCCATCATAATTTCCTGCCTAAGATCCAGCAAGATCGCCTCCACATCCTGTTCACAACCCGGTGCGATTTGAAACTCAATCAGACCGGTATCAGCGTCCAGGGTTGTAACGGTTGCGAGTCCATCATAGGCTTCTATAATGAATCGAATAAAGGCAATCTCGCGCCGGTCAACCCGATACTGTTTTTTTATGGTTTCAGTAAGATTGTCGTACGTTGGCATCCCAATTATTCATCGAATCCGCTAAAATTTGAAGCATCATTTAGTATAAGCATATCCGGTGCTTTTTCAATAAAAAAGACCATTCGACCAAAATCTCTTAACCGGCCATTTGACACAATAGCTCACGACAGGCAGAATACATTATCCGGGTTATTTTCGCCTTCCGCATTCCGAATTCCAACTTCTGTTTTTCCCCTTGTCCCGAAATTCAATCTGGTGTATTCCGCACGTATGAATAAACATTGGCATATGCTCAAACCGGACCCGGCAGCCGTTCGAGAACTAAGTCAAAAGCTGAATTGCCATCCGGTTACAGCCACGGTTCTGGTCAACCGCAAAATTGAAACTCAATCGGACGCCAGCCATTTTTTACAAGTTTCTTTAAATAATTTGCGTCCGCCATCTTCTTTAAAAGACACCGATACTGCGGTCGAGCGAATCTACGAGGCCATCACCGGCAAGCAAAAAATCTTGTTATTCGGAGACTACGACGTTGATGGCATTACGGCCACCGTCGTCCTGCTGAATTTTTTGCGATATGCCGGCGCCGATGTGACGTATTACATTCCCCATCGGATCAACGAAGGCTACAGTATCCAACCGCGGCACATTTCACAGTATGCCCGTCCCAATAAGTTTGATTTGATTATTACGGCCGACTGCGGTTCCAGCAGCCATCAGACGGTGGCAGCCGCCAACAAATCCGGCATTGATATGATAATTACGGATCACCATAACATCGGCGATGACATACCGCCAGCACTGGCGGTAATCAATCCGAAACGTCGCGACTGCCAGGCGGGTCTGCAAAACCTTGCCGGCGTGGGGGTGGCTTTTTTTCTATCAATCAGCCTGCGAACCTATCTGCGCGAAAAAGGATTCTGGCGTAATCGACCGGAACCCAACCTTAAAAGTTACTGTGACCTGGTGGCCCTCGGTACCGTGGCGGACATGGTGCCGCTTGTCGACGAAAACCGCATTCTTTGTAAAACCGGTCTCAGCCTAATCAACACCGGCCGGCGCCCCGGCCTAACCGCCCTGGCGCAAACCAGCGGCATTCGCGACGATACCCTTGATGCCGAAGATATCGCATTCAGGCTGGCACCCCGCCTGAATGCGGCCGGCCGCATGGACCATGCTGCAAGAGCCGTGGAGTTATTGACCACACAGGATGCCGGCTATGCTGCAGCCGCAGCTCAAACACTAAACCAGTTAAATCAAAAAAGACAGCAGCTGGAAAAAGGCACGTTGGCAGAAATCGAGGCGTATTTGACAATAAATGCCTCATTGCTCCGGCAGCGCTCCTTGGTTCTTTCACAGGACGGGTGGCATGCCGGGCTGCTGGGAATTGTTGCATCGCGGATTATGGAGCGTTACTACCGTCCGGTGATTCTGATTGCCCTGGAGGGAGGCCTTGGAAAAGGTTCTGCCAGAAGTATTCCGGGAATAAATATGTATGATGCACTGGCGGAATGCCGGCAGTATCTGGATTCATTCGGGGGGCATTCAATGGCGGCCGGTCTGAAAATACGGCAGGAAAATATTGCCGATTTTATAAAAGCTTTTGAAAAATCCATTCAGGACCGGTCGGGATCCGAGGATTTGATACAGATGCTGAATGTTGACGCAGAGCTGGATTTTGTTACTATTTCCGCCGCTCTTATCGACGAACTAGAATCCCTTATGCCTTACGGCGCCGGCAACCCGGAACCGCTTTTTGTATCTTCAAACGTTCGGGTCGTCTCGTCAAAAATCGTCGGCCAACGTCACCGCCGCATGGTCTTAAGACAGTCATCAAGACCGAACACGCCCTCATTTCAGGCCATCCATTTCAACGTTGATGACCGTAGCGCGAAGGAAAAAAATTTCGCCAAGGTGGCCTTCAAACTCCGTTGGAATCGATGGAATGGCAAAAAGACCGCCCAGATGGTGATAGAAGATCTGCAGTAAAGGACTGATGGATTACTGGAGAGGTAGAGTATTAAAAAAAACTGCGAACCTTTTTTGTTGCAATCCTGAATTTGAATTATTATTATGCATCAACACCATATAAAAATATAATCGATAATATTCCTTAAATATTCAATCTTCAATCGTAAATATTCAATTATTATAAGGTGCCATACTATGGGCAAGACATTCCGACCCAGTACGCGTGAATCAAGTATTTTGTCTAAAATTGAATCGAGCAAAGAGCACATGCGCCGGCTCGCAATCAGCAAAGTCAGGGATTGCTCGGAACCGCTTGCCAATGGTATTGCCACAAAACTGGTCGAAACCGACCTGGTTGAGACAACCAATAAAAATGCCCTGGAAGAACAGCTCCTGAAATGTCTGGACAAGTTGAGCCGGCTGGACGATTTTGAAGTTGATTACCAGGTTGCCCCTTTTCGAAATCTCGTACCCCAGCCTCAAATCGTCAGCCTTTATGTCACCGCATATGTAATTGAGAAATTGATAAATCACAAAGATGTTGTGGATATATACGGCTCCGATGAACAAATATATCTGACAATTAATCAACAAGTAAAAAAATATATTCCGCTATAATGCGCCCCAGCTTTCACCCCAGGTTGATCAACGGTCCCTTGGATGATCCCGGGCTTTTCATTCCTTTTCTTTTCCAAAAGCGTGCCTTGGTCTTTGACCTCGGCGATATCAATGGCCTGCCGGCCAAAGATATTCTCAAAATCAGCCATGCCTTCGTAACCCACGCCCACGTGGACCATTTTATCGGCTTCGACCACTTGCTGCGCATTATGCTGGGACGCGACAAAAATCTCGCACTTTTCGGCCCGCCCGGATTTTTACAAAATGTGGCGGGCAAACTGGCCGGTTATACATGGAACCTGGTAGATAAATACAATTACCCGCTTTGTTTTCACATCACCGAAGTGCATCGCGATTTCACGCTGAGCCGGAAATATCAATGCCGGGACAAATTTGAGCCGTTAAAAGAGGCAGTCAAACATCCCTTTGATGGTGTTTTGTATCAAGAACCGGCCTTTAAGGTTTCGGTAGTTATCCTCGACCACCAGATCCCCTGCCTGGGATTGTCGGTCAAAGAACGTTTTCACGTGAATATTATCAATAAAGGATTAGAACGCCTCAATTTGAAACCCGGCCCGTGGTTGTCGGACCTTAAGCAGGCTTTATATAACCGGACCGACCCCGCGGCAAAATTTGAAGTGCGAAAACCGGGACAGCCGGACCCCAAAAAGTTTACCCTGGGAAACCTTGCCGACCAGATCACCCGAATTACTCCGGGTCAAAAAATTACCTATATTACCGATGTAGTTTACAGTGATCCCAACCGGGATAAAATCATAAACTTTGCCCGGAACTCCGATCATCTGTTTATCGAAGCCGCATTTTTGGATAAAGACCGCCAAATTGCACACGCCAAGGGCCATCTGACGGCCCGCCAGGCCGGTGAACTGGCTGCCGTGGCAGGTGCCAAACAGTTTAAGATTTTCCATTTTTCCCCCCGCTACACCGATCAGGAAAGCCTGCTTTATCAGGAAGCTAGGGAAGCCTACAATAAGAATATAAAAGCTTCGGCTCTGTAAGTGAGAAATAGACAATAGCTTAACAGTTTGAAATTTCTTGAAATATAATCGACCACCGTCCTTAAAAGCCCTCTCCCCCTGCAGGAGGGGGTTGGGGAAATGGGAAGTCAGAAAATGGCTACAAAACTGTGTCCTTCCGGCAAGCGTGCATGAACCGCATTACAAAAAATGATACGATCGGTTGTTCAACAATCCAAAGGAGGATAACCGATGGCATCGAAAATTTACCCAACCCCACGATCCAGTCT
>Ga0056115_1000330_pt1 | contig 22051 bp, 20 predicted proteins | sample WorMetOlspDAHAB1_FD_77007 | JGI IMG/M metagenome (GOLD analysis project Ga0056115, IMG submission 77007) | Marine gutless worms symbiont microbial communities from Max Planck institute for Marine Microbiology, Germany - Olavius sp. DAHAB.1 ...
CCTTTTATCTACTGTGATCTTTTTCTTTTACTCCTGCACACAATTAATGATTAATTCATTAATTAATTTCTGTTCAGCCGAAATTCGGCTTAAAAACCGTTCGGGTTATCAGACAAACTCTATGTTGGATTGATGTTGGCCCTTGCCATTTTGCTTGTCTTACCCATTCAAGCAATGGCCGCAACGCCCAAGGAAACGGTTGAAGCCGGGGTCAACAATTTGCTCAAAACCCTGGGCGACCCGTCCTTCAAGGCCAAACCCAAAGATGAGCGGCTTGCAATGATGAAAACCCAGATTGAAACTGTTTTTGACTTCAAGGAGCTTTCAAGAAGGACCCTGGGTCGCAACTGGAAAAAAATGAGCCCCGAGCAGCGAACCGAATTCGTCGACCTGTTTACCAAAGTGCTTCAGGGAGTCTATGCGGACCGGCTGATGGAATATACGGACCAAAAAATAATCTTCGGCGAAGAAAAAATGCTTAAAAAAGGCCGGGCGGAAGTTGAAAGTTACCTGGTCACATCAGATGGTAGAAAAATACCGCTTTTTTACAGATTGACCGACAAGAGCGGGAGTTGGAGAGTTTATGATGTGATCATCGAAGGGGTCAGCATGGTGAAGAACTACCGGACGCAGTTCAGGGAAATTCTGACCAAGGACTCCCCCGAAAAACTGCTCGAGATTCTACGGCAAAAAGTTGCCAAGGGTTAGTCGATACTGGATCGTCATGTTCCTGGTGATAGCCGGTATCTGCTCGGCGCCGTTATCCGAAGGCGAGACGATTTGGCGTTCGGTCGGTCTGCGCGGCGGTGTCAATGACAATCGCAACGATGAGAACTTTGCACAATACGAAGGCTTTGCATCCTGGCATCTGCCATGGTTCTGGCAGCTGGAACACGGCTGGAAGATGCGTACATATCTCGAGGCCAATGCCGGGGTGCTGAGCGGCGGCGGTACCGAGGCCTTTGCCGGCTCTGTCGGTCCCGGTTTTTACATTACCGGAATGCGTCAGATGGTCGAGATATCCCTGGGGATCAATCCGACGGTCATCAGCAAGCACGAGTTCGGCGATGAAAACCTGGGAGGGCCGATTCAATTCACTTCCCACATCGGGCTCAATTTCATTTTTGATCGTCATTACAGCATTGGCTATCGTTTGCAGCACATGTCAAACGGTGTGCTTTATGAACACAATCCAGGTGTGAATTCACATATGGTCGAGGCTGGGTACCGATTTTAGCTTAGCTTTGAAATCCTGGTCTTTTTGGCTAAGTACAAAGTTTCATAAATACAGTGATGTATTATTTATCGATGTTCTATTGTAATTTGATTTCACCGCAGAGTCGCAAAGGACGCAAAGATAAATGTTCTTATCATTTGCCTCTGAGAGGCCCCGCTGAAGCGAGATGCAAGCAAAGGCAAATGATAAACAATCAGCCTCCGACAGATTATACTCAGGCAAATTACAATTATAAGCTATACAAACAATTCATAGAAATATGAAATTGAATAATTGGAGGATCATATTTTGGGTATTGCCCGCAGGGCTTGAGCCTGTTTATTTGCCGCCCTTCCTGTCCGCCGATCTGTTGGGCGGATCAGCGGCAAATAAAAAATAAATTCTCTCTGCTTTGCGCCTCGGCGGTGAAAGGAATAATTGAAATACGTTACCATATTTGTGAAATAGGAGCACTAGGTCAGAGATAAATGGCCCTACGGGTAGATTAAAGCCGGAGTGATGGAGCAGTTACATTTCGGATATCAGATTTCAGATTGAATCTGACAGTTTAACATACACAATCAAAATTTGTGACAATCCGCAATCCAAAACCCACAATCTGACGACTCTTATACTCCAACACTCCAGCATTAGTTTCAAGATAATAAAGGGCCGGTTTTGGTTTTTAAGCATTTATTCATTGATTTTAGCGTTTTTTAACATTATGTTCGAGTATCGGAACGTAAGTATAACAAACGCTCCGGAAGAATGCAGATAAACTGACTTCATATAATGGCTGTCATAATAACGTTCCGATATCCACTGAATGTATTTATTTGTAGATTTTGGTTTTTTGATTTAGATTTTGAACTGGAGGTATCCTTTCGGCTTTTGCATCCTCCTAGGTGAAGTAATCAAGCTCTTCCCCTTAATGTAATAGTCATAATACCCTAAATCCAAAATCCGAATTCCAAAATCCAAAATTGCCCAGTGTTTAACGAGCGAAATGAAAAATTGTAGCAATCGCAATAGTTTCATGATAATCGGAATAACTGGTAACATCCGGCAGCCTCAAACGAGAGGTAGCGACCCATGTCAGATCCAGGTGAACTGTTATTCGAGCAGCCATCCAAAGATACCCTGCAGGTGATTTTTTCCGGCAGCTGGAAACTCGGGGAACCGCTCCCATCTACGGATGACGTCCGTCAGAAGATCGAATCAGCCGGCCCGATCCGTCAAATATCCTTTGATACCGAAAAACTTGGAGATTGGGATTCGGGCCTGGTCACCTTCCTCAGAAAATTGTGGAAACTCTGTTCGAGCATTGACATTGAACTTGATATCAGCGGGCTGCCGGACGGAGTCCGGCAGATCGTTGAACTGGCTGCGGCGGTACCCGAGAAAAAAGACGCCCGCAAGGCTGATACCAGGCTCTCCTTCATCGAAGACGTGGGCAGACAGGCCGTTACATTTTTTCGCTCCTTAAGTGAGATTTTAGAGTTTGTCGGCGAGGCTGCTATTGCCTTTCTAAAATTTCTAAGCGGCAAAGCTCACTACCGCCGCTCCGACCTGTGGCTCATTGTCGAGTCCTGCAGCATGCAGGCGCTTCCGATTGTGACTCTGATCAGTTTTCTGGTGGGCCTTATCATGGCCCTGATCGGGGCCATTCAACTGGCACTTTTCGGCGCCGAGCTTTATGTGGCCAACCTGGTGGGTGTTGCCATTGTACGACTGATGGCGGCCATTATGACGGGCATTGTCATGGCCGGCCGAACCGGGGGGGCATTTGCCGCCCAGCTTGGCACCATGCAGGTAAATCAGGAGATCGACGCTCTTAAGACCCTAGGCCTATCACCCATGGAATTTCTGGTCCTGCCGCGAATGGTGGCCCTGGCCGTGATGATGCCCCTTCTGTCACTTTATTCCAATGTCGTGGGCATTCTGGGTGGCGCGGTGGTGACCTTCACTCTGCCCGACATCAGTGTCGTCCAGTTTTTCAACCAGCTGTTCGAGGCGGTCCGACTCTGGGACCTGGGGATCGGCCTTTTCAGCAGCACTGTTTTCGGCGTGATCGTAGCGGTTTCAGGCTGTATGCGTGGGATGCAGTGCGGCCGCAGTGCCTCGGCGGTTGGGGATGCGGCCACCTCAGCCGTCGTCACGGCAATTGTGGGCATCGTCATCGCCACTGCGGTTATCACCGTTATGACGAAAATTTTGGGGATATAAAAAAAGGTTCTGGGTTCAGGGTTCTGGGTGCGGGACGGCATAGCTCACAGCGTACAGCTCAAAGCTCAAGGCTGAAAGCTGAAAGGATAAGGACGCTTGGTAAGTGTAATTTCTGATTTAAACTCCTGCATTCCGAGAAAGATAAGATGGCTGAGTCCAATGTGAATACAGATAAAAAGACCCACATCATCGTTGAAGACCTCACCATGGCCTATGGCGATTTCGTTGTCATGCGCGATTTGAGTTTTACGATCAACCGCGGGGACGTTTTCATCATTATGGGGGGCAGCGGGTGCGGTAAGAGCACCATGATGACCATATTGATCGGCCTAAAATCCCCGGCCAAAGGCAAGGTATTTTACGAAGAGGTCGACTTTTGGGCGTCCGATCCCGATGCCCGGAACGAAATTATCCGACGTTCCGGCGTCATGTATCAGAGCGGAGCACTCTGGAGTTCTATGACCCTGGCCGAGAATGTGGCGCTGCCCCTTGAAACCTACACGAACCTGGGATCCGGAGAGATCCGTGACTCGGTGGAGCTGAAACTGGCTCTGGTGGGACTGGCCGGTTTTGAAGAGTTCTATCCATCGGAGATAAGCGGGGGGATGCAAAAGCGGGCCGGCATTGCCCGGGCCATGGCCATGGATCCGGAAATTCTCTTCTTTGACGAGCCCTCAGCCGGATTGGACCCGATCAGCGCGCGCCGGCTGGATGATCTGATTCTGCAACTGAGTGAGGTTCTGAGCACGACCATGGTGGTGGTGACCCACGAGCTGGCCAGCATTTTCACCATCGGAAGCAACTCCGTATTTCTGGATGCCTCCAAACGGACTATGACGGCCACGGGAAATCCCAAACAGCTTCTGGCTGAAACACAGGATTCTACACTTCGTCTTTTTTTGACCCGTGGGGAGGAAACCTAAAAATCCGCCCTGAAATAGTTAATTTCCAGGGGGATTAATTAGCGGAGTAATTAAAGGAAGGAACATTATGGCAAAACAGGCGAACAGGAAAATGATCGGCGCTTTTGTGCTTGTTGCGGTAGCTATCATGGCCGCCAGTGTCGTTATTTTTGGGTCAGGGGACTGGTTTAAAGAATCGCTCCAATACGTGCTCCGTTTCCAGGAATCCGTCAAGGGCTTAAACGTCGGGTCTCCGGTGCTGTATCGTGGTTTTCAGGTTGGGGCAGTGAAACGCGTGACCATCCAGGCCGATCCGATGGATCTCAAGGATGAGGTCCTGGTCTTCGTGGAGATTTTTCCGGAAACGGTTGTCTTTGCATACGGGGATCTGGATCTGGATCAGTGGAAAGAAAGGTTGTCCGATCTCATCAATCGCGGCTTGCGAGCCCAGATGGTGCCACAGAGCCTGGTAACCGGCAAGTTGATCATCGAGCTTAACGTGCATCCCGACCCTCCGGCCGTTCAGGAGAATGATGATCTAAAATACATAGAATTGTTATCGGATTATGAGGTCATACCGACGATTCCTTCAACCCTGTCAAAATTGGAAACCGCTCTGGGAAATCTTGACCTTAAGGAGCTCAGCCAAAAATTAGTTTCGGTTCTGGCCAGACCAGATCGTATCCTGCAAAATCCGGACATCGATGCCGGCATCAGCGAGTTCAAAGGTGCTTTGGTAGATGCACGCAAGTTGATCAACAATGTGGATGAAGAGGTCAAACCGATATCCGGCAAGGCCCAGACAACTCTTGGCGATGTCGGCAAGCTGGCCCGGCACGTGGACGGCAAAGTGGACCCGATTGGGAAATCAATGATCGAAGCTCTGAAATCTGCTGATACGGCCTTCAAAAGTGTCGATGATCTTGTGGGCAAACGTTCGACGACGCGTGCTGAAATAGACAAAACCCTGAAGGAAATCCAGAAAGCCGCCCGTTCCGTGCGGGTTTTAACCGACTACCTGGAACAGCACCCGGAAGCCCTGCTAAAGGGCAAGGGAAGCAGAAAATATTAATTCGCCTGCGGCGGACGACGATTTAATCCACAGATTTCGAAGGTTGCACAGATTACCCCGATGAAATAAAAGAAAAAAGATTTCATGGGACAGGCAATAATTGGGGGTGCAGACTGCAAAATCTGCCGGGTTTAATTCCACGCTGCTTGCTGCTTTAGGATGGAATTTATCATACCTTGATACTCCCCGGTTCCCGCGGGGCAGTTCATTAAAGGAGGTTATCATGCTGACAATGCTCATCCGGATACGATTGTTGTTGATTGCCGTTACCCTGCTCGCCCTGGTCGGTTGCGGAACGACCCGTCCCTCTAATTTCTACCAGCTGGACGAACCCGCCGCTATCCGGTTAAGCGGTCTGGAACGGGGGATCGCTGTCGGAGTCGGACCTATTAACGTACCGCCCTACCTCGATCGGCCCCAGATCGTGGTCCGAGGAACCGGGCACAAGCTCGAACTGTCCGAATTCAACCGCTGGTCGGAACCGCTGACGGATAGCATCACGCGGGTGATGGTCGTCAGTCTGTCCAATAAGCTGGAATCAACCAGAGTGTTCCAGGTGCCCAGGCGCGACAAAACGATACCCCTTGAATTCCGAGCTGACATCGATATCGCCCGCTTTGACGGGAGCTTGGGCGGCAATGCCCTGCTGGTGGCACGCTGGACGCTTTACGGTCGCGATGAAGCGGCGCTGGTGACCAAGGTTTCGATCATTAGCGAATCTCTGGTTCCGGAAGGCTCTGAAAGCAGCAAGTCATCGGACGAGGTGGATTTTGAAAACCTGATCGCGGCCCAGAACCGGACACTACAGAGACTGAGCCAGGAGATCGTCGACGCTATCAATGCGAACCGGTAATCCTGGATACCGATTCTTGAATGCCCAATTTTAGCGCGATCCGTGAAAATCTCCTAACCCGGACAAGCCGGAACCATAAAAGATAAATCACGAAAGCACGAAATGACGAAAACACGAAAAGAAGCCAAGAAAAATTTCGTGTTTTCCAACTTTCGTGTTTTCGTGATAAATAAGTTTTTTCATAAAATGCAAAGAATTTACCACTAAGACTTTAATAGCCCATCACCTTCGTCTGATTTTGGTCATTTCTGAACAGATTCTCAACGATCGGAGCCCGTAAATGAAGAAATTCGGAAGCCTATTAATTATTTTAATTTTACTGTTACCGGCAACGCTGCCGGCAGAAACTTTTCCTGAAATCGATGTCGAAAATTTATTCGCACAAAAGAAAGCGGCCATCCAAGATTACATTCCACTCACCGAGAAGCAAAACGCGGTGTTCTGGCCGTTATATGATAAATATGAAAAAAAGGAGATAAGTATTTTCATCAGGCGGGTATCCCATATCAGAGAATATATGCAAGAACATAAAAACTTGTCGGATGAAAAAGCCGAATCGATGATGAACGATTTCCTGCAAATAGAAGCCGACGCGTTGAAGCTCAAGCGCGGGCTGGTCAAAAAATTCAGTGAAATACTACCCTCCAAAACAGTTTTTCGATTTTTCGTGTTTGAGGAATTGCTTGAGGCCGGTTTCTTTAGTCAGATTGCCCAAGAATTGCCTGAAATAGAGTAAATACCGGCAAGGATGAAAAGATGAGACAAATCTCAATTCTCAGTGCGATTGCACTGGGCTATTTTTGCGTGGCAGCGTCGCTCGGATTGGCTGACGAGAGACCGAATTTCCTCCTCATTGTCGCCGACGATTTGGGCTGGACCGATTTGGGCAGCTTCGGCAGCGAAATCGAAACACCGAATCTCGATACACTTGCCCGGCGCGGCGTCAAGTTCACTGACTTTCATACTTCAGTCAGCTGTTCCCCAAGCCGTTCGATGCTTTTGTCGGGGACGGACAACCACATTGCGGGTATGGGCAACATGGCTGAATTCCTGACACCGGAGCAGCGGGGAAAGCCGGGTTACGAAGGGCATCTGAACAACCGTGTCGTTTCGCTGGCAGAATTGCTTCGCGATAACGGCTACCATACGTATATGGGCGGCAAATGGCACCTCGGACATGAATCCGAACAATTGCCCCATGCCCGCGGATTTGAACGCTCATTCAGCATGCTTCAGGGCGGGGCCAGTCATTGGAACGACATGGTCGGACTTCAGACTCCATCTCAGGAGATCGCAAAATATTCCATGAATGGCAAAGAGCTTCACGAGCTGCCTAAAGATTTCTACTCCAGCCGCAGTTACGCCGATTTTCTAATCAATGCCATCCGGGAAAACCGGGGAGACGGTAATCCGTTCCTGGCTTATTTCGCGCCCACGGCTCCGCATGATCCGATCCATGTACCGGAGCCATGGCTCAGCAAGTATCGGGGCCAATACAACGATGGGTACAAAGTCTTCAAAACCAGGCGGATAGCCGGCGCAAAACAAGCGGGACTAATTCCTGCGAGCGCCCCCCCACCAGCCCTTCATCCTAAAACAAAGCCATGGGATTCGTTGAGCAGCGAAGAGAAAACCCTGGAGTCACGGACCATGGAGGCCTATGCCGGTATGATCGATAACATGGACTACCACATTGGCCGGATCATTAACTTCCTCAAAGATATCGGTGAATACGACAACACCATCATTATCTTTACATCCGATAATGGGCCGAATCCCTGGTACGGTGATGAGTACCCTGAGAATGCCGGTAGCCAGTGGATGAAGCAATTCGACAATAGCCTTGAAAACATTGGTCGTCCCGGTTCTTTTGTTGGAATCGGCATAGGATGGGCGTGCGCCAGCGCCGGACCGTTGGATTATTTCAAGCTGACCGTCGGTGAGGGTGGGATTCGAGCGCCTCTGATTATTGCTGGTCCCGGCGTCAAAGGTGCACGACAGGTTGATTCTTTTGCCTACGCGACAGATATTATGCCCACGATTCTTGAATTTGCCAAAATTGAGCATCCCGAGAAATTCCGTGGGAGATACGTGAAGCCAATGCGCGGCAGGTCGCTTGTCGGTGTTATATCCGGCATCCGGCGAGACACCTACGCCGCGGACACGGTTATCGGGGGCGAAATGATTGGCGGGAAATGGATGCGAAAGGGTGACTACAAAGCCGTCCTGGTGGCCAAAGATTTTGGACCAGGGACATGGAAACTCTACAACGTGACAGTAGACCCCGGAGAGACGCGGGATCTCTCTAAAGAACAGCCGGCTACGCTGGAAGAATTGAAAATTGCCTGGGACCGATATGCAAACGATGTCGGGGTGGTCCTATCGAAATAAAGTGCCCTGGGATAAATTGATCCTGGCGACGGAGACGAAGCCTTTCAGCATTCTCGCAATGCCCTTTGACGGCAAACGAATTCTTTCCAGCGACCATGCGCTGAGTCTCGAGAAAATAACCGACTCCATAATTATCGTCGTCGGAGTCATTGGCTGTGAGTTTGCCTTTATGCTGGACGCCCTCGGCTCCGATGTAACGGTTGTGGAGGCCTTATCCCACATGCTTCCGCTTCCATCGGTCGATGAGGCCTGTTCCAAAATTTGCAATTCCTGAGTTATTCTTATTCCTATCCTTCAACTTGGTGCAGATAGACATAGATAGTGTTCAAACAAGTTGACTCATTAATAAGAGTAAGTTACGGAATCTAAAACATAGTAAAAATAGAGATAAGGAGAAAACCATGCAGAGGGAGAGCAAGACAACTCCTCTTCACGGTCGGCATAAAGCTTGCGGGGCCAACATGGCCAATTTCGGCGGATACGAGATGCCATTGTGGTATTCGACGGCTAAAGCGGAGCATTTAGCGGTTCTGACAAATGCAGGCATCTTTGACACGAGCCATATGGCAGTGGTTATGGTTGCCGGACCGGAAGCCTATGAACTCCTGCAGTTTTGCTTCACCAATGATCTTGCGACCTGCACCGGGAAAAATAAAGGTGCCCTGTCTCCCGGCCGATGCGTCTATGGCGCATACCTGAATAAAAAGGGTGAAGTCATCGATGACTCCATTATTTGCCAGCTTGAAGAAAACAGTTATATGGCGGTAGTCAATGCCGGGATGGGAGGCGCTGTTGCCGGGCATTTCAATGCCTACAAAGGCGACCGCAGCGTGGAGATCACCGATTTGACGGACAAAGTTGGAAAAATTGATGTGCAGGGCCCCATGGCAGCCAAAATACTGTCAAAAATTGTGGCAGATCCTGAACCCGTTTTTAATAAAACACCCTATTTTTCATTTAAAGGGCATTTTGATCCGCAATCTTCCCTGTCAAAAGCGGTGCATCTGACGGACGGTACCCCCATCCTGCTTTCCCGTACCGGTTATACAGGTGAGTTCGGCTTTGAAATTTTCGTCAGTCCGGATCATGCCGTCAAACTTTGGGACATGATTCTGGATGCCGGCAGCGATTTTGAAATCATCCCCTGCGGCCTGGCGGCCCGGGATTCTCTAAGGACCGGCGCAGTGCTGCCGCTTTCTCACCAGGATATTGGCGCCTGGCCTTTCATCAATCACCCCTGGGAATTTGCACTGCCGTTTAATGCCGACCAAACGGCTTTTATCAAATCCTTTATCGGTGACCAGGCCCTTTTGGCCGGCGAAGCTCCCGAATATACTTACCCGTTTGCAGGAAGCGACTTTCGCAAGGTTTCGGCTGAGGATCCGGCGGTTGTATTGGACTCCGAAGGCCTTGAAATCGGACGGGTCCTGACCTGCGTCACCGATATGGGAATCAGACGTCATGGGGACCGGATATACAGTGTCGCCAGCCCCGACAAGCCGCAAGAGTTTAAACCCAAGGGTCTGTGCTGCGGCTTTGTAAAGGTAAAGTCCAGGATGCCCCCCGGACAGAACATTGATATCAAGGATAACCGTCGGAAACTAACGGTCACGATCCTGGAGGACATTCGTCCCGATCGTACCGCCCGCCGTCCAATTGCAGAGATGCTGTAGCTAAAAAGGAGGAAAAATCATGAAAGAGATCAATGATCTGAATTTGCCTGATGATGTCCGTTATTCCGATGATCATGAATGGGCCAAAGCCGAAGGAGAGACGGTAAAGATTGGTATCACGGACTATGCCCAGGATCAGCTCGGGGAAATCATTTTCGTGGAGGTGCCCGAAGTCGGCGACACGCTGGACAAGGGGGCCAACTTTGGCAGCCTGGAATCGGTCAAAGCGGTTTCCGATATAGTCATGCCGGTGGGCGGGGAAGTTCTGGCGGTAAACACTGCGCTGGAAGACGCGCCCGAACTGCTCAACCAGGATCCATACAGTGGTGGCTGGATCATTGAAATCAAACCCGGCGATCCGTCTGAACTGGACCAACTCATGGATAAATACGCTTACCTTGATATGCTGAAAGGATTGGACTAATGAGATACCTACCGCATACTCCCGAAGATGTCGCGGCCATGCTCCAGGTGGTGGGAGCGGATAGCCTTGATGATCTTTTCAAGTCGATTCCCGATGATTGCCGCCGCAAAGAAGATCTCGACCTGCCGGAGCCGTTATCCGAATGGGACCTCAACAGGCACATGAGCGATCTGGCCGCCACCGTCGCCGTATCGCCCGAATACAAGGTGTTTATCGGCGCCGGTAGTTATGACCATTACATCCCCGCTTCGATAAGCTACCTGCTTGGCCGCAGTGAGTTTTCTACCGCCTATACGCCCTACCAGCCGGAAGTCAGCCAGGGAACGCTCCAGGCTATTTTTGAATATCAGACCCTGGTGACCCGGCTTTTGGGCATGGAGGTTGCCAATGCCTCCATGTACGACGGCGCATCGGCCCTGGCCGAAGCCCTGCTGATGACGATTCGCATTACGCGCCGTAAAAAAGTCGCTGTTTCAAAGGCAATTCATCCGCTGTATCGCCGAGTGGTCCAAACTTATCTGCACCCTACGGGATATGAAGTGGTGGAGATTCCTTATGCGGCGGACGGCCGAACGGATCTTTCCGGGCTTGCAAACCTGGAGGATCTGGCAGGCGTCGCCGTACAATCACCCAATTTTTTCGGATGCATCGAGGATTTGAAGGCGATTGGCGAGAAAGTTCATTCCGACGAGAAAACCCTTTTGATTTCGTGTTTCTCGGAGCCCCTGGCCTTCGGGATTTTGAAGAGCCCAGGCAGCCTGGGTGCGGACATTGTCTGCGGAGAGGGTCAAAGCCTTGGGATACCCCGCTCATTCGGCGGACCGGGCCTGGGAATCTTTGCCGCCCGCCAGCAGCACGTGCGCAGTATGCCGGGGCGTCTGATCGGCCAAACGGTCGACAAGGACGGTAAGCGGGGTTATGTGCTGACCCTGGCCACCCGTGAGCAACACATCCGCCGAGAAAAAGCTACCTCCAATATTTGCTCCAACCAGGGCCTTTGTGCCACGACTGCCGCCATGTACATGGCCGCATTGGGAGGCACCGGAATCCGGAACCTCGCTCGTCAGAACCATGACCGGGCTGAATACCTGAAAGGTGAACTAAAAAAGGCCGGATTTGCCATCGGTTTTGACAGCCCGACCTTTAATGAATTCGTTGTCGAATTTCCGGCCGATTTTAAGACGACCCACAAGCGGTTGCTGGAGAAAAAAATTGTCGCGGGCCTATATCTGGCCCCTTATTATCCTGAGCTGGCCAATCATTACCTGTTGTGTGCAACTGAAACCAGCAGCAAAGAAGATATGGATACCCTGGTTAAGGAGGTAACATCATGAAGAAATCTTTCGGCACCACCGGCCTGATACTCGATGAGCCGCTGCTCTGGGAAAAGGGCGCCAAGGGCAGAACCGGATTTTCTCTGCCCCGGCAAGAAGTTGGGGCCTCTGCCCTGGATGACGAACTCGTCGGTGACGGTCCGGATTTTCCCGATTTAAGCGAATTGGACGTGATCCGCCATTTCACCAGACTTTCCCAGTGGAATTTCGGCGTGGACACCGGTATGTACCCGCTGGGTTCCTGCACCATGAAGTACAATCCGAAAACCAATGAGAGGCAGGCGTCGCTGCCGGGATTCGCCGGCGCCCATCCCCTGCTTCCGACCGAATTGTCCCAGGGCATGCTCAAGATTATGTTCGAACTCGAGCGCTACTTAGCTGAAATTACCGGTCTGCCGGCGGTCACCCTCCAGCCGTCCGCCGGCTCCCAGGGCGAACTTGCCGGAATGATGGTTTTTCACGCATACTACCGCAGCAAGGACGCACCGCGCACCAAAATCATCATCCCCGATAGCGCCCATGGCACCAATCCGGCCAGCGCGGCGCTGTGCGGTTTTAAAACCGTTGCGGTAAAATCCAATGAAAACGGAGTTCTGTCTCCCGAAGCCGTCGCCGCGGTCATGGATGAAGAGACCGCCGGAATCATGGTCACCAATCCCAACACCCTGGGACTTTTTGAAGAAAACATCATGAAAGTTTCTGAAATTGTCCATTCCAAAGGCGGCCTGGTTTACGGGGATGGGGCCAACATGAATGCCATCATGGGGATGGTCAACTTAAAGGACATCGGGGTCGATGTGCTCCATCTGAACCTGCACAAGACCTTTTCAACCCCCCATGGCGGCGGCGGCCCCGGCAGCGGTCCGATTTGTGTGACCGAGGAACTGGAGCCCTTTTTACCGGTTCCCCGGGTGGTCGAAAAAGACGGCCGCTTCGAACTGTCGGAAGATTTTCCTGAATCGGTCGGAAAACTGCATGCATTTTACGGCAATTTCGGAATCCTGATAAGAGCCTACAGCTATATCCGCAGCCTGGGAGGGGAAAATCTCAAAAGAGCTACCCAGCTTGCTGTTTTAAATGCCAATTATATCAAGGAAAAGCTGAAAGGGACCTATCATCTGGCCTACGACCGACCCTGCATGCACGAATGTGTCTTTTCCGATAAAAATCAAACGGCCAATAAAGTTACGACCCTGGACATCGCCAAGCGTCTGATGGAATACGGGTTTCATCCACCCACCATCTATTTTCCACTGATTGTCAAGGGCGCCATCATGGTTGAGCCCACCGAGACAGAGTGCAAGGAGAATATCGACCAATTTATCGAGGCCATGAAAGCCATCGCCGAGGAGGCCCAGAACAGCCCAGAACTTCTTTTGGAGGCGCCCACAATCACCAAGGTTCGGCGGCTGGATGAAATTAGAGCGGCGCGCAACCCCTGCCTTACGGGTTGCTGGATTGGAGGAACATTATGGAAAAAAAATTTATCATGACTGCCTTCGGAGAAGACCGGATCGGATTCGTTGCGGATTTATCCCGGGTGATTTATGAAAACGGATGCAATCTTGAAGACTCAACCATGACAAACTTATCGGACGAATTTGCGTTGATTCTTCTATTTTCCGGCCAGGAAGAAGGTGGTCTGGAAGATAAACTGGCCAATGAGTGCCGCAGACTTGAAAGAGAAAAAGGCATATCCGCCTTTATCAGACCTGTAAGCAGCGAGGCGGCCGCAGCACCCAAAGAAGCCTTCTCCACCCACACCATTCACGTCGAAGGCCTCGATCAAGCCGGCATTGTTTACAAGGTCAGCCGATACCTTGCTGACAATAACATTAATATTGCATATCTAAACTCTAAAGTGGACTGTTCCCCGGAAAGCGGTGCAGCCATTTATTCGATGGAAATTCAAGTTGAAATTCCCCAGGGGGCACCACTGGAAAATATAGAGCAGGAGCTGGCTCAAATTGCGGATGAATTGAATGTGGATATTACCGTCGGCTAGACGCTTAGCGGCGCCTTATAGACAATTTGTTGTCGATGTTGTCGCAAAGATTGATATACCGTATGTTTCAGGTTTCAGTGTTCAGGTGTCAGAATTCCGTGCTTTGGTACGCTGACACAAGAAACCTGACGTAAAACCTTCGAAGGTAATTTTATATAGGGTGTCCCCACTGAAGTCGGCCCGCTGAATCTACGTTACCAAGGAAAAGATGATGGTCTTCCAAGGAAACGATAACACCAATACCACCTTAAAGGTGGATAATCCCTCGGTATGGGCCGAGATCGATCTGCAGGCGATTGCCCATAACGTACGGGAATTGCGGCGGCATACCCGACCGAAGACACGCTTGATGGCGGCGGTTAAAGGCAACGGCTATGGCCACGGGGCAGCTAAAATTGCCCAAACAGCGGTTGCCAATGGCGCCGATGCTCTGGGGGTTGCACGGATTGAAGAAGGGGTCGAACTGCGTCAAGCCGGTCTGGACCTACCGATTTTAATATTGGGTTATACCGCGCCGTCGCTTGCCCCGCGTCTGATTGACCATGCGCTGGTCCAAACCGTATATACATTGGATACCGCCCGGGCGTTATCTGCCGCGGCCCAAGGTCTGGGCCAAACCCTTAAAGTCCATTTGAAAGTCGACACGGGAATGGGTCGCCTGGGGCTTATACCGGACAGCGGCCGGTCCTTTTCGTCTGACATACCTGCTTCGGGCCGGGCGTTAGAAGAAGTTTTACAAATCCATCAACTGCCCGGCTTAAAGCTGGAAGGAATATTCACCCACTTTGCCTCTGCGGACAGCGCCGATAAAACCTATGCCCATCAGCAATTAAACCGTTTTACCCGGTTTTTAACCAAGCTTGAAGATGCCGGGATAGATGGCCTTATCCACCACGCGGCCAACAGTGCCGCTATCATCGATCTGCCTGAATCCCACCTGGATATGGTTCGAGCCGGAATTGCCCTCTACGGCCTTTACCCCTCTGACGAGATCGACCCGGATAAGATTGATCTCAGACCGGCCATGACCCTGAAGGCCCGCATCATCCATCTTAAACCGGTTGCGGCCGGGTTCAAAGTCAGTTACGGCAGCACTTACATTACGCCGGCCCCCACCACCATTGCAACGGTTCCTGTGGGCTATGCCGATGGATATAGTCGCCTGCTTTCCAATCGCGGCCAAATGCTGGTGCATGGTCGACGCGCACCGATCGTCGGACGGATATGCATGGATTTAACCATGCTGGATGTAGGGCATATCGCAGATGTTCACCTGGATGACGAAGTCGTTGTCTTTGGCAGACAAGGCAAGACCGTCATTTCAGCCGATGAAGTTGCCGCCCATATTGGCACGATTAATTACGAAATCGTTTCCGCGCTGACGGCCCGGGTACCCAGAATTTATAAGGAATGAAATTGATTCGGGACAAGTTGCAGAACGCTGATGATTCTATTTTTGAAGCACCGATAAGAATGTATTCACCTGGTGGATCCATCTGTATTTTAAAAATGATGGCCGCTGCTCAGTATGCGTAATACAACTCCTGCAGCGAGGCCAGACTGCGGTCTTCGAGGAGGGCCAGCATGAGCAAAATGCGGGCTTTGGCCGGGTTGAGTTCGTCGGAGACGATGAATCCCAGACTGTCGTCATCGATCTCCACGTTCCGGCCGACCGTACCGGTGGGAACCCTCGAACTGCGAACAATGATGGCCCCCTGTTCGGCAGTTCGGGAGGCCTGCTGGACAGTTTCGGCGTTCATGTTCCCGTTGCCGTCACCGGCGATTACGATGCCCCGCGCCCCCCGGGATACGGAGCAGTCAACCAAGTCGGCCGGCATATCGGCACAGGCATAGAGGATGTCGACCCGGGGTAGTTCAGTAACACCGTCGACCGAAAATTCGCTGAGATAGGTGTGCCTGCGAAAGGGGCGCCGAAAGTATTTTATTTTTCCATAGATGGCCGTTCCGATCAGTCCGTTGATGGGTGAGAGGAAGGTTTCTACGGATGTAGTGTTGGTTTTGGTGAGGGAATGGGCGCCGTGAATCCGGTCATTCATCACCACCAGCGCGCCGCGACCGGCCGTTTCTGGAGCGGCGGCAACAGCGACCGCATTGTAGAGATTCAGCGGACCGTCGGCGCTCACGGCCGTAGCCGGGCGCATGGCTCCGGTCATGACGACCGGTTTTTTACTTTTGACCGTCAGATTTAGAAAGTAGGCCGTCTCCTCCATGGTATCGGTTCCATGGGTTACGACCACACCGTCGATATCTCCGGAACCCAGCAGCGTATTGATTCTGTTGGCCAGTTCAATCATGATGGAGAAGGTGATATCCTGGGAGCCGACATTGGCCAGTTGCTCTCCGCTGACTTCCGCCAGCGCGTTAATGCCCGGAACAGCGGCGATCATGCCTTCGATGGACACCTGTCCTGAAGTGTAGCCCGGCTGGGTCGCGGTTGCGGCGGTCCCGGCGATTGTACCACCGGTGGCAAGGATCATGACAGTCGGTCGTTTATTGGTTGAGGGCATTTTTCTCTCCTCTGATTGATACGGTTGCCAACAGGCGAAGATAAGCCCTTAGGTCAAAGAAATAAAAGAAGGTAGGTATCAAACGGTTATTGAAAGGTTAAACGTAAACTTTTAATCGGTTTCCGCGGCAGGGCCGGCAAAACGCCGGCCCTGATAGCAAGCTACTGAACCAGCGGTATTCTCCTTGCAATCTCGAATTCTATAACGGCATGGATCTTACTTTCTAGTTGATAGAAACGGGCAACTTTCTTGTCTGTCAAAACCCCCCGAAATTTAGGCAAATAGAATTGACGCAGTTTTTGATAGTCTGAATCGATGCTCACATCAGTATCCAACAGAGACTTCGCCGTGTCATCCGACAGGGTTTCATAATTGGCGGCAAATTTTTCAATCAGTTTGCCTTTCCGTTCAACTAGTTTATCGAGTTTTTTCTGATAGGCTTCATAGATTGGCCAGAAGGCTTTTGCTTCCGACTCGGTCAATTGCATGTTGGTGGCGATAAATAGTTTTTTATCGGTGCGGACTTTTTCCCTCACGATGTCCATATTATCGGCCGGTGTGTTTTGGGCTGCCGCAGATCCAGCAAATCCGATGATCATAACTGCCACTGCCAAACCAATGAAAACCATTCCCATGTTTTTAATCATTTTTTCCTCCTTTAGCTTGATAAAATTGTAGTTAATATATCGCGCGTGATATTGCCCCTTCAATCATCGGGAAATAGGCAACGCGCCTTTTTCACCGGGGAGTTGAGATTAATTTGCTCAATCGTTGAGATGTAGAAAAACTATAAGTCATATTTTCCCAATTTCCAGTGGAAATGATTAATTTTTCTCTTTTTTGGATATCTTTTCTGCAGAAGAAATTGGGGACAACGCTTGAATGGTCAACAATGATTGAGATTTATCGATATATAGAAAAAATTGTAGTGTTAACTTGCTTGCCATATTTAATTTGAATAGAAGGATAACTGTCAACGTTGATGCCTTTTTCGCTTAGCTTAAACTAAATATTGGAATTTAAGATTCAGTAGACAGAGGATGAAAAGGAATCATGCACCTGGCTCTCTTAGTCGGGACTTTATTTTCAACTGGCATTGCTTTTTTCAGGCCTGTCAGTTAGAATCCTGAGGAACCAGCCACATGCGGGACAGATTTTGGGCAAACAGCAGGGAAAAATCATCCATTTCGAAAACCGCTACCGGTGCAAGGACGGCACCTATCGCTGGCTTGAATGGTCTTCAGCCCCTGCGGGAAATCTTATCTCTGCGGTTGCACGGGACGTTACAGAGTGAAGAAATATTGGGGAGACCTTGCTAGAGCGCCTGCGCTTTGAGCAGTTGTTATCGGACGTTTCGACCAGGTTCGTGAACATTCCTATCTTGGTCGGCAAGACAGTTGATTACATTATTTCTATCAATTCGGTACCTTCCTACTACAATCAACCATTCCACCATTATTGGAGGATAAACCAATGAAACAGGACGAACGTGAAGCTCCCAGCAGGCTCTATCGGGTGTTTCCCTTTTTGGATTGGCTAAAAGGGTATCAGCTCGAGACTTTCAAGGACGACTCCATTGCAGGAATTACCGTCGCTGTCGTGTTGATACCTCAAGCCATGGCCTATGCCATGCTCGCCGGCATGCCTGCCGTTTACGGATTATACGCTGCAGCTGTCACGCCATTCATTGCCGCCTTGTGGGGCAGCTTGCGTCAGCTTGCCACCGGTCCCATCGCCATCATGAGTCTTCTGGTTCTTACCACTTTGTCATCGATGGCGGAACCGGGAAGTCAGCAATTCATAGAATTGGCTTTTCTGCTGGCAATGATGGTCGGCGTTTTATATTTCCTTATCGGCATTTTTAAAATGGGAATCATTATGGCGTTTATTTCCCATTCAGCAGTAAAGGGTTTTACTGCTGCTGCCGCATTAATTATCATTTCCACACAGCTGCCGCACTTCTTAGGACTCACTGTTCAACGGCACGAATACGTATTTCATACTCTGCTGGAAATCGTTAAAGGCTTGCCCACGCTCCATTTCCTTACAACCCTTATTGGCGTCATAGCCATTGTCATCATTTACGGCCTTAAAAAATTCCGGCCTAATTTTCCCGGAGCCCTTGTGGCATTGATCCTTACAACCTGCGCTGTATTTTTTCTCAATCTCGGCGAGTCCGGCATCACCATTGTTGGAAAAAGTCCCGGCGGACTGCCCACACCATTACTGCCGCCCTTGGATTTTGACACCATTAGTGCGCTGATCGGCCCGGCAATTGTTATAGCCATGGTCAGTTTTGCTGAAACCTATTCGGTGGGGAAAGCCATTTCTTCTCAAACCAAGCAGAAGGTTGACGTCGATCAGGAATTTATCGGCCAGGGATTGGCCAATTTCATTGGATCGTTATTTCAATGCTACCCGGTGAGCGGGTCGTTTTCCCGAACCGCCATCAATTATGCAGCCGGAGGAAAAACAGGCATATCGAGTGTCGTTTCCAGCTTCGCGGTGGTTATTGCGTTGTTGTTTTTAACCCCACTGCTGACTCATATACCCAAGGCCGCCCTTGCCGCCTTGGTCATTAGTGCTGTTCTAACACTGTTCCATCCCAAAGAAGTCTTTAAACTATGGAAAATGAACCGCCATGACGGCATTGTCGCAATCTGTGTTTTCGTGCTCGCCCTGGCGACTAAACCCGATTATGCCCTGTTGATCGGCATAATGATGTCTCTCATATTTTTCTTATGGAAAACTATGCATCCTCGAATTGTAAGGATATCAAAAGATCCCGAATACAATATGTTCGTCAATGCCGATGAAGAAAACAGGCCCAGTTGTCCCCAGATCCTTCAGCTTCGGTCGGATAATACCATCTTCTTTGCCAACGCAGAGTATACCGTAGATAACATTATCAAACGAATGGACGAACAGGACACACCACTGAAATTTTTACTACTCGATTTTTACGCTGTGGGTTTTATCGATATTACCGGAATCGAAGAACTCCAAACTCTCCACGAGGAAGTCAAAAGACGTAAGTTTCGTTTAGCATTTATGGGTGTCCACCGGCCTGTGAAAGAGGTGCTTATAAGCTCGGGTTACATGGACGAGATCGAACCCGATCTTTTTATCGAGGTGAGAGGTGACGCAATTACAATCCTCTTCCAGCAGTTGGATCACAATTATTGTAAAAATGATTGCCCCTATGCCCTGTTTTATGAATGTCCCACAGTCAAATAGTTTAAAAACGTAAAGTCAGAGTCAGACGGCTGCAGCACCGGTGAATGATTTGGCACCGAAAAAACTGGAAGCCAAAAACAATGTATTGCTTACTGAGATGCGAAGAATCATCATCGTTATGATTGGGACACCACAAAAAAACCGGGCGGCCGAAGGCTTTGCAGGCTGAAGCTCATGAAAGTGATCAAGGAACATTCGAATTTTAGAAATGGCTGGGATTTGCTGATTCTAATTTTAATCCTGATAAGCTGCGGGTTGATACCTTTCCAGATTGCGTTTCGGCATACGCCTTACAGACTCGGTACTGAAATCATTTACTTTATTGATCTCTTTTTTTTGATCGATATCCTGCTGAATTTTTTTACCTCCTACCGGCACCAAGGGGTTGAAGTTACTGAAAAACATCGTACTGTGCGCCGTTATTTAAAGACCGTCTTTATTGTCGACCTGGTTGCTAATTTTCCCCTGGATGTTTTTTTTCTCCTTTTTGATGACATACAAATTTACAGTATTTCTTTGATTTTGATTTTGCGTGTGTTCCGGTTGCTGAGGATCGTGCGGCTTATCGTTATTTTTCGACGCTGGCAGGACCTGAGCTGGACGAATTCAGGCTATCTGCGCATTATCAAATTTTTCGCAACGATCATGCTAATAATCCATTGGATCGCTTGCGCTTGGTTCCTGGTGCCGTTTGTGGAAAACTTTCCGGAAAACAGCTGGGTAGTCATATCCGGAATCATGGACGCCGATCCGGTTACCCAATACGTTCGGTCGCTTTACTGGGCGATCGTAACGATGACTACGGTGGGATATGGTGACATCACCCCCCATCGCAACATTGAGTATGTTTTCACCATAGTCGTAATGCTGATTGGTGCATCAACTTACGCGTTTATCATCGGTAACATTGCATCCCTTATCAGCAACCTCGATTCCGCCAGGGCCGGCTTTTTTAATAAAATCGACGCGATTAATCAATATCTCCGTTCCCGCCAGGTGCCCCAAAATTTAAACGAACAGGTCAGAAATTATTACGAGTATCTTTGGGCTCAGCACAGAGGGGTGAAAGAAGACACGCTGTTCGATGACCTGCCGATGCAATTCCGGCTGGAAATTCTGCGAAACCTTACTCGGGATCTTCTGGACAGCGTGCTGTTGTTTCAACATTGCTCACCGGCCTTAAGAAATGCCTTGCTGAGCGCGCTAAAACCACAGACATATGCGCCCGATGTGTATATTGCCCGTCAAGGTGAACTTGGAAAAGAGATTTACTTTTTGAGTCGCGGAAAGGCTGAAATTACCTCCGATACCGGGAAAAAAAAGCATGGCTACCTTGAAAGCGGAGATTATTTCGGTGATCTTTCCCTCCTTCTCGGAGAAAAACGTACGGCTTCTGTCAAAGCGCTGAGCTATTGCGAAATATTCATTTTAAACCGAAGCGATTTCAATCGCATTAAGAATGAGTATCCGGAATTCAAGGACATTCTGACCAAAACCTCCGCCCAAAAGGCCGAAAAGATTTCAACCCTGATTATGGATGGGATTACCCTCTAAAGGAGTATCAATTAGACCCAAAGGATACCACCGCCAAAGTGATTTTTTGAGGTTTTATTTTAGCCATACGAAACCTACACTTTGGCTGATTTGTTGATTCCGGAATGTGAAAAATAGCTGATTATTAGATTGCGCATGTCATAATGTGAGCCCTTGCCAAATATTGCAGATTTGCATTAGTACTATGCATGATATTCTTTCTATATAATAACCTTGAATTTGCGGTTATTTACTGATTTTTAAGATAGACTTTTTTACAGTAGTGGAAGGTCATTCTCAAAATAATATTTCACCCAAAACAAAAATCAGGGTCTGGATGGGATCTGCCATAATACAGAAAAAATTGTAGTGTTAACTTGCTTGCCATATTTAACTTGAATTGAAGGGAAACTGTCAACGTTGATGCCTTTTTCGCTTAGCTCAATCTAAATATTGGAATCTAAGAATCAATTGACAAGATGGGTTAATTAAGATTTGTATCACAAACACATAACATCTGAGAATTAGCGATGTAGGCACGATATGAGGTCAGTTTAGATATGTCGAGACAAATTAATTCCCATGTAATTCAATTTAATTCCCGAAAAAAATAAAGTATCCTTATAATTTTTTTTATTCCATCTAATTCCTATCTTC
>Ga0056115_1000331_pt1 | contig 22030 bp, 18 predicted proteins | sample WorMetOlspDAHAB1_FD_77007 | JGI IMG/M metagenome (GOLD analysis project Ga0056115, IMG submission 77007) | Marine gutless worms symbiont microbial communities from Max Planck institute for Marine Microbiology, Germany - Olavius sp. DAHAB.1 ...
GCGTAAATGGGTTTAAGAACGCATTATGGACGGCCCCCCGGGCACCTGGAAACCTTTTCCCGGCAAAATGGTGTGAACTTTCAGGGTTTTGCAGATACAAACGCAAATACCCCCCCCCCCGACGCTTGGAGCCACACACCAATTTCCGTTCGGCTTACCAGCGTTCCGGTTGTTTCTGTTTTGCAAACGAACCACTGCCCCAGCCTAAAACCGCCGCTGGGTAACGCAGCAAATAGTACACTTGACGTCACATATGGTCACGCATAGAATACCTAGTGCTAACTGATTACATTTATGCTTCTTTGACACGTAGTTTGACGAAAAAAATAAATTTCATCGTCAGGTTTAAATATGATAAAATACAATTTATTTATAATTCAGCAGAGGCTTACTTTTTGGATCACTCTATATGTCGCTACAGCATTTAGTAGTCCCGCGTTCGCGCATTTTTACGCACGGCTTTAAAATTATCTATTTTTGCAACAAAGCCACATTTTCAATTCGCAGCACATGCGCAGCCGCAGAACTGTGTCGGGTCAGAATACGATTCCACCATTCGGCACGAAGACATCAATTTCTTTATTTTCCCGGCATTTTTCAGTGCGCGTAATATGCAGGAATGGCATTAAATCTATGCGTCTCGAAACTGTCGTGTTCAGTGATCACGATTCCCTGTAAATGTTATGAAACACGGCGATTTGCAAAATACTTTAGACATTTGGCCGCAATTTTACTGCCTTTTCACAGAAACTGCCAATTATAAACTTCTGGTCAAAATCAGATTCACGGTTTAACCTCTATTTCCTATTGGGGGATACATCCTGTATCTGAAGTCCATTTTCCGGTATTTCTGTTGGCAGTTTGGTACTAAGAGTAAAATTTCTGTCTTGTTCAATCAGTCACCTGATTTGCTATATAGCGCGCGTGGTATTTCGGCAGTTTTGCGAAGCATTTGGCGACTTTTCGATAGGCCTATACATTTTCACTTTTAAGGCAGATTGTATATATTGTGCGTCGACCTGACATGTCGGTACTTAAGACGAGTGAGTGACCCCCACATACCATGGTGTGCTCCGCCACCCTGATTTCCCGTAAAAAGCATATTTTTTTATTTTGCAACGCATTATATAGGCCATTTTTCCCGGCCATATTGTTACTGCGCACGTGCAGACCCAACAGAATTGATTATGTAAACTGTCGATGAAAAGTAACACTCAACCATTCGCCCTATTGGTCTCGCACCATTTGATGACGTTTACAGCATTCTTCGGTGTTTTGTGCCACATAAAGACCACAGCGTCATGCGACTTTGGACTTTGAACCGTAACTCGGTTTGGTCATGTGGTTTCCATTTTCATTATGTTTAACGGTCATTGCTCATGCATCGTGTTACGTGACCAATGCACGTGCCCAAATAACCAAAGTAACGTGGTTTTTAAAACTCCAATTTGTCTGTTAATTGTACACACTTTCTGGAGCTACGATCACGATTAGGGCCTATGGGTAGGACGTATCAACGTCTCCATTGTTAAGCACCGAAAACGGGTTTCAGTCGGTAAAACGCATCAAAATCGGTCTGCAAATGCAGTTTGTGGCCATAAACGTTAATAAGCCGGTTTGACGTCTCTGTGACCTATACAGATCAACTTGACGTTATTAGGTTTATTAGGTCAGGTAGACCTGTATAAATGTCAAACCGGCTTATTAGCGTTGATGACAACAAACTGCATTTGCAGACCAATTTTGATGAGTTTTTCAGACTGACCAAACAAACATGAACTCAAATTTGACGGTCACCGGCTTTGACTGGTGAAATATTGCGCAGTGCGTATATAAATCCCAGATTGTGCTTCAGTCGTTTGTCGGCTTTTGTGATCAATCAATCAATCATAAAATTTAAGTGAACAAATTCAAAAGCACTGTACATCAATACGGGGAAAATGGCGAGATAGATTACATGCCGGGAAATGAAAGTGAAAAAAGGTACTGTATAGGTCCTACCATCGTTTGTTTGGAAACAAACCGAATTTTACCTATGTACACCGGCGCACTGAAATGTCAATCTGGCTTAAATTGATCGTCATTCCTTATTGCTACGAGTATTTTAATGATGCATTTTATTATTATATGTGACTATTTCACTTGTAATGTAAATATATAATATGCATACAGATATGTACATAAGTGAATATCTGTTATTGCTAAATATAGTTTTGGTTTAACAGCATACGTTTTCGTGTTATAAAATACTACATTGTCTCGGGAACGTGGAAAGGTCCAGTCGACAGCCGAGCCTCATTGAAGCAATGCATAAGTTACAAGTACTTACAACACATTTAAGCAATGGCTGATTCTCAGAAAGCAACCATAATAAGCAAAGCTGGAAGGATTCCTCTCTTCGACGTTTCCTCGTATCTGGTCTGTACACTGTTGACTGTTATCAAGCAGGAGACGTCATTTGATACTGCCTACAAACTTAGTAAAGCCATATCAAACAAGAAACCGAAAGCGTCGCCTCCTCGAGACAGGCATCACCAGTTGTCGGAGATTGTTATAATAATAATAATAATAATAATGTGTTTGGAGGTACCTGTATTGTGTCTGCGATGCTGCTACATACTTGTTATACCGTTACTAACATATTTTATTGACATCTGACAATGTAAAGAAGGGATCGTTGCACAGTTGACACATGAAAAGGAACGCACCCCCATAAACGTTAATAAGCCGGTTTGACGTCTCTGTGACCTGTACAGATCAACAGTTATTACGCACCCCCAAAATTACACAGAAAAAAACAGGTGATAATTGATTGAGGTTTAACAGCATTTTCAGCACAATAAGGCTATATCGTGCCATAAATTACAGTTTAGTTAAAAGGATGACAATTTGACATCAGTGAGATAGTTGAAAAACTTTTTGCAGAATGCAATAACGTGTGAAAGTTTGACAGTTATGGAAGTAGTTTCCGATTATTTTCATATTTGGTGCAAGTACGTGAAATGTGCTGAACTGTTAAAACGCATTTACAGTGTTTACAAGTAGGAGCTGTGTTAAATGAGTGTGTCCACTTAAAGTAGGTTGTTCTCTTATAGAAAACGTATTAGGTAACGCTTCTAACAGTGTTTTTTTACAAAGTTTATGCTACAGTATGCATTATCGTTCCAATGTCGTGCTTTGATGACCCACACTCGCAGGAATTTTTTGTCCATATATGTAGTATATTTCATGCAGAAATGCGAGTGGAAATCACAATATGATAACTGCAGAAAATTTCAAGATTCATGGACAAAAACATTCCTGTGGGTCAGCAAAGAACGTGACTGGAGCGATATTTCATGCTGTAGCGTAAACTTTGTGTAAAAAAGACAGTTACAAACCAGATTTCCAACTTTATTGGTGCACAGAAATGATCTGGAATTTTTGAAAGTAAAGTATGTATACCTGTAGTATACCTGAAGGCAGTATACCTGAAATTAGTTGGCAACACGGCAGTGCGGAATTTTACAACTGCGATCATTTTATCTAAAAAATCGTCTATTTGATCTGAACTGTCAGTTTCATGCAATGTATGTGACTTTATTAAACATAACTGTTCGTTTTAAGCCATTTTATCTTGAACGTTGAATTCCCCTTTAAGTTTCAGGATCATCAGAAATACAGAAATACCTCACGGTGACTGTGGAATAAAGAATTATCATAACATCAATTTTATAGATGCACTTACACAAAGTACAAAACAAAGATCATGGCATGCACCATACGTATAATATTCGTCACAATTATAGCAATTACACAGAGAGAACAATATGGCAAACCTGGCACGTCATAGACATGCCAACTCTTTTGGAACACAATAATCACAAATCAAAAACAGGTTGTAATACCACAGCAGAACCAGATCCAAGCACAGTTGTTCACATTGACAGAAGTCCCTTCAAAAACACACATGATCAGCTACCAGCAGAAGGGCCACCATCACTTCTGGCCAGAGATATACACGATCCACTTCACACAAAAAATAAAAAGTAATATTAAAATCAAAAGAAAAACCAAAAAATGCCATGACATCGTTTGTCAATCAATGCCACTTGCATCACACAATGAATTTACGCAGACTAAATTTCAGTCTATAACACGCACACAACCGATTTAAAATAAATATTCTAAGTAAACCCTCTCAAATCACAGTCTGCATATCAACTGCTGACCATACGCTGTATGTACAAAATACTATTTCACAATTAACCAGGTAACGTCCAAATGAGCACAACAAACTGGTATCATAATGGTGGCTGACTTTGTCATACAGATCCAACGCAGTTCTTAGATTGAATGGATGATCTGAACAACAGTATGTTCAGATAAGGTGCAGTATGAACTGAAGATATCCGAGATCAAATTACGATAACACAAGCTGTTCCTAATATGCTGCCGCATTTAATGTCGATATCAGAAAAAAGTGGTCTTGATGAATTAGGACTTTGATCTTGTACTCCTCTAACAGTACTTCTCAGTGCTTCCATTAAGGTCAGACCAAATATTCATAATTGACAGTAATGTATATTACTTTTGATTTTGTCAATTAAATCGGTCATAGCGAGACTTCTGACACAAACTGCTGTCAAAGCACAATGATATGCATACAAACAGTTTTGCTGCAATCGAGTTGCTGGGATACTCTTCAATGCTTAAAATGATCCGACACAAAAGTGCCGCTGCAGTTGCGGTATGTGGTGCTGCTGTATAAGTGTTATATGCCTTTGCTCTAAAACATGTCTGCGTAATATTACAAATTACCAATACTTCTAACATTATACCAACAAGTCAAAAGTATCAGAAAGATTGATAATGATATGCAACAAACAGCATTCAAACATCACTGAAAATTTACCAATTATTATTTACCAAAATTTAATCACCAAATTACCAACAGCTTCCCAAATAATCATTGATTAATTAATAACTTCATCAATATTATTACTTATTAATCACTACTTAACTGATCATCTGAATATGAAGATTGCACACACATGCAGTCACATACATGGAAATACTGAATTCACTGATGCATAATAACGGTACTCAAACCTACATTTAACCTAGTAAGTTTAGAATACAAATAACAAACAAAATGGCAGTTGGCAGTAGACAATGGTGAGGTGACAGTGAATGCAAGACAGAGCAGGCCTCTAGTTAATGGAAGCTGTGTGAGAGGCAACTGGTGCTGCCGAGTCATACAGTGTGTCAGTGTCTTGTGTCGGCTCAGACTGAAGTCGGCATGTTCGTGACAGCGTTCCAGCACCACAATCGCAAAAGAACCTGTCCACAAGCAACAAATGCACAGCACAAGCTGCGTTAAAGATTGCCACGGACACACACAGACAAATCACACTTCCACTTCAACAACGTCTGCCATGTATTTTAAAGTACCTCAGCTACTGCTATCACAGTTATATTCTGATGGGGATGTCACTAGCAGCATGTCTTGCATCTTGTCAAGAGTGGTAATGTATATTATGTAAACAAAAAGCCTATCATCCAGCAAGCAAAACTCGACGATGAAAGTAACTGAAGCAACGCAACCGTGTCTGGCGTGTTTCAGAATTAAGAACTTCAAAGATTTAGACTTTCACAAAGTAGCCAGTGCAAATGAGAGTCAAGCAAGACAGTCCAGAAATGTCACAGATAAAATACAATGCATATTTTTATTAGAGATAATCAGCTAAATTTGTCTGATGGTTTTCATGACAGTGTAGCTGATATTATCAACTTTCTTTGTGTCAAATAGCTGTTTTATTGGTCTCTTTTTTTACTATTTTGTGTTTTCGTTTGTCTTTTTGTGTGTACGATTTATTACAATAAATAATTACCGATCATGTCGAATAAACTCCGTGTCATGACCGGCATGGCACAGTTTGACACAATTGACACAGATTGCATTGCGATCAGTTGTGTTGCACGTGTGACACCTGTTAAACAATTCACCGCAAATCATTAGAACAAGAGCGTCAGCATAAGCATGCATTCAAGCAGCACAAACGACTTTGTACGTTACAGTCAGATGCTATTTCTATTTCTACACTGAAAGAGTGAACATAGAATGTGCTTCAGCAATGCTCATCTTAAAGTGGTTGGTGTTCAAGTCTCACACGAGCAGAAATGAGCTCTAGACGACAGTGGCCATTCTGATAATGTGACGTTCCATTTTCAGACGAAGTTACAGCAACTGGCAGAGAACTGACGATATGTGGTAGCATCGCTGAGTACCCGTCACCAGTATTGACTGGAGATGGCACATCAAGTTGACAGTGATGCTGTTGTACAGTGCATTGCCCAAGTCCAGTCAAATGGTAAAGAGTTCTGCAGTACTTTGAACTGGACATGCTCTATCAGTCAGAGATGACCGTTGTATGAAATCCACCGAGTGCAGTCAGACAGAAATGACTGCATCCAGTGAAGGAAAGCGCCTGACATTCCAAAACATTTGCAGAGGCAATGCACTGCAGCAGGACTGAGTGGCTGACACAGTCAGCAAATAGCAATATTACTACACTGTGAGTCAAAAAAGCAAGACACCCTACTTATGTCGATAACTTTGTGAAATATTAAGCGATTTTCAAAACTCCTTCACTGCTAAATTTGCTACAAAATGATTATTACATACCCCACCCACCATACCTTAAAGACATTGCTTCACTACACCATGTAATGTTTCAAAAATTGCATAAATTCAAAAATACAGTACTCAACACGTATGGCACAGACACGAGTACAAGTATAGACACGAGTAGGGTGTTCATCAATAAAATCTTATAAATACTCATCAAAGAATCTAAATTTTTGCAAAAATGTGTGTAAAATAAGAACCACAGTACTGTAAGTTAGTACTAAATAGATGACCAACTTTGTGACAGCATCAATTACTATGCTTGAAGTTGCGGAATAGGTAAAATAAGCGTATATAATGAAAAAGTAACTGAAAATCCTAAAAAAAGAAAAGATAGGATAAGAGAAATTTTTCATCAATATCCTTCTAAAAGAAGGTAGGCCTATGGATTGGAATTCATAGCTTACTAAAGTTAATTGATACAAGAGGAGAACTATACTCATCTGCTTTATTTTATGCATGTCGCAGCTTTGTGGCTGCACAGTAATGGAAGTAATAAATCAGGTCATACACAGAATATTTAATACCAAATGATATTTTATAATGCTTTATTGACACTTTTATTCTACAAAAAAAAAATTAAGTAAGTCAATCCGCAAAAATTGCTTCAAAACAATGTCCTTCAGTACTGTATTTTTAAATTTGTACAATTTTTGAAACTACAGTTTCACAGAGTAGTGCAGCAATGTTTTGGTGGGATAGGTAATAAATTATTTTGTAGCAAATTTTGTGCAGAGTCTAGCAGTGAAAGAATTTAGAAAATCGACGAATATTTCGTGAAGTTATTGACACGAGTAGGGTGCCTCGTTTTTAAACTCACACTGCAGTTATAAATTACAAGCTACAGAAGATATCAAATAACTAAAGCACTCTACCTGTAAAAGTCATGCATTGGAAAACTTGTGTAGCTGGAGATCTTGTAGAGGCAGTGGCCATTAAGTAACGTCTTCTCCACCAAATCTTCATTTCCAGTAATCTTGTTGCCTACAGATATCAAAACTCAACTCTTCTAACATACTTGTTTCATCTTTCCACAGTGAAAACAACGCCACTCAAGCACATCTCCTTCTCCGTCCCCGTCGTCATCATCATCATGAAAATGGTCTTGTGGCTAGAACGAAACCACAAAGATGGTGCCAAGCAGCATTCAACCAAGTGAACTTAAGCCAGCATGTAAGCTGCTACTGCCAAACCACCTGGCTGCAATAACCAACCAGCCACTAGCCAGCTGCTCCAGCATATACATGTTCTGATGATTTCTGCTTACCATTAGAGCTCAGCGCCTCTGAAGTTACGACCTTATGGCGCTATACAAATATGCTTATTATATTATTATAAACAGCAAATTATGAAATGCTCACATCATAAAAATATGTCATATAATAGAAATGAAAATAAGAGCTAACAAGTAGGTCAGCACTCAGCAAAGCAAGTCTGGGTAATGTACTGATAACCATGGTACGAGCATGAACCATCTCACACCATAGCCCCCCCCCCCTTTTTCACACCACAACCTATACATGAATACATATCAGGCTTGCCATACAGCGAGTCAGTGATGTTTTCCTCATCGAATCTCCGATTCAGGGTATCACAGCGGCAGAGTGTGGGACTGTGGAGGTGGCAAATAGTGTCACACAGAAAACACATGGCATCATAGAACACATATTCGCATCCATCACCAACAGCATATCGTCTTCACACTATCAAGATGCATCGTCTAACTACAATCCTCACAGTAACTAAGATGGACATACATGTAACTGTACAGATTTTTGGTCTCAGCAGAAATTTGCATTGGACACATCATAAATCAGTCATTGCACTGAAGCAACTGGCATACACTATTACACCGAAGGACGTTGACAATGGGCAACAAACCTTTCAGCTCTGGTGTAACACCTGATGCTAGACAGAGTCCACCGAAGCGGTTGTTGAAGATCTTGTTTGACTCGAGAGTTGCTGTGGCACCATTCGTGATCTCCACTCCAGCAGCTTGTCCATCAAACACTCGGTTAAATCGCAGTGTTGGGTTGCTCTGGTTACTGATCAGTACTCCAGCCTGAGCGTTGCGGAATATGTCGTTATGCTCAATCACACCTGGGCACCACATCAACATGTAAACACAGCAGCAGTAGATTCTCAGCCACTGGGATGCTTCTTTCCTGGCAAAAGACTCTACAAAGGCTGTATCTCAACGTACATCTGTTTTCATAGGTCATTTCGTGCATTAGAGACATGTGGTCGTATCCACGCTATCATAATTAGACGCACACTGCATCGTGTTGCCAAAGTCACCATGACAAACAACTGAGGCTCATATCGTGGACAAATTACCTGCAGTCAAATTCAGTTTCTCAATCAAGTTCCGGCATGAGCCCATTGCCACTGTATATGCTACGACTCAGCAGACACAAGATCTTACAGATGATAGCACTGCTGAAACTCAACTCTTCAAAACCTAAGCCATGTTTCAAGATGATGCTACAAGATACCAGATTTGTATCCAACAATTCCTCAGTCCACTACTTTTCTGTCAACGTATCACACCAATTATACAGTGCCTGGCGAAGCATCTTCAACTTTCCACATATGACAGAATTCTGAGCAATCACGTCATTCTTCTTCATCATCTCATAGAACAACAGATTTGATCATAACTGTTTCTGTCATCAAGTGGACAAGACAGAAGCACTATTGCGATTCATCCCATGACGGTGTTCAGTTGACCACCTCTGAAGTGTATAATGCTATGCTACAGAGCAATACTACACTGCAAACGAATAGAGAGTCATCTCGAATGCAGAATCTGTCACCATCCACAACAATGTGGAGTGAACAACCAGCTGATGCACACTAGATGCAATCAGAGGGTGCGAAGACAGCGATTACAGGGCACTAGCAATGATGGGTCCAGCAGATTTCCCACCTCCTTTAACCACCTCTTCCCTTCTGCCACCTTAGTCTCTCTGTCCCTTTACAATATTTATTGTTGTTTCAGGATAACTGCTTTGTTCGTCTAATACTTTGGTCAAATATTGTGGGGAAAATTTATATATGCACCCAAGCATTCATCTGGCACCTGCCAGACTGGCGACTACGGTTGTGGATTAGCAGTTGCAGAGTGCTTTGGCAGGTCAGTGAGCAAGCGAGCTTCATCCAACGATGGAAACAATGTAAACAAACAGCAAAGTGTCTTGAAAGTGTTAAGTGTGGACTGGAATGTAGCATCACGTCTTGGTAACAAATTTATTTTTTTATTCTTGTGTTAATCATGTATTTAATAATTTAGGTGTAAAAGTAGGGAATTATTGTGTTATCAATGCATGCTTCACTAATGCACCCATCCAGCGTGTTGGAAAAGGACATCTTTTGCATACAAGTGGCACCCACAATTCACAAAGGAGACTGAGACAACAAGAATAACAACAGAACTGCAAACTAAGGCAGTAAATAACAGGATGAAATTTCTATGTCCATAGCACAATCCAAGTTGAAAGCTTATAGATGAAGAATGGCATAAAAAACCAGTAATAATGAAATATACTAATAATAATACTGATACCCAGAAAAATATTTGTAGTGCTATCAGCTACAGCGTCAGCCATATGCGAGAGTTCACTTTGGATCATCTGCGCGAAAGTCGGTCAGTGGCAGGTGGCCGCCAATTTGTAGGTCAGGCTGCAAACTTGACCTTCGAGTCCGAATGTAGGCAGCTATAGACCAAACATTCACCCATCGCCATTTGTATTAGTACTTAACTCATTTACCGTCCCTCGGAGGGTGGAAGGCTGAGTCAACCTAGGCACTGCAGTGTGTGCAGCCTGTTCCCAAAGCTGCGTATTGCAGTGATTTTTCGTGAAAACACCTAAACTTTTGTCTGCAGCATGATTTGATCTGGGATCTCTCGCACTGCAGGCAACTGTGCTACCACTAGTGAAGTGTTTCACCATTTAACAATTAGTAAATATGCACAGTCTAAAATGTTGCCAAAATGAAGAATGTGCTTAAAACCTCGTCCACTGTTGAACACACACACGCCACCGTCACGGCCATCATGTATCTTGTTGTGGCGAAGCACAGGGTTACTCTCAGTCTTTATCCAGACGCCAGCCATTGCATTGTCAAAGATCTCGTTGTTCTCGATCACTCCAAGGCCACTGTTGTACACCAGGATTCCTCCATTCTGTCCACCCCAGATCTTATTGCTCCGCACCAATGGGTTACTTCCAGTCCTGTCACAAGTCCATCCACACAACACACTATCAATACTGGTAATCAACTTTCTGCATCAGAGACAACGACAAATGAATCAGCATTGAACACCTTAGAGAACAAGTGTTTGATTTGCCATATGCTAGCCAATCAACCAAGGTCAGCTGCCAGAGTCAGCACAGTGCAACCGTCATACCATGCCTGAAGGACGGCTCCGACCAAACGGACGTACAAAATTACAGGCCAATATCAAATCTGGGGATTTACAAAGAATCATAAGTGCTACTTAGGAGCTACTTATGATAAGCGGAATGTACGACAAACTTATGACAAACTTCCAACAATGGCAGAGGTGTCTTAAGCAAATCTAACGTCATAACTGAAAACCAAAGCAAGCATTTTGACACAAAATTGCCATATGGGTTCAGTTTGTCTGCCAGTTAGCGATGGTGGAAGGAATTAAAAGTTTCTAATGACGTAAATTATGACGAAGTTACGAAAACGCACAACATGCAGTTATGTGCCCTAGATGAGGGGCATTCAACGTGAAAACACTATGCAAATGAAAACGAGTTGATATAAAATTGGCTAATAATTAATAAGGCCACCCTCACTTTCTACTGAATGTTACTTTAAGACCGCAGAACAAATGTACACACGTGCGTCTATACACTGCATTTTCCCAGTCCTTAAAGCAAATTAGGATAACTCAATTACTTACTGACAGTAATCCTAGCAGTCAAAGGGGCGGGTACAATGATTGACATCAAGAATTACGTCATTTTGCTCACGAAACATTCCTGTCGCAATTAGCCATTGTTCGTTCTATTTGAAAGTAATGGACAATTGGCAGACTCAAAATAAAGTCCGTAGGATGCATTCGCATCTTCCAAGTGTTGATATGCATGTTGTGGAAACTTATGAAGAACTTATAACTTACGACAAAGTTAGGAGAAACTTAGGAGGAACTTAGGATAAACTTAGGAAAATCATAGGATTCTTTGTAAATTTGGCCCCTGACCTTCATGTCAAAAGTGGTAAAACGTCTGATTTGTCGTCAACTCGTTGCTTACTTGCAGCAGAATGGACTTCTACCGGAGCTGCTAACTGCTTACAGGTGTGGTCATTCTACTGAGACTGCTGATCTGAAAATCATCTCTGATTTCCTCGCTGCAGCTGATCATGGTGAAGTCACACTCCTTAGTTTACTAGATCTATCTGCTGCATTCGATACAGGAGATCACCACATTCTTCTTGACAGGTTGTATTATTCCTTTGGTCTCGGCGATAAAGTGCTATCCTGGATCACAAGTTTCATCAGTTGACAGACTCAGAGGGTCCTTGTTGGAAATCAGAACTCGACGTACTCGACAGCCGACTGTGGCGTTCAGCAAGGCAGCGTACTGACACCAATCCTGTTACAGCTGACGTCCTCATCATTACTGCACGCCACGGTGTCGGTGCTTACTTGTATGCTTACGATGCTTATCTGTATCTCCATACACCCACTGACAACTGCGCTACGGCACTTATGCGTCTGCAGTCATGCATTTGTCTTTGGAATCCTCCAATAGACTTAAACTGAACTCGGACAGAACAGTGCATAAGATGCGATGTGGTCATCTACAGGTGTCCTATGTCATGGTAGGCTTCAAAGGACTCAAGTTGCCTCCAGTATACTAATGCACATAGCACGCACGCGTGCATGCACGCACACACACTTGATAAAAATTACTGATGTGACTACCTGCATGAATATGAACAGGCTTAAATTAATGCTGACAAAACAGAGCTACACTGGGCTAGGGTCCAAATACGGTTCTGCCTTACTTGGCAGCAGTGGACCCTCACTCCAGCTTGGAACAGAGACCATCAAAGCCAGTGACCATGTGCGTTTGCTCGGAGTCACCATTTCTTCGGACCTCAGCCTAGATAAGCAAGTTTCTACTATATGTTCAACGTGCTTCTATTGGCTCTGTCAGATCCAAAGCATACGTTGATCACTCGACACAGACTCTGCAGCGGCTCTTGTGCACGCTCTCATTGCGTCTCGTGTCGACTACTGTAACGCTGTGCTAGCTGGGGCACCAAGGACCATCACCGACAGGTTTCAACAGGTGCTCAACGAGGCAGTGGTCAGTGGAACCAGAAGTTCGATCGCGGCTTGTCCCAACTACTTCACTCCGAGCTACATTGGCTGGACATTCCACAACATATCCAGTATAAACTCCGAGTCACAGTTCACTGGTGTCTGCAGAATAAGGCTCCTCAGTACCTGATGGCCTACTGCACGCGTACAATGGACGTCTCAAGCCGCCAACGCCTTAGATCGGCCAACCGTCGACACATCCTCAGCACATTTGGTCTTCGGGCGTTTCTCTGTTGTGGGTCTGATAGGTGGAACTCGTTTCCATACTCTGTCCAGGACCCTGCTCGGTGTACCAACAGTTCAGATCGGCTCTGAAAACTCATCTTTTTGTGGCGCAAAGGGACGAGTAGCGCATTAGAGGCAATGTGTGATGTGCTACACAAATCCACTATGACTACTACGACTACTACTACTGTACATATGCACACATTCTGTTGTGTGGTTATGGGTGAATCACTGGTACAATGGACACACCTGTGCCGTTGCTGTCAATATGCACAATTTTCACTCATAACTGTGATGGTAGTTGTACAGACCTTATTTGAACACCAGAGTATAAATGATTGAAAATGTCATTCTCTTCCAACGTTCCGTGACCATTGTCATAGAAATACACTCCGACCTGCAAGCATTATGCAATAATTTACGATGCAAATGCAACTCAGCATCTCGACTTGTTGATAAGTGTGATACTAGCAAGTCAACAGACAGACACATTATACTTGATAATGTAGCTGGGAATAAATAACAGTATCAGCTACAAGAAGATTTTTACACAGACAGTGAAGTCCTCTGAGAGGCAGTTCATTTCCTTTAAGGTGTTTTGAGCCGGCAAAAGAGAATATTGCTACGACAATAATAGGTGTAAGCTATGCACGTGGAATACAGATGTGTCACTACTGACAAGTGTTGCTATAACAGTAGTGGCCAGTGTGCTGTGACACCAAAGACCCATTTCAAAAGCAGCCATATCACCAAGAAAAGTATCTCTTCGATCGCAAGGGAAATGAACCACCGTTCACATCAGGTGTCGTCCAAAAGATACTTTAGAACAACTTGGGAATCAGCCCAGAAACCAAAAACCAAATGGAGAGACATCATTTTTGTCTGGTGTAACCACTTCCGTTTCACAAACTTTAAATATGGCAACAGGGAATCAGACTTACTCATTCCAAATATGTACTCGTTTCTTACTGCCTACTCAAAACTCTAGACACTGCCTCGCAGGCAGGAGCATCTTGCCTACCATATAAACAATGGCCACAAATGCGTCCAGTTGATATCTGAATGGTCAACAGTTCAGGTTTAGTTGTGCACGTCTGACACATGGTCAACGGAGAATGGCCTACATTCCCCAAGTCTTCCATGTAAAGTGAGTAAAAATGAATGATTAGAGTGTCTAGAGTGTCCGTAATGACAAATCGATACTAACTACACAACAAAGTTGCAAACTTAATGTTTAATCACTGTGTAATAATGAGATTGTTACAAATATATTTAGTGCTAATGACTGTCCCACCCCTTTTAATACCATGGCCCAATGACCCATACGGACTGGTACACGCTGGCAAGTTACCGGTAACGTACCACCGAAATAAATTACTGGAAATTTAACAATACTACTCATAGCGGTAGCTGCGGAAGCCGGTGTTGAATTCTGCTTGTCAGATCTCTATCAACTGCATACTTCCATGTTGTATCTTTGGCCTGCCTCAAGATTTACATGTTGCATGCTTATTCTCCCTCAAACACTGTCATGTTTCATCACTACCACACCAAATCAACAACAGTATTTGTATTGTAGTTTTAATTCGTCATAAAACAGTGATAACAGCAAATTCCATAAGAATAATCACCTGCTTGCCACTATGGATCCGATTGTGTCGTAGCATTGGTGTGCTGCCGGTGGTAACCCAGATACCGGCCAGAGCATTAGCATACACCTCGTTGAACTCAATCAAACCTTGACCTTTCTCATGCTAAACACAAAACATTAAAATAAAATAATTGCAAATGCTGACTACAGGGCATGATCTAAACTAACGAAACTTTTTGAGCAATGACAATACGAAGGCTGGTGAGTTTGCAACTCTTTGAAAGTGCATCTGCATTTGCTTCTTGAAAAGCCACAAAGACAGACTAGGTAGGCAGAGTAAAACAGTGACGAGGCAATGAAGACACGATGGCAGATGTCAGATCTAACCCAAGCAGCATACATGACAGAAGCAGATGTCTGGCTGAGGGCCACAGAACTTGAGATCAGTGCCACCTTAAGGCCAAATAACATGGAAAGAACTTTACTTTTATATGCCTATATGCTCCATACAGTGTTACGGATAACACGTGCAGAGCAGCTGATGAGCAAAAAAAACAGGACAAAGACTGCTCACTGCACACACACGCACACCTGAGCTTTTTGCAAAGTAGTACACACATACACTAAAGGGTCAGCACAGACGAAGCTTATTACAGTGGCTGAGATTTCAGTCACCTCTGAGAGCCAACAACAACTACAACAACAGTTTGAGACAAGTCAAAGAAAAAAGGAAAACAAGGGACAGTTCCAGTAATACAGAGACATACCACATAGATGCCTCCATGAAGTCCATGATGGATTTTATTGTGCCGAACAATGGGACTGCTGCCAGTTCGAACCTGGATTCCCGCCAAAGCATTGCCATAAATGTCATTGTACTCGATCAGACCACGGCCTTCTCCAAATATGTATATGCCACCCTGATGTCCATTGTATATCTCATTTTTCCTAAACAACATAGCAAAGAATTTTGATCAGAGATCAGTTAGAAACAGGCATTTACATTCGTATTTGACAGATCTGCAGCAAGTGAGCAGCAAGTCAACAGTGGCGAGGATCTCACTGTTTCAATAGAAACACTGTAACCTTATCACCATTTTAAGACTAACAATGACATTCAAGAATAAATACAGGCACATTAACAACGCTGTTGTTGGGCAGTAGAAATTGTCTCTGGCTATGAAAAGTTTAATTCCAGTGGTCTGTACCAGCATCACTATTCTACTTTTTGTACTAGTACAACACACACAATTTACCAATACCTAACAATATCACTCAATTTATCATGATGCATGCAGGAACCTGATAGTTGGATCACTGTTCGAAGTAATCCAAATGCCGGCAAAGTTATTGTTGTAGATGCGATTTTCAAGGAACTGCCCTCGTCCGTTCTCATGTATGTACACACCTCCAGTCAGACCATCGTGAATATCACACTTCACTACAGTTGGGTTTGCTCCAGCTTTCACTTCAAACCCTGCAATCCTATTGTTGTGTATGTTGTTGCTATCAAAGTATCCCTGCAGCATACAATATAATGGTAATCTACTATCAGACGAGAAAAACTAATCTTTAATGGATGGCACACTTTGCATGAAAACATCAAATATGTATTGCAAACAATTGATAAGCCATGAACAAATAACTGAATAAAATACAATCGACACTAATGAAGCATTGAAGGAAATTAATAACAGAAACATCACCACAAATTCGGATGAAGTTGATTCAGCAAGATTTTTTTATACTTAAAATAGACACAGAAAAACCCAGCTGCCAAAACTAACTTTTCTCACTAGTGTATTTTTAAACATGCTGCATCTTGTAAATGCTGTCAACATTACTGTTGCTATTAATACCCTATTGTGAATATGTGACAAACACATTTTTGACTCGGCAACGATTTTCAACAACAGATGGCAGACAAACCGATCCGTTATCGAAGACGAAGATGCCGACGTCACGGCCACGATGGACATGACTGCGTCTCATCACTGGTGATGCATAATTCTTCACCCAGACTCCAGCCAAGGCATTGCCACTGATCTCGTTATCCTCATACGTACCCTGCATACATTCAGTGAAAACTGCCACCAGGAAGGTTCTGTTGTGGTCTAGGGCATGAGCTAAATGCAAACTGTAAGCCCATATCAGTGCAGGGGTTTTGCCTCCAGTGGGAATCCAACAGCAGAGCCCTTGCTAAGGGGTTTGAGAGGCTGAAATTTTCCCAGCTACTTAGCATCCAATATGACAATGAGCTATATTGTGTACAAAAATGATCGGGCAGCCCCAACAGCAACAGTCAAAATACATGGTTAGAGTTTAATATTACCTTAACACAAGCAACACTGATTACAATTCCGTTTAAACCCAGAATTCAAAAACAGAAAACACAAACGGTTTCATAATCAGTACATGTTTATGAGTGGAGAGTTAGGCAGGGTGTACAACTCTGCAAACTGGAGTGACAAAGGCAGCCTTTCCACTGAGTTCGGGCAACTGTGGTGGCAAGTGATGAGCTGAATAGTTTACCTAGCGCCACACCAGCCCTCAGAAACCAGGCTGGGATGCGATCGAGACGTGCCAGTGTGATGGAGTCGACCGAGCACGAAGAAAACCTGGAACCCGCTGATGGGCTCACAGTGTACGTGGCACATGAACATGGCTCTCAACTGCAGACATGACTTGTCGGTGGAGACGCTGGTGCAGTGCTGGCTGAGGAATAATAGTACTTAAATCAAGAGTTCAGCACAAAATACGACCATCACCAAGATAACTTGCATCAGCTACAAACCTGTGCATAATCTGTGATGTATAAACCGACATTCTCACAATCAGAAATCTGACAAAACCGGATGTGTGGCTCAGCGCCAATTCCTTGGATGCAGACAGCAGCACCAACTAACCATTCCGAACAACAACACACTATTAAACCACATGCTGACACAACACAATGTGGTGGGCAAGTAGCAACCATCGCCACCAGCAGTTTTAGTTCACTCAGATGCATTCATGCATGGACAAGCACAGTGACATGTGGTGGTCTGTACATGCTGTCGCAAAATGTGTGTTTACACAGCACACCATTTTTACAACCCTAATTAAAACTGCTTTGATAACCACTGATTATACACTATGTAAGCCTGTATATTATGCCATTTTCTGCTCAGTGCTACAATAACAATAACAAAGGTATAACAGATAACATAAAATTATGGCCAACATATAATCTGAAAACTTAAACAGGACAGTTTACTACAGAATACAGTAGAAAAAGTTTTCTTATCTGATCCTGTTTGATATCATCATAATCAATAAATGCCTCCATGCAGTATCACAGCAGGTATTCATAAGGGCTGAGACCAGTGTATACTGCAGTGTGGCTGCTGAGCAGTGAAAACATGTCAGTGGATAATCACCAATGGAAGAACTGTGAACAATGCAGTGATCGATGACTGGTGAACAGTGACCATTGATCTCAAGTGCATAGAACTTGCTGTGCGACACAGCAGAGTCGGCATTTGGATTAAACTGAAAAAAGCACATCACACATCCAAAAAAGCACATCAAAAACCCACCTATCAAGCACTTTCTTATCACAAAGTTATGCAGTGCAATCCTACCACCTACGACACGCCACTCCTCACAACTGTATCAAATCTTTCCACAAATTTAGCTCAATTGTGTATACTACTGCAAATGTATATTTGCAAATGGACCACGTGACCCACACTGACATTGTGCGAAAAACAGTATGACGGCATCCATCATCATGACGATTCAACAGCTTCGGTATCTTGTATGTATTGTAAACCCAGCATCTGGCTGCTATACCCAATAAACTGTTATATTAGATTACTAGAAAGTTAATCAAAATAAAAATAACGGAAAATTTTGCTTATATTAAAGTACAAGACTGTCTCCACTCATCAGCTTATAGACTGTAGTACTGTATATCTACCAAACAAAATGTCATCATCCTTTGCAGTCAGGAAGATGTTCAGTGTCTAAAACATACTCCAACCACTGCTAAAAACAGCTACATTGGTGCATTTACAACCATGTACACTTGCCACATCTCATGTATGTCAGACGTTAAACCACTGTTTCCAAACATGTTCAAACACAGAAGCAGTACAATCCACCTAGAACTTTGTAAGCCTACTGTGTATCTGAAAGTCAGCATTTCAACTAGTTTTGTGTACTGATACAAACAAGACAGCACAAGAAAAAAGTACCCTGAGCGTAAGGTAGCCAAGATAAAAGTCTCCGGAACCTTTGTAAAATGCTACTACTGACTCTGTTCTTCTTTCTATAACAACTTTACTTGCAACATCACCAGAAGCTAAAAAACAATTACAGACCAGACAGCATGACTCTTTTGTGCCGAAAAATCCCAGTGATCATATATAACACAAATACAGGAATGGATACATTTTATAACAGGCATCTAGTGCAAAATGCCACACATTACAACTAACACCCAGAGACACAAAATGTTAATGTAAATATAATTAAGACAACTTATTTAGCGCAGTTTTAAGGTATGAACTGTTACTAGAGCGCTTAATAACACAGTCAATGTACACGCTGTCATGAACAAAATGAACCACATGATTTTTCTTTTTGAAGGTGCATAATGATTTGGAGGTTGAGCGGAGGGCTGGCAGTAAACTGTGAACCTGCAACGGCAAATGCACGGTCTCCATTTGATGCACGACGAGGTGGTGGTACCATGAGATCAAAGTTTGATGCTGAATAGAGCTTATGACGTGCGGTACTGCAGACAGACACTGTCAGATCATGGACAAGTATCCCAGTGTTGTTCCTTTCAGGCAGCCATACATCAGCACACACAGCTTGTACTGGTACGTTGTGGCACCCGCAGCCAGTGTAAGTCCATCAGAAGCTGTGTCACATGGTCGTATCTGCGGACATCTGCCGTCAGCCGAGCGGCCGCGTTGACAACAGATTGCACCCGGTCCAGTTCGTACTGTGGTAGACCTGCAAGAGCCTCGTTGCAGTAGTCGACCTTGGACATGATGAATGAGGTGACCGAGGTCGTCAAAGCAGAACGTGGCAGTGATCTGCAAATACTGCGAAGTTTACGCAAGACTCCGTAGCACGAACAGACGAGTTGTGTAATGTGCAGGTGCATCGACATGTCACTATCAAGATGGACACCAAGGTCACGGACAGATGCTACTTGAGCGAAAGACTGAGGTTGACTGGACAATCAGATGGTCTGTAGGTAGATGGTGACGACGTTGTGGAGGCACACACCACATGAATTCCGTCATTCCAGCATTCAGCTGCAGACGACTGGAGCTCATCCACTGTGCGACACCATCTACACAAGCTCCGAGATCACGACACAGTGGGGCAGAGTTGCCGGGTTGGCTGTGGCCGAAAAGATGTGTGTCATCTGCATACCTGTGCGCACGGAAGCCATACTGCTCAGCGAAACGGACTACATCAGCCGTATAACGAACAGAATTGGCCAAGCACATTGCTTTGCGGCACTACGAACTAAATGTTCGTCGTCTCAGAGTGCTTGCCTCGGTGAGAAACGTACTGTTGGTGTTGGCTCAGATACGACATGAACCACGCGAGTGCCGATCCGCTTAGTCCGAACGACTTCTGCAGGCGATGAAGTAGGATCCGGTGGTCGACCGTATCAAATGCTGCAGAGAGGTCGAGCAGGGCGAGTGCAGCAATGTTACCAGAGTCGAGCGCAGTGTAAATGTCGGAAAGCACTCGAGCAATGACCGTTTCAGTCGAAAAGAACACACGATATGCAGACTGGTGATATCTAACAGCAACTTGTCGTCCTGTAGGTACTTCATCAGCTGACTGGCAACTAGCCTCTCTAGTAGCTTGGACGTCACCTTCAGGTTGGATATGGGCCTGTAGTTCTTCACATCTGCAGAGTCCAAACTTGGCTTGTTTGACCGTTAACACACAAGGTGGACTTAAACCTTTATAACAGCAACAAAAATGCAATCTAACAACTACATGGTAGTCTATCATTCAAAATATCTCACACAACATGACAAAAAATCGATCTGACTGTTTGGCAACTAAAATTTTTCGTCATTAAAACACAGCATGGACCATAGCGTTGCTCCAGAATAGTTAGCTCTCCTGACGGCAGAACGCACGCCACAAGTCTGCTGGGGAGCAGTTGTCCTGATGCCAATGATGCACCCATCGACCATGCGGACAACCAGGACGGCAGGAAATCTGTAGAGTGACAAATCAACCTGGAGCCCCACAGTCTGATTGGCTGGAGTTGATGCTGGAAATCTGGCCGTGTGGCCGAAAACAGCAAAGCATCGCTTGCTGATCATGTCTCTTATTGTGCTTAGTCCAGTGCGTGCTGACATTTCTGAGTTCTGGACATGGTCCTGCCATCAGATATGCAGCATCTGACTTGAAAGTGGAATGCTTCCAGAGATCTCGTATCAGAAGCTAAAACGGTTCCTTCTGAGGCATATGGTAGTACTGAGCCTGGTAGATGCACATCTTCATAGATAGTAGCAGCCACTGACGACGCCAGATGTTCTTTAAAGATGACATCACTGATGATGCCAGCTGTTCAATCGCTGCCTTGAGCACGGCATCGACCCATCCAGCTTCAAGTCGGGCTACGTCACGCCATTGTTGAAGAAAGCGGACCTCGACGCAGCCAATGTTAAGTCTTATCGGCCCATCACTAACCTATCTGTCTTATCCAAGCTGCTCGAATAACTTGTCGCACAGCAGCTGACTGAATATTTGACGGAGAACGGTCTACTGCCCGAACTACAATCAGCGTACCGTGCCCACCATTCGACCGAGACTGCTATGCTCAAGGTCACGGGTGACATTCTCCTAGCACTGGATTCCGGCAATTTGGCAATGTTGTCCTTGCTCGACTTATCAGCGGCATTCGATACCGTCGATCATGATACACTGCTGCGGAGGCTACAGACGTCTTACGGTTTTGACGGCATCGTGATTTTATTTCGTACCTCAGTGGACTTGTCCAGTACGTGCGAACACCAACCACCACGTCGTCCTGATCGCCTGTGGTGCATGGAGTCCCTCAAGGATCGGTCTTGGGACCGATCCTCTTCCTGCTGTACGTCGCCGACCTGCTGAAGCTGATCAAACGTCACCAGTTGGTCCCCCATGCCTA
>Ga0056115_1000332_pt1 | contig 21823 bp, 18 predicted proteins | sample WorMetOlspDAHAB1_FD_77007 | JGI IMG/M metagenome (GOLD analysis project Ga0056115, IMG submission 77007) | Marine gutless worms symbiont microbial communities from Max Planck institute for Marine Microbiology, Germany - Olavius sp. DAHAB.1 ...
ATAGTTGCGTTAAGGTGATTCTAAACGGCTCGTGACTCCAGGCGGATGCATTTTACAGAAGCCAGAATTCGCTAAGCCCGGAATTTTGCCAGATCTACGACTTTTTCAGGAAACCCTAAATATTACCAGCTGAAATGTCAAGACCGGATGGAATGACAAATGACGATTGTCGAATGTCGGATGAAGAGATTCTATCGATTCAATGGATTTAAACGATGTAGTTTCATAAGAGGTATTTGTCAGATAAGGCCTGGATTATCTTCAATCTAAACATAAATTTTATATCCATGCCAGCTACAAGAGTATCTGATTCCTCAACGACCTCGATTCCCCCGCCGCAATGGTTCTGATGGCAGGCTTTCCCCTTACCGGGCATTTATTCTCACAGATCCCGCAGCCGATGCAGTTTTGCAGGTTTACGTATGGCAGTTGAACCTGTATTGTTTTGCCGGCCGGAGCCGTGACGACATCTTCTTTCAGGTAGATGGCCTTGGGTGAGGTCGGGCAGACTTCCTGGCAGACAATGCAGGGTACATTGCCGGACCAGGGCAGACAGCGCCCCCGGTCGATGTAGGCCGAGCCGATTTTGACGGGTTGGAAAATTTTATCTTTGAGCGTAATATCTGCTATCGCTCCCGTCGGACAGACACTGCCGCACAGCGTGCAGGTATACTCACAATAGCCCTGAGTCATGATGAGATTGGGTGTCCAGAAACCGGCCATGCCCGCTTCTGCCAAAGTGGGATTGATGACGTTGGTCGGACAAACCTTCATACACAGTCCGCAGCGCTGGCAGAGTTCAAGGAACTTTTCCTCGCGCAGCGATCCGGGGGGCCTGATCAGCCGTGGATCGGATATCTTGTCCAACCGGCCGTCCAGTCTTCCCAGAAACGGCAATGAAACGCCCGCTAAAAGACCACCGAGCAGGGCCCGTTTGCCAATGTCCGGCGGCCGGTTAAGCTTAAAGGTCCAGTTGAATTTAAATGCCAGTGCATCTTCCGGGCAGACATTGTGGCAATTAAAGCAGGTCAGGCATTCGGCAGTTTCCCAGTCCTCGCCGGGTTTCGGAGATGCCGCCCCCTGGCAGTGCTTGACGCACAGGTTACAGTTGGTGCACTTTTCGGGAAATTTTTCCAATTTCAAAATGCTGAAGCGGGAAAAAATGCCGAGCAGGGCTCCCAGTGGACACAAGTTTCGACACCAGAAACGAGAGCGGATTCGGTTCAGAAACAAGATCACCAGAAAAATAAGTCCGATGATCCAGCCTGTTTGATAGGCCTGGTGATTGTAGCCGAAAACCGGTGAAACAAGGACTTCGCCGGCATAACTGAGCATGCTCAACGCTTTGATATCGCTGGTGGCCAGGGTATCGAAAAACGAGCGCAGTCCCGTCCCGATAGCCGGCAACACCGCCAGCGCGATGGAACGAAACAGCAAAGCAATCGGGTCCATCAAGCCGGCCATATTCAATCCCAGCAACGATCCGGCGAGCAATAACAAGAAAACAAAATATTTGATCCGCTGGCCGCCAGTTTTCCGGTTGGCCCGCACCATCCGCACGCCCTTCAGTGCCGGTTTGACGGAACCAGCGATATGGTGAATCGTGCCCATCGGGCACAAGAAGCTGCAAAAGATCCGGCCCAACAGAATGGTTGCGATCAGGATAACGGCACCCCACAAAAATCCTTTGATCAGCACCTGGCCGGAAAACAGAGAAGTTATCCCCACCAGCGGGTCGATTTGAAAGAAAAAGGTTACCGGCTGCTCGAGCCTCAATTCCTGCTCGGCGGAAAATTCAAGTGAATAATTCAAATAGATGTCCTGGGGCAGTCGGCTGACAATTAAAAGATAGAGGAATAAAACTAAAAATAGTGCTTGGCTTATTCTCCGCAGCCATACCAGGTGTCGGTTCTTCACAAAATCACCTTTTGCAGCATCAGCTGTTCAAAATCATATGTGCCAAGCCCCCATTTTTGTCCAAGCTTGATAAATCCGATTCGTTCCGGCCGGAGGCCGAATAAGAGGGCAGCCCGGGCATCTGCCGCAACCGGATCGTCGCTGAGTATCAGTGTATTTTTCTGGACGACATCAGATGTGCTGCCGCCGGATGGGCCGTTGCGGGTCATAATGCGGATGCCGTCGATCAGGGTTAAAGTCGGATTAAAAAATTGTGCCAGATCCACTATGGTCATGTGGATGTCCTGATGAAGTTTGTTGCGCCGCCCCCCGACGGCCCCGATCCAGTTTTTCATACCCAACGTGAGAGAACTCAGGGAGTGATGCTTGGCCACCGGCAGATTAATCACCTTATCGGCTTCGACCAATGGAGCGAAAACCGGCCAGATGTCCAGGCGGTTACCCCGCAGCTTCATCCGCCGCATTAGAGACGAACGGGGGTAAATAAGGTCAGCTCCCGTATTTTTCGCGACCATCCCGGCACCCGTTAAAGCGAAACAGCGCCGGGCATCGTGAATGGTATGATCGGCGATACGCACCTTTTTAGCACCGGCATCCTGACACAATTCGATCACGGCCTGCAGGACGTAAGGATTGGTCGACGCCGCCATCTCAGGGCGCCTCGCCCAGGATATATTCGGTTTGATTACCACCACGTCCCCTTTTGATATAAATTTAGAGATCCCGCCGACGGCTTCGAACGTTTTACTAGTCAGCTGTTTGACATCATAGCCTTCCGTTTCGCCGACCGCCTCTATCAAAAATCCGGTAGCCGTTTTGGATGCCATGCTATTTTGGACAAATTCTGAAGACCAGGTTGCCGTTCCGGCAAGAGTCAGACAGCCTGAAAATTTCATAATTTTTTTGATCGACTCCCGTCTTGTTATCGGCTTTTCAAAATTCATTGCAGTCACCTTATCAATATTTTTTTCACCAGGGAATTCCGACTCACAAATTCCCCGTTCCGAACTCCGATTTTAATTGCCTCAATTCTTTTTCCCCCTATGCCCCAGGCTTTCTGCGCTATGCTCAGTCCTTCCGCATTCCAACTTCCGACTTCTTTATATTAATATGTCCTTTCGCCACCCCAGCTTGATTAGTTCAATATTCTCCGGGTGGCTGTTGCCCAGGCCGAACCGGGTATCGGCGGCTTCGATGTGCAGTGGCCTGGGGCTGATCGGGCGCTCTCGGCCAAAGAACTCATTCCTTTTGGCCTGAATTATGCGGGCCCCGCTGGCATCAGCCGCCACCGGGTCGATACTCACAATCAGCCCGTTGTAGGGCCAGGTATATTTCCGGTGGAAGTGATGCGGCCCGATACCGTGAAAAAGCGGCGTTAACATCACCAGAATGTTTAAACGGGTTTTGCCGACGACCTGGGGCTGTTGCCAGATCGCTCCCAGCCTTTCACAGGCGTTGTCATGATAGTTCCAGGGGCTGGATACGAACATGATATAATTTTTTAGCAGCGTTCCCAAACCCGACCAGGCATGGGTTCGCATTGGACGGACATTGATCAGGGCCGTGGCTTTTTTAAAGACCGGGTTTCTCAGCACGCCCCGATCATCGACGGAAATATTTTGCTTTGCAACCCCGCAATCCATCAGACGCCCCTGCAGGATCTCTTCCAATACGGTTGGAGTGGCCAAACGCCGCCAGACATTGCTTTTTATGCCGACAATATCTTCAGCATGGAAGAGGTGTTGCCATGCCCGTGATGCGCTCTGTGTGTCAAAAAGTGACTGCATCGCCTGATCGAGCATATCGGCCAGGTTGCCGGCCAGCAGCCGCCCGGAAGCATCCGGTAGGTTCTCAGCCCGGATCAGCACTACCCGGCTTTTTGATGTACGATTGCCGGCAGCATGTCCCGACCACGGCAAGCCCATAAGGCTTCCCATGGCAACATACGAACCGCTACGTATAAAATCCCGCCGTGTTATAACCCGTTTCGATTCTTTCATTTTTACCTCCCTTTCCATCAAATCAGCGACCACCAGTTGATCTGAGGATTTGAGAAATTACCCTCGAAAGAGCTAGGACCACGCTCTACTTAAAGTCACTGATTGGTATGGTTTCCAGCAGGATTTCAGCCAGCTGCCGGCTGTCAGCTTCCAAAACAATAACCAGCAGTCGCCCGCTGACTTTGGATCCCGACCACTTATTATTTTCAAGTACAACCAATCCGTTCTTGCCGCCTTGCTCGAGATAGTGGCGGTTAAAATTCGCGAAGGCATTGTTTGCGGCAGTCGCTTCAGGATAAGACACCAGCAGGATCAGGGCTTCGGCCTTCTTTCCTTGGTATCCGGCCAGCACCGCTTCTGTCTCAGGAGAGAGATTGAGCAGATTTTCATCGGATAGATAATAGTGATAATTTAAAATAACGTGGTGATGAAGATAGCGGATACTTGAGGACTGAAGGCCTTCCGCCGGGAGCCGTCCGATAATTTTTGGCCGGGTGCCGGGTGAATTTATCAGAGAATCCACCTTTTCGCCGAGCAGTCTCACGGCCTTTTGGGCAGCCGGGGTTTCTTCTTCCGAGTAAATAGAAATAAAAAAGCGGTCTTTCCAGAAATTTATCCATCCCGGCCGTAAACGCCCATCCTGTCCGAGTTGTATCTCATCTCCCGTCGGGTCATGGGTATACACGCCGTAGGCATCTTCGGATGTGCCCATATCAAACAGATCCAGGACGATAGCAGATCCCTGGGGAGTTGCATAGCGACGGGTTAGACAGCGCCGCATATTGTAAGCTTTGTAAACTTCAGCCCCGCCGTTAATGTAGCTAAAAATTGTTTGGGGTGTATAAATCTGGTCTTCGGTTTGCTTTGACCAGTCCATGATCTGCTCGGGCAGACCCGACTGTAATTCTTCAGTGGAAAGACCATGGGAATTTGATGACATCATTAAAACATACCAGAAGACAGAAAACAGATGACAGATGATAGATTTGAATTTTGGGAATCGGATAATAGCAATCCACTCCTTCCTTGGATTATTTTTAAACCGGAGGGTTCTGTAATCGACATTCCTTAGAAGCCCGCAACCCGCTACGCGTATAGTTTGAGTTAAAGACTAAAAAGTGTCAAGACATTATTCAGGCATGGGTATGGTGGTATATGTCATTTCAGCTGGATGGTATCAATGAACCGCTCAAGATCCAAATTAATTCCTATCTCATTGGCTTCTTTCAAACATATAAATTTTCCCCAAAATTTATTTTATTGGACAGAATTAATTTTATGTTTATCTTCGATAACCAAAGGAGGTGTATATATGGATTTAGGAATTAGTGGAAAAATCGCTTTAGTGACGGCTGCAAGCCGGGGTCTGGGACGGGGATGCGCCGAACAGTTGGCCGCTGAAAAGTGCCGGGTGGCAATCTGCTCGCGCGATGATGCCGCAGCCAAACAGGCTGCCGAAGAGATCTCTGCCCAAGCGTCAACCGAAGTTATTGGGTTTGCCGCCGATATGAGCAAGGTTGAAAACATCAATCGCCTGATGGAAGATGTCAGAAATTCCCTGGGCGAACCGGAAATTCTGGTGACCAATGCCGGTGGCCCGCCGCCGGGGACATTTGCCAGCACCGACCTGACGGAATACGAAAAGGCCCTTGATCTTAACCTGATGAGTGCCGTCCATCTGATTCATGGTGTCACACCGGCCATGAGAGCCAAAGGATGGGGCCGGATTATTGCCATCACCTCGATATCGGTCAAACAGCCCATCGGCAATCTATTGCTGTCCAACATGGCACGGGCCGGATTGACCGGATTTTTAAAAACGATTGCAACGGAACTGGCACCGGATGGAATCACGGTCAATGCATTGCTGCCGGGCACCCATAAAACATCGCGAATCGATCAGCTGGCAAAGCATCGTGCCGAGCAGGACAATAAGACTAAAGAACAGGTCATCCAGGAGATGATGTCGGCCAATCCCAGCAATACCATCGGCGATCCGTCTGATTTCGGGGCGGCCGCCGCCTTCCTGGCCGGCACCCAGGCCCGGTACATTACAGGTCAGAATTTATTGGTCGACGGCGGCAACTACAAGGGCCTGCTTTAAAAGCGTATGGGTTCTAGGTTCAAAGGTTATGGTTGATGGCAGTGCGCAAAACTGCAGTAAAACACGGAGTGCATGATATGGCCCTTTTTTATAGCGACTTGCCCAATTAAAAATCGGTACCTTTGGAGGATGATCTCTCTTTGCTTTTTAACCCGGAACGTTGAACCCTGAACCCCTCAACCTAAAGCAGATGTTTAAATGTTAAAATCACAAACTGAGTAGCAAAAAAGGTTAACAACCATTATAAAGGAGACTTTTTTACATGTTTCGTAAAAAAGATACCGCTAAATCACGCCAACTTATAGAAGGTGTTGAGCTATCTACCCTGGTTCACGGTGAAAAGACCCTGATGGGCCGGTTTAAAATTGCCAAGGGATCTGCCATCCCGGCCCATTCCCATCCCCACGAACAGACCGGATATCTGGTTTCCGGTAAGGTACGCTTTAATGTTGACGGGGAGACGATGGATGCGGAACCCGGGGACAGCTGGTGCCTGCCCGGAGACCTCGAACATTCGGCCGAAGCACTGGAGGATTCAATTATCATCGAGGTCTTCTCTCCGGTCCGAGAAGATTACCTGCCCTGACTATTAATCAGGGTGATCTGATCGTTTAAGGTCCAAAAATCGTAGATAATCCCGATTCCAAGAAACCCACCGGTTACAAGGTACAATAATCCGCTGATCCATTTTCCCATATACATGCGATGGATACCCAGTATTCCCAGAAAGGTTAACAGGATCCAGGCCAAGTTGTAATCAATTCGGCCCTCTCTGAATCGCAGATTTGCCCGGCGGTCCATTCCGGGTATCAGAAACAAGTCGACAATCCAGCCAATGAAAAACAATCCCAGGGTAAACAGATAAATGGTTCCGGATATGGGATGGCCAAAATAAAATCGGTGGGATCCCGTAAAGCCAAAAATCCACAAAATATAGCCAATGGTTTTGCGATGGGTGTCGTTGCCGTTGCTCATTTAAATTCTCCTAATTTATCCGCCTGAGAAAAAGGGCATTCGAAGTTGGGAATAGTTCTTTGGAAACTACAGGATGTTGATGTAATGCAAGGCTCGCGGATAAATTATTTTATGCTTCGCATCTTTTTAATGTTTTTTTCGGGATAGGTTCCAAGATCGGCCGTTGTTTGGTTTCGTATTGCGCAATCGAACTTATAAATTGTAGGTTGAGATGAGTGAAACGAAATCCAACAAAGCTCAAGGTTCGCTCAACCCAACCTACACAATGCAAAGTAACCCAGGTTAAATTCATTCCATTTATTCCCGGCTGTGCTTGTAAAATATAAATCCATAAACAGCAATATTAATCACGATAATCAGAATAGCCAGCATAGTTTGAACATTGCGGGTAAGACCGGCTGGGTAAAGGACCGGCAATAGATAGGTTGCAACAAAATCGCCCTTATAGCCGCCTTGCCCCCCTTTGATTCTGAACCAGTTCTCAAGCGGCGTCAGGGGACATATTCCCCCGGTGCACTCAATCCAGATTGCCCACAAGACAGCCGGAAGGTGTAGCCAAAGGATCCATCGCTGCCAAATTATCAAAACCGCACCCAGGACGGCAAAAATTACAAACGATAGATGAATTAATACGACTATATCTGCAAAGATGCCGTAAGGCATAATCTATCTCGAATTTATATGTGATTTGCTTAAATTCGATTACGCGGATATCTAAGAAACTCAAGTAATACCAAATGAAGGCCAGCTGGTATTCGGTTTGAGTTTGGGCAACTGTTTGAGTGATTTAGGCACCGTTGGGGCCGCCGCCTTGACCAACGTGGGGATTGGCAATTTAACTGTTTCCCATCACAACACTTATTTTAATCCTCCAAATCGGCCAGCTTCAATCTCACAAACACCCACGGCGCCCCCACACCGCCCCATAATCCCACCAGGGTATATCGGATGAAGCGCAACAGGGCAGCGGGTTCCATACCACTGAAGGCAAGTTTTAAACCGCCCCACAGTCCGAAAAGTACGACACCCCCCAGCAAATAACGGATCACTCTTTTCCGCCATGGGCCCTGGCAAGAAAACCGGACGAATCGCCTTTCCAGAGCGAATCCCACGCAGACGCCCATTAAAACCGATGCCATGGAAAGAACATATTTATCACCGCCAGGATTTAATAAAATCAATATCAACGGCCCCAACAATGAAATCAACAGTTGCCAGCCAAATCCTTTCTCAGCCAACCAGATTTCCATGCGCGATGCCGACCGCAGAAACGCAATCAGAATTATGCCTCCCAGCAGATAGCCGCCGATAAGGTCCGTTGGGAAATGAACGCCAAGGTAGACTCGCGAGAGCGGAATACCGACCATCAGGAGCGCAGCGACCAGCCACGATATGCGCTTGCCGGACCGGGCCGCTAGAAAGCCCCAGACGACCACGGCATTTTGAGTGTGGCCGCTGGGCATCCCCCCGCCGGCGGTAGGCACAATGGCTTGAACCTGCGGATCGTAAGCAAAGGGCCGAGGCTGGTCTGCCAGCACTTTGGCAATCGCATTCAAGTAGGCGGAGAATAAAAGTAAAAAAAACAGGCGTGAGCCGGTGCGGCGATCAATACACCAGTAAAGAAGAGGCATAAAAATCAGGTAAAATGATTCATCACCCAGAAACGTTAACACTTTAAACGGGAGATCGAGGGCCGGGCTGAACTGCTGGAGCCACAGAACAACCTGAATGCCCCAATCTAGTAACATGGCTTGCATTTATATTCTAAATCTCGAATGGTGATAATAAGGCATAAGTTTCCATAGTGACATGACAAAAACGACAATAATTTAATACCAAAATACAAATAAATCCGAAATAACAAATATCAAATAAAAAGCACGTCCTAAAAACAGAGAATCGAACCGATGCGCATTCCAATAACAAACTTAATCCTATCTGAGATGATACCGAAGAAGCACCATTGGGCAAATCAAATCATGTTTGGATAATTGGAGTTTGAGATTTGGGTTTTGTTTCAAATTTGTTAATTGATGCTTGGAATTTTGATCATTAGATGACCTAAAATTGATATTATTTTGCAGGTATTCTGAAGCCTAAAGTTACTTATCTGATGCACCAGCCGGCAGTTGCCAGTGAATTATCTGGTCTTGATAGTCAATGGAGTACTGGACGTTTTTAAGAAAATTCATTCCCAAAAGCCCGCTGTAGGAAACTGGCGGACCCTCATAGGCAATAATCAGAGCGGTGGCTTTTTCCATGTTGATGGGTCCGACTTTAAAGTAGTCGACTTGCCCCGTTTCAACATAAATTTTTTGACCTCCGGCAACCTGGGCCAACCCCTTCCTTAGCGCAATAATATTTAATTGATCGGCAACATTACGATGCAATACGATTTGGGAGGCACCGGTATCCAGCAACATATTTAAATCCAATTCGATCCCGTTATTTACCAGTGTTACCGGAACCAGAATCCGATTGCCGTCGGCAATGACTCTGGTTTGCATCCTTTCCATCAATTTCTGTTTGGCACCCTCGGCCTTTCTTCTGTTCTCCGCTTCTTCTGCGGCTTGGACTTCCTGCAGGTGTTGATTAACTCGAAGCTGCTTTTCCTGTTCTTGACGTTGAGTATGCTCGCGCTCTCTTTGCAGCGCCTGAGATCTGTCCTGCTCGGAGAGATTATCATATTTCTCCTGATAAACCTGAAGTTGATCAAGGTACGCTTCGGGTACCTTGCTAAGGTCGTCCACATAAAAAATCCGGCCTTGCTCGTCAATATATTTGTAAAACTCTGAATACGAATTCGTGGGCAGATACAGCCACCAGAAGAAAATAGCAAGTAATATAGTTGTATATTTTAGGTGGTGATTCATTTCACAGAGATTTTTGACCTTCCGGCAGCCAGTGCACGATTGAATTCGCGTAGTAAGCCAGCAGATCATGATCCTCGACAACAGTCTTGTAAAGCCCGTCGTTTTCGATGACCAGTTTACGCAATGATAGCATGTTTAATGCATTTAGAATAGTTTCGACACGATTTTCGGTAGTGAAATACAGCGGTGCATCTTGTGACTTAAGCTCCTCAATTAATCGGTTGGTTTGAGCTTCAATCTCTGAAGCGCTCAAGCCCTGTCGATCATCATCTTTAATAACCGTGGCGACCAGCGATATCGGCAAAATTGGAATAAACTTTTTTATGGCTGCCATAAGTTGATCGGCAAGTTTGGCAATCTCCTGGAATCTGAGGCTGCGCTCCATTCGGCTAAAATCGATCTGCCTATTACGGCAATATTCCCGCATGGAGATTGGAGGGCCGAAATTAACACAGGCATACCCGAAACGCTGCCAGCGGCTCATTACCATTAATATCAGACTGCGCCGGATAAAGCGCAGGGTCGTCATAGCGACAAACCATTTGCTGCGCTTGGGTGCGGCCGCATCCAGGGCGCGCAGTTGGCTGCGATCCTCAATCGTGCGATCGTAATTGATCCCGACCGGAATAAAAACGATATCGCGATCTGTTTCCGGTTTATAATTGCGCAGCATATAGTCCAATACACCTAATTTCGGTGGTTGGAGTCGGCCATCGCGACTCAACCCGCCTTCCGGGAAAACCGCCTGGCAGACGCCTTCTTTGGTCGCCATGTGGACATAGCGTTCCAGTACCCGTCTATAAACGGCATTGCCCGATTTTCGACGGACAAAGTAAGCGCCCATGGCCCGAATCAAGGTTTGTAGCGGCCAGATCTTGGCCCACTCACCAACGGCATACGAAAGTGCGGTCTTTTCCGCGGCTAAAAATGACACCAGTAGATAATCCATGTTGCTGCGATGGTTCATGACGAAAACAACTGTGGAATCAGAGTCAATGTTTTTAAACTCTTCATCTTTGCTAATACCGATGTGCACCCAATAAAGCAATTTGGCAATTCTTTTTGATAACCAGTAGCCGAAACGAAAATACAGGTAGGCGTTGAAGGAAGGGACAATTTCTTTAGCGTAGGCAATAACTTCGGACTGCACAATCTCGCGCGGGCAGTCCCGTTTGACCGCCTCCTGCTGGACCGCTTCGATGACTTTCGGGTCATATACGAGACGATCGATCAGCACCTGGCGTTTGGTTATCTGAAATGGTTTAATCTGGATATCCAGGCGCGTGCTGATTTCATCAATCACCCGATTAATCCGGCGCCGCAAAAACCAGCGTGTACTGGGGATTAGCACGCGGTCCAGGACGGCCCATAAAGCCGCGATAAACAAAATCAGGAATAACCAGATTGGAATGGAGATGTTTCCAAACATTTTACACTCGTCTTACGCTTGGGGATTGCAGCCTGGGTAAATATAAAAACATAAAAAATACGCCGCATTAACTATTTAATCTATATCTCACCGGCACGCAAACAAGCCTGCAGGTGATCCGTGTTTTCCGTTCCCGGAGCCGACATCAGTTCGGGAATTTCGATTTTGCATACATCTTTTGCAAACGGGCAGCGGGTATGAAAAACACATCCGCTAGGCGGGTTTATCGATGATGGAACATCCCCGCTGAGAATCTGCTTTTCTTTTTTTGCTTCCGGATCGGGGATTGGAATAGCGGACAACAGGGCCTTGGTATAGGGGTGAACCGGATTCTGATAAAGTTCATCTGCATCCGTATATTCGACAATTTTGCCGAGGTACATCACCGCGATTCGATCAGAAATATGTTTGACCACTGCCAGGTCATGGGCAATGAAAAAATAGGTGAGTTTCATCTCCGATTGCAGGTCCAGCAGCAGATTTAATATTTGCGATTGAATTGACACATCCAACGCGGATACCGGTTCATCACAAATGACCATTTTCGGTTTGAGCGCAATGGCCCGGGCAATGCCGATTCGCTGCCGTTGGCCGCCGCTGAACTCATGGGGGAATCTGGTCAACGTGTCTTCATCCATACCAACCCGGTTCAACAACCGGACGATTTCTGTTTCACGGTCCGCCGGCGACCCTATTTTATGAATCTCAAACGGTTCCTGTAAAATTTCCCGGACCGTATGGCGGGCATTGAGCGATTCAAACGGATCTTGGAAAATCATTTGCAAATCACGCCGGACCTCTCGTAATTCCTGATGATTCAGGCGGGCAAGGTTTTTGCCGTCGAAGTTAACTTGACCGGCCGTGGGTTTATATAGCCGGGCAACCGTTCTTCCAACCGTGGTTTTGCCGCACCCGGACTCTCCAACCAGGCCGACTGTCTCCCCTTCCCTGACGCTAAAGGATACACCATCCACCGCATATACCCAGCCGACTTTACGTCGCAGAATACCCCCGAGGATGGGAAAGTGCATTTTTAAATTTTTGACTTCTAATAAATTATCAGTCATTTTTTGTGCTTAATTTCAATAGTTAATTTTCTAAATATCCGGCACCAAACATCAGACACCAGATGGCAGATGATAAACGACGGTAGTCAGATCAAAGAGATCAATCGCCGTGTGCCCTGCGTCCAACGCCTGTCCTTATATACAGTACCAAGCAACCAGAGACCGGCTACGGGGAACCGGCTACGGGGAACCCGTAATTAGTACAGATAACAGGCCGCAAAATGATCTTCCTCGATCGGTATTAACGGTGGTGGTTGTGTCGCACAAACCGCCATAGCATGCGGACAGCGATTGCGAAATCGGCAACCGCTGGGCAACTCGTATAGACTCGGAACCATTCCCTGGATAATATTCAGCCTGGTTTTACGCGGCGTTTCTAGCCGCGGGATGGAATCGAGCAACCCCTGCGTGTATGGATGCTTCGGTTTTTTGAATAACTCGATGGCGGATGCAGTTTCCGCGATTTTACCGGCATACATTACCACCACGTCTTCACAGATTTCCGCAATAACCCCCAGATCATGTGTAATGAATATAACGGCCATTCCGGTTTCATTCTGCAGTTTCTTGATCAGATCCAGTATTTGAGCCTGAATCGTAACATCCAACGCCGTCGTCGGCTCGTCAGCAATCAAGATATCCGGTTTGCAGGCCAGCGCCAGGGCGATCATTACCCGCTGCCGCATTCCGCCGGAAATCTGGTGGGGATATTCAACCAGGCGCTGCTCGGGTTCGGGAATGCCGACCTTTTGGAGCAATTCCAGTGATTGTTCACCAATTTCACTTTCAGCCAGTTGCGGAAAATGAAGCTGAAATACTTCCCCAAGCTGTTTCCCGATGCGCTGAACCGGATTCAATGATGTCATGGGTTCCTGGAAGATCATGGAGATGCGTTTACCGCGGATTTTATGCATTTGCTCGGCAGGCAGTCCCACGATATCCGTGCTGTTGAGCAAAATTTGTCCGCTTTCGATAATTCCGGTAGGTTTGGGCAACAACCGCATTATTGAAAGCGCGGTCACACTTTTGCCGCAACCGGATTCCCCGACCACCCCGAGGGTATGCTCTTTTTTTACCAGAAAGCTAACATCATCAACCGCTCGAATTCGACCGCCTTCGGTGTCAAACGCCGTTACCAGATTCTTGACTTCCAATATGATCGTGTCGTTGGACATAAAATATAAGAGTACCGCGTTACGGGTTACGCGTTGCGGGTCGCGAGTTACGGGTTATGAATTTCTGTAGATTGACTGTAATTAAACAATCCGACTGCGGTCTAAAGAATTAATAAATCCTGCCTCTTGAGATCCTCCCTATGAGTGCCTCAGGGTCAAATGACAGAGGCGAACGATCGATTTGTAATTATTCAATGATGGAGCGGAGCGACCTCCACAAATCTTCAGTATTCAATAGTCAATATTCATTTTTTAATTGGGATCACTCCGCGGATGTTACTTTTGAAAACTGACTAGTTTTTTAAAAATTTCATTTTATAGGTTTCATCGATTATGGTAACCGGCTGTAGTTTGGTTTTCCTCTTCATTGCCTTTTTGGTTTCATCATGCACTTTCTTGTCGTACCAGAATAGGCCGCCGCCGGAACTGCCGAAGGGATCAAATAAATCTCCCGAATGCTTGGTTCCGGGAATTTCAGGCAAACGCCACCAGCGCCAGAATGCCTGCCGGACATAAGGAACCATAAATGTCGGCACAAAAGAGTTTACCTCATGCAATTTCTCCTGAATAATCAGCGACAGATCGATGCGTTCTTGTTCATCGAGTGAATCACGATAAGCATCAATGAGTTTATCCAACGCCGGATCGTCTGTATTTGAAATATTGTTGGTTTGGGGCTTATGGGCGTTGGCCGAATGATAGTGTTGCCAGTAGGCCGGCCGTAGTCCCGTGCTCCACCCCATCCAGGCGACATCATGTTTTTTTTCAAGAAATTTTTTAAACGAGGCGGCCGCATCCAATTTTTGCAGTCTTAATTCGATACCCGCTTTTTTGGCCTCCTCCTTTAGAACAACCAGGCGGGGTGTATGCCCGTCAAATCCGTAGGTGATTTCGACTGAAAACCGCAGATCACCTTTACCCCAAATACCGTCGGATCCGCGTATCCAGCCGGCTTTCTGCATGTATTCGTTGACTTTATTTAAATCATAGCGCCTGGCCCTGATCGAGTTGTTCGAATAGCGCCCGTATCCCACATAATGGTGTTCAAGCCTGAAATAATCACTGCGCAGCACCTGCTCGATAACTTTCTGCACATTCATGGCGTGGGAAAATGCATGGCGGACATTTTTGTCCCGGAATATCTCGCGATCCTGATTGACCCACATGCCCATGGCTGACTGCTGGGTATCATTAAAAAACCATATCTTATATGCATAGCCGTTTGCGATTACCGGTGTTTTCGTCTTCACATGCCAGAAATCAGGAAAATTAATTGGAAAGACATCGATTTTGGCTTTCTTGAAATACTCCCACTGGAGGTTGAAATCCCGCACGACGTTAAATATCACGGTATTTACATTAAACCGATTCTTGAAATACCGTAGATCCTTGGCCCACCAGTCTCTTTTGCGCTTGAGCTTAATCGATTTGCCTTTCTTGAAATCAGAAATCAGATAGGGTCCGGTGTTCGGCCTGAGTTTCCAATTGTATTTCCTGACAAATTCCTGATCGAGTTTGCCAAAAAAATGGCGTGGCGTCGGATTGAGGTTCAGGGTCATATGAAGATCAGGCTTGGTTTTGGTGCCGACGACCGCCAGGGTAAGATCGTCATACACAACGACTTTATCGATTTCGCGGGTGTAGAAATCGTTGTACCAGGGGGCCACAATATATTCCGACCGCATAAATTCAATGGTATAGGCAAAATCCTGGGCGGTTACCGGCTTGCCGTCCGACCAGCGGGCATTGGGATTTATTTTGAAATACATGCTTTTTTTGTCTTTGCCAAATGCCCAGTGGGTGGCGATTTCGGGAATGATATTTTCGGTGTTGGGATGAAGTCCGATTAGACTTAATTGATTGCTGCGCATAACCCTGGCGAAACTGTTGTTGGAATCTGGGCCGACCAGCCGGAATGTCGCGGGAAAACTAAGGAGTGCATCCCGGTAGGTTCCGCCCTTTTTTGCTTGTGACGAAGCAAATACCGGATCGCTGTCATTGGTCAACCATTCGATCCCATGCGGAAGTTCTGCTGCAGCGAGAGTTGAGGTCTGCGCCCCGATCGCCATCAAAACCAACAAGCTTATTGTCATCATTGAATTGTAAGTCCACTTCATAATTTACCCTTTCAAACTGGTTACATAGAGTCGCCATATCGCCAGTTGATAGTCGTTTTTGATTAATCGGAAAATACGAAAGTTCTTATTCATAAACCGTATGCAATTTGGGATCAAACGCCTCTCTGACCGCCTCACCAATAAAAGTCACTGTAATCAAGGTGATGGTCATGGCTGCAATCACCGATCCGGAAATCCACCAGGCATCAAGATTGGTCCATCCCTGCTGCAGCAATTCACCCCAGCTTGGCGTAGGCGGCGGAAGTCCAAATCCGAGATAGTCCAGTGAAGTTAACGCCACGATTCCCGAAGAAACCGCAAATGGGGCAAAAGTTACGATAATCGCTATCGTATTGGGAATGATATGTTTGAATATGATTCGTGAATTCGTCGCGCCCAGTGCTCTTGCCGCCAGAACATATTCCCGCGCCCGCTCCTTGTAAGTCATCGTCCTCATGGTCCAGGTAATGCCGATCCAGCCGAAAAAAGCCATAATCAAAATAAGCATAAAAAAATTGGGCACAATAATTGAAGAAATAATGATGATCACGTATAGGAAAGGCACATTTGACCATATTTCTATGATTCGTTGAAATAACAAGTCAAATTTGCCGCCCCAGTACCCCATGGCACTGCCGATACTGACACCGATAGTATAATTTACCACCAGCAGGGCCAGCGAAAAAAAGATCGCAATCCTGAAACCATAAAGGAGCCGGGCCAAAATATCCCGGCCCACTGCATCGGTGCCGAGATAGTGTTTGTCCTGGATGGATGGTGCAAACGGCGGAAATTGATCCGCTTTCAAATCGTTTTCAAAAGCGTTGAATGGAACCGGCGGCATCAAAACCCAATTGCCGCTGCTATTCCCGGCATACTGTCTGGCGAGCTGCCGATAGTTGGTCTCATAGTCATAATCCAGGCCAAACGTCTTGCCTGGAATCAGATCACCGTATGTCGGAAAGTAATACCTTCCCTCATAGCGTACCACCAGGGCCCGGCTATTGACGAACAGCTCGGCCGACAGCGCCAATAAGATCATCAGGCAGAAAATGATAAAGGAATAATATCCCCGCTTGATGGATTTGAAGCGCTTTATTTTTTTTACAGTCAGGGGATTAATCTTCACTCGAACTTCACCCTCGGGTCCACGATAGCGACACAAATATCTGACAGTATATTGCCGATCATAAACAGTAAAGACGATATTACCAGTATCCCGAGCACCACCGGATAATCACGCTCGACAACCGACTCATAGCCCAGCAGGCCCATGCCGTTAATATTGAAGACCTTTTCGATCAGAAACGATCCGGACAGTATGATGGAGATATTATTGCCGAAGCTGGTCGCAATGGGAATCAGACTGTTTCTGAACGCGTGCTTGAATACGGCTTTTTTAAACGGCAACCCCTTGGCGATGGCGGTGCGCACATAGTCGGATGCCAAATTATCCATCAGGGTATTTTTCATCAGGAATGTCATTACCGTAAACGAGCCTAAAACATAGGCCATCAAGGGCAAAACCGTGTGCCAGGCGATATCGGTTATTTTGGCGATCAGGGTAAAATCATCGAAATCATCACTTACCAGTCCCCCAAGCGGAAATATCTCCCAATAGGAGGCCAAAAAAACAAGCATCAACACCCCGACAACCCAGCCGGGTACGGCATATCCGATAAAAACGGTTATTGAAGAGATATTGTCAAAATAGCTTTTGTGTTTGATAGCCTTGGCGATACCGAGCGGGATGCAAATACCGTATACTAGGATCAGAGAAAGCAGGCCGAAATAAAGGGATATGGGGATCCGCTCACGGATCATACTCCAAACCGGATCATAATAGCGGGTCGACGTTCCCAGATCTCCACGCAGCACTTTTCCGAGCCAGACGACATAACTGACCAAAACCGGTTTATCAAAACCATAATATTTTTTTAGCTCTTCAATTTGATCTTCGGAAAGCGGTTGCGATTGGTCGGTCGAGGACGGGCCTGTATTTTGCCCCCCCTCCAGGGCCTGCATTTGCTGGGCCTGTGCGATGATGCGCTCAATTGGACCTCCGGGAACGAATCGGGTAATCACAAAAACCATGATGGTGATCCCGAGAAATGTCGGAATTATTAACAATAAGCGCCGGATAAAATAGGCTGTCATAGGGTATTCCTACCTGAAATCTATTCTAACTTTCAGGTAATATTTTTTTGTATTCGCCTGGCAATTGCAGAAAAGGCCGTAATTAAGTAGACCTGGAAGCTGCCCATGCCAAACACAAGGGTTTTATCCTTTAAGAATTAATAAATGGTGTTCGGCGCAGGAGGCACACTTTTATTTCTTAAAATAGCGGTGTTATCCCGCGAATCTGGGGCTTAGGCGCAAGGAGGGACCCTCAGAACGGTTATTCCCCTTTATGTAGTTCTCTATATTTGTACATAATAAATCAAATTTGTTATTTTTTCAAGATCTTGAAAATACTGGTCACTTTAATTTCTTGACTCCCAGTCGCTAAATTTTTAATGTAAGGGTTGAGCCACGAAAACACAAAGACTGAAGTTTTCAGTGTTCAGGATTCAGGACATAGAATCGCTATTCTCTCTTATGAAACTACATCGTTTATTACAAAAATGTAGTTTCTTTCTTGATTAAACTGGCTGCTGTTCAGGCCAGCGGCAGAGCTGACACCTGAGACCTGACACCCGTAAGCTGCGCTATTGCTGCTCCGCCGGAGCAACTTTCCCCAAACTCAGCCTCGGAAAAAGCATAGTGCTTTAGTGGTAAAACTGTTATCGAATAGGGACTACACAATGATCACCCGCCGCATCCTGATCTTTACCCCAATATGCTTAATCATCCTGCTGCTCCAATCCTATTTCTGGGTGCCCACCTATGAACAACAGACCCGGGGCAATCCCGAACGATTCAGTGAATACTTCACCGCCTCCGGCGGCGATGCGACTCGTTTAAATCCGATACTGTCCACCGACGCCTCCAGTAGTGAAATCGAGCTTAAAGTGTTTGATAGTCTTATCGACTATGATGAGGACCTGCATTTTCGAGGACGATTGGCGACCAGCTGGAAGATATATGAAGAGGCATATTTCTATGTCAATGAATCGATCAACATCCCTCTTCTCGGCCGGACAACCCCTCATAAGATCGTTGATTTTCTTGTATCTGTCAAAGAAAATAGAGACCAGTCATCCACAGAATTACACGCAACCCTCGCCAATGTGGACCAGGTTTCAGTCGTGCAGCCCCGCAATTGGCTGGAGACCAAAGAACTCAGCGATGACAACGGAAGCCCGAAAAAGAAAAAAATTTCGATTGCTGTATCTGCTCCTGCCAGAATCAAACTTGTTCTCAAGCAGGTGGATCAGGAACTGTTTAATAACCTGAGGCGGATCCTGGGCGAAAACTACTTCGCCGGGTTTGATTCCCGCCGCTATATTAAAACGACGGCCAATCTTAAGGATGATCAACTCGCCATAATAGCCGGGGAAATACTTCCTGCTGTCGAGCACAATCCCATCATCGAATTTTCCCTGCGACCGAACGTTCAGTTTCATGACGGTCATATATTCGGAGCTGAAGATGTTAAATTCACCTATGATTCAATTATGAATCCTGATAATCTATCACCGCGCAGCGCAGATTACGAACCGGTTAAGTCCGTTCGGGTTATCGATCCATTGACGGTGCGCATTACCTATAAACGGCTTTACCCACCGGCCATTGCGACCTGGTCTATGGGAATTCTGCCAGCACACATCCTGAATAGCGAAGCCCTGCGAAAAGAAGCACTGCGTCTGGGCAAGGACCCCGAAAAATTTACCATGCGTCAAAGCGCTTTTAATCGCAATCCGATTGGTTGTGGTCCCTATGTATTTCGCGAGTGGAAGTCGGATCAGCACATCATCCTCGATGGTTTTGAAAACTATTGGGCAGGTCCGCCGAACTACAAGCAATACGTGTTTCGAATTATCCCGGATATATTGACCCAGGAAATGGAATTTTATGCCGGAACCCTCGATGCCTATGGCGGCGGTTACCCTCCGTCCGGAATTCCACCCCATCAAATAGACCGCTTTGGCAACGATCCAAGGTATCAAACGATATCCGACACGGCTTTCGGGTATACATATATCGGCTATAATATCAGGCGTGAGCCATTTGACGATCCCAGAGTGCGACGGGCCCTCAGCATGGCCATCGATGTGGATAAGATCATTCAATATGTGCTGAACGAACAAGGTGAACGCATCAGCGGCCCCTTTGTCAAACAGACGGATTTTTACAATCGCAATATAGAGTTAATTCCATATGATCCCGAAGGCGCCCTGGAGTTATTGCAACAAGCCGGCTGGCAACGCAATACGGACGGCTGGCTGGAAAAAAACGGCAACCGACTTCAATTCACCCTCATCACCAATAGCGGCAACGACCGCAGAAAGTCAGTGCTGGCCATCGCCCAGAATTCCTGGAGACAGCTGGGCATCGACGTACGAACCGATCTGGTGGAGTGGTCGGTATTTATCGAAGAACGGGTACATAAATTAGATTTTGATGCCCTTATTCTTGGCTGGGTAATGAGTGTCGAGCCAGATTTATTCCAGATATGGCATTCGAGTCAGACCAACCCCGAACAGCTTAATTTTGTTGGATTTATAAATGAAAAAGCGGATGAGCTGATCATAAAAATCAGGCAAGAATATAATCACGACCGCAAAGTCCGATACTGCCACAGGCTGCATGAAATAATTGCCGCTGAGCTGCCGTACACATTCCTGTTTGTACGAAAATGGACCGCCGTTTTGGATAAACGCATCGTCATTAAAGAAACTGATGATCAGGGCCGGGTCAGCTACCGCAGGATTAAACCAACGCAAACAGGTCTGCTGGATTTTGATTTTAATAGCTGGGTTAAGCTGGCAAAGGTACCACAGTTGGAACCGTGAAAAGGCTGGGAGGCTGGACAGTGGCTGCAATGGCCGGCGTTCGGTGCACGAGGCACACCAATAAATATAAAACAGATGTGTCATCCCACGCCAGCGGGGGCGCAAGGCTTTCGACAGGTGGATATAGTCGCTGTTTGCTGGAGTCAGGTGGGTATAGGGTAAACGGCAGAAGGTTGAAGGTAGAATATATTAAACATTTTAACCAATAAGCTGAAATTGAGACATGTGAGAGCGGCTTTTAGCCACGATAAGGATTCTGCATCCAGCATTCGTTTCCAAAAATCGGGGATCTGGTACCCGGTATCAAAGACTGATTAAACAATAACTTTTAAAAGGCAATCTAAATGCTCGCTTTCATCGGCCGCAGTGTCATTCAAAAAATCATCACCCTCTTTTTTGTTTCAGTGGTATCGTTTCTGATTATTCACCTGGCACCGGGCCAACCCAGCCAGGTTGACCCGTTGAATCCCAAATTCACCCCTGAGATGGTGGAACGATACCGCAAGGAGTTTCACCTGGATGAGCCGTTGTATCTGCAATATATCTATTTTTATCGCGACCTGTTTACCGGCAAGACCGTGTCCTGGAAAGACAATCAACCGGTTCTGGGTAAAATATGGGAACGCTTTTTAAACAGCCTGCCCCTGTTTATACTTGGAACCGTTCTGACCTGGACTATCTCATTTCCACTCGGGATACGCTCGGCTATCTTCAGGGGCGGAGTTTACGATCGCAGTGTGACGTTTTTCTCCTACCTGTTAATTTCGATCCCCGGTTTCTTTTTCGCATACATTCTGATTATACTTGTGGTGAGCCGCTTTCACGTGCCGGTGATCGGAATGGAAACATTTGGCATCAAAGATATCTCTCTTCTGCATGTCATGATGGATCGCCTCTGGCATCTGTTGCTGCCTTCCGTATTGGCTGCAACTGGCGGTATCGCAATGCTTTCCAGATATGTCCGCAGCCAGATGCTGGAAGTAGAAGGACAGGACTACGTTCGCACAGCCAGGGCCAAAGGACTTCCGCCGGAGGAAGTTCACTATAAACATGCTCTGCGAAATGCGCTGCTGCCATTCGTCACCATGTTCGGCCTGATATTGCCCGGTTTGATCAGCGGATTTGTTATCATCGAATCCATTTTCTCCTGGCCCGGTATCGTGCGTATGGCTTTTGAAGCAATTCTGGCCCGCGATTATCCTATCATATTG
>Ga0056115_1000334_pt1 | contig 21718 bp, 21 predicted proteins | sample WorMetOlspDAHAB1_FD_77007 | JGI IMG/M metagenome (GOLD analysis project Ga0056115, IMG submission 77007) | Marine gutless worms symbiont microbial communities from Max Planck institute for Marine Microbiology, Germany - Olavius sp. DAHAB.1 ...
ACGCAACACCGCCGCCCGCCCCGAGCCGGCGGCCCGGCCCCGCAACGGCGCCAATGCGGGCCGCCGCAAGAGCAAGGGCCGCCGCGCCACCGATTAGCGACAGCCTTCGCTTCTCCCCTGCCCGGAAAGGACGCTCCGCAGGGCCGGAGACACGGTTCGGATGCCCAAAAAGGGAACGTCCTCACCCCGATCCATTTGCTTCAGGGAGAGACGCAGAAACGCGTTAACCCTGACCTGTCACGATCATTTCCGAAGTTTAACCATGCGGCCGGTCCGCCGGCCCGCGCCGACCGGCCCGCGGTGCAAGGCGGCCCCGCGGTTTTCCGCCTGCCGCGCTGCATTCCCCTTAATTCACCATTACTCACAATCGCAGGCTTCGCAGAAGCCTGTACCGCGCATCCTATGAGATGATTAACCAATTGGATTTTAAGAGTTTTTTTAGTCTCTGCTGGCAAAACTTCCCTCAACGACAAAACATCGACGTAAGGCAAAAGGGAAGCAAGACTATGGTTCAGATCGACCACAACGCCGCGACTTTAGAGCGCGCTGGCGGTTCGGAGAAGCACATCGGCTCGCAAAGCGCCGCGCCTGCGGCCGCTCAGGAGCGCCCGGTGGCTTTCCTTGGGATTCTGTTCCTGACCGTTATTCTGGTGCTGTCAGCGATCGTCGCCGCGAACTGGCGGCTGACGCCGATGCAGTTCAGCCAGTCCCGGATGGAGACGGTGGCCGACACCTTCATGTCTGGCGCCAACTATGCCAACTGGGACCTGAATATCGACATCCGCGGCATGCGCCGCGCCCACATCGCCCGGCTGACCGAGACGCCCGAGCTGATTATCCAGGGCGCGAGCCACTGGCAGGAGGCTTCGGCCGACCTGGTGCCGGGCGTTGTAGTAGCTAACGCCCACGTCCACCGGGACTATTACGAGGACCTGCTGGCGGTGGCGGAGCTTCTGGTTCGCCATGACCGGCTGCCCAAGACGCTGGTGCTGACGATCCGCGACCAGACCTTCCTTCCGGTGGATCGCCGCACCGACAGCCTGTGGCGTTATATCGGTCCGGAATACCACGACATGGCCGCCCGCCTGGGCATCCAGTCCCACAGCTGGGCCGAGATCTTTCCGTTCGCCGACTATGTGGGCCTGAGCTCGCTGGTGGCGCTGCGCGAGAAGGCGATTCAGTACTTCACCGCGCCGATGCGGCCGGGAGCGACCAAGGAAGACAAACTGCAGACGCTGGACGTGCTGATGCCAGACGGATCGATCCGGTGGAGCCATGAGCACGACGCCATCTTCACGCCCGAGTGGTCCCGCGCGCACGCGCTGGAGAACGCGGCCGCGCGCAAGAACGCGCCGATCGTGATCGATCCCGACGGCGTCAAGGCGATCGACCTTCTGGTCGGCTTCCTGACGGAGAAGGGCGTCGACGTGGTTCTGGCGCACCCGCCGTTCAACCCGATCTTCTACAACGAGATCCTGGGCACCGAATACGACCGCGGTCTGCAGCGCGTGACCGCCATCACCGCCCGGATCGCGGCGACCCACGGCGCCCGCGTGATCGGCAGCTTCAATCCGAACGCCGTCGGATGCACCAAGGAGATGTATATCGACATGGAGCATTCCAAGCCGGTCTGCCTGGGTCGTCTCCTGCAGCAGGCGCTTCCGCAGCCGAAATCGGCGGCGATCGCCCAGCGGCAGAAGCGGAAATAGTCGGCGCGTGAAGGCGTCATTCACAACGGAAACCACAAAAACACGGCGGACGCGGATCGAACCGCACGCGCCGGATCAGGGGTAACGGGCAATGCTGTTCCATTCTTATGAGTTCATCTTCGGCTTCCTGCCGGCTGTGTTTGCCGGCTTTGTGATCATCCACAAGCTTCTGGGCCGTCCCCAGGCGCTGTTATGGTTGATTGCCGCCTCCTTCTTCTTCTACGCGCAGTGGAGCCCGCTGCACGCACTGTTGCTGGGCGCCTCGATCGTGGTCAATTACGGCTTCGTGCGCGCGCTGATTTCCTGGAAGGAGAACAAGGCAGCCGCCAGGACGGTGCTGTTGGCCGGCGTGATCGCCAACCTGGGCGCACTGGGCTATTTCAAGTACACGAACTTCCTGCTGGAGAACGTGAACGCCCTGGCCGGAACCGGGTTCAGCAACCTTGAAATCTTCCTGCCCGTCGGGATCTCCTTTTATACGTTCATCCAGATCGGCTATCTGGTGGAGACCTACAACCGGCAGGTCAACGAGACCAAGCTGGCGGACTATGCGCTGTTCGCCTCCTTCTTCCCCTACATCACGGCCGGCCCGATCGTGCTGCAGCGCGAGATGATCGCCCAGTACACCCAGGCTCCATCGAAGCTGTTGGATCCGTCGCGGATCGCAGTGGCGCTCAGCGTCTTCGGCATCGGCCTGTTCAAGAAGCTGGCGCTGGCCGATTCAATCGCGCCCTACGCCGACACGGTGTTCAACGGCGTCGCCGGCGGCGCGCCGGTGCCGATGGACGCCGCCTGGGTCGGATCGCTGGCCTACACGCTGCAGCTCTATTTCGACTTCTCGGGCTATTCGGACATGGCGCTGGGCGTCGGCCTGCTGTTCGGGCTGAAGCTGCCGCTGAACTTCAATTCGCCGCTTAAAGCCGGCAGCATCATGGAGTTCTGGCGCCGCTGGCACATGACCATGACCCGGTTCTTCACGAACTATCTGTACACGCCGCTGGCGGTTTCGATGATGCGCCGGTCGCTGACCAACCGCTATGGGGCATCCCGTCGGTTCCTGCTGGCGGTGGCAATGCCGATCAGCTTCACCTTCCTGCTGGCCGGCATCTGGCACGGCGCCGGCTGGACCTTCGTGGTGTTCGGCTTGATCCATGGCCTGGCGCTGGCGATCAACCACGCCTGGCACGAGGCCAACCTGCCGCGCCTGCCCCATTCGCTGGGCTGGCTGTTGACCATGGCGGTTGTGGTGACTGGTCTGGTTGTCTTCCGCGCGCCCGACATGGCGACCGCGACGACGATCCTTCTTGCGATGACCGGTCTGGACAGTCTTGTGAACCCGGGCGCGGTGCTGGCCGCGGCGCCGGTGGCGGTCGACCTGATCGCCGGACAGGGCTGGATCCTGCTCTTGGCGGCGATCGCGCTGATCTGCCCGAACGCGCAGCAGATCATGCGGTCGAACTGGTACAGCTCGGACCCCAAGCCGGAAGAGGACACGCCGGAAACCGGCACGCCGGCCTGGATGCGTTGGCGGCTGTCGCCGGGCTGGGCTTTGGCCAGCGGCGTGATCCTGACGATCGCGTTGGCCTCGCTCTCGGGCGACACCCAGTTCGTCTACTACCAGTTCTAACGCGATAAAGACGAAGGGGGAAAACGGGAGACGGCAATGAGTACGATCATAAACCTGGACCGCAAGGTTAACGAGGAACTTGCGGCCGACATCGAGAAGGAGAGCGTCTTCGTTTCTCCCTATCTCGATCGCCTCAGCGTGCATTCCGACGGCACCGCGGTGGAGTACGAAATCAGCGATGTCGACAAGCAGGCCGAGGTGGCCCCGAAGGTGGAACGCTACCTTGAAGCGATGCTTCAGCGCTCACACAGCTTCGAAACTAAGGTGTTCCTGAAGAATCGGCGCAAGGACGTAGGCTCCTATACCACGGCCGTGCACGAAGAGCTGATGGCGCGCGGCTGGCTGCACGACTACAACAAAGGGTATGTGGCGATCACCGGGCCGGTCCTGAACCTGGCACGCCTGATCGACGCCAAGGCGGGCGAACTCTACGACGCGCATTTCGGCGCCGCGGCCGGCCAGTATCCGGCCTTCATCGACGCCGAGACCCTGGCCAAGTGCGGCTACTTCGACAGCCATCCCAACGCCGTGTCCTTTGTTGGCCACATGGTCGAGGATTTCGACGCGATCGAGGAATTCCGACGCGCCAACAGCTGCGCCGAAGGCTGGACCATGCCCGAGGACGCGCATGTGCATATGCCCGGCCAGTGCCTGAACCCGGCCGCCTGCTTCCCCTGCTATCCGACCCTGGAGGGCCGGGTTATCGAAGGGGATGGGACCGCGTTCACCTGGATGGGCCGGGTGTTCCGCTACGAATCCAAGAACATCTCCGGCCTGGACCGGCTGTGGGAATTCAATGTCCGCGAGCTGGTTTTCGTGGGCACCGAGGAATACGTCCAGGACTGCCGTCGGCGCGCCCTGCCGCTGATCGGCGAGCTGGCCGCGGCGATCGACGTGGACTGCTCCATCGAGACCGCCTCGGACCCGTTCTTCGCCACCGTGGCGGCCGCCAAGAAGTTCTGGCAGCAGGCCCAGGAAGTGAAGAACGAGATCATGCTGCCGGTTGAGCCCGGGCCCGACGGCGCGGAACGGCGGCTGGCCTGCGGATCGATCAACCTGCACGGCAATTTCTTCGGCACCCGTTTCAACATCGAAGGCTCCGACGGCCAGCCGGCCTTTACCGGCTGCATCGGGCTGGGGATCGAACGCTGGGTGCTGGCGGGCTTCGTGCAGCACGGCTTCGACCCGAAGCGGTGGCCGCACGGCATCCGCGAGCACGTGTTCGGCTGAGCCGGACGCGAAAACAAGCAACCAAGCAAAGCAACCAGACGAGCAACCGACCAGACCATTTCTAAGGAATGGTAGAGAGGGAAGAGGGAAGAGAGATGCGTATTGAAGAAGTCTTTGCGGACATCCTGCAAGAGCCGGTGGACGCGATCAACGACGAAACCAGCCCCAAGACCACCCGGAACTGGGACAGCCTGAAGCATATCCAGGTGGTGATGGCGATCGAACAGGCTTTCGGCGTCTCGTTCTCGCCGCCTGAGGTGATGACCATCACGTCGGTGGGCGCGGTGAAAGGCCTCTTGAAGGAAAAGGGCGTCGACGGCTAGCCCGCGGCGGCGGGCCGGCGGGGGCCGGCCCTTCCCTCCTACCCAGTAACGAAGGCCGGGGTATCGCCCCGGCCTTTCGGCGTGCGCGGCAGCCTTCATACCGCGGGCCGGTGTGGACACGCGGCGGCACATCCCTATGTTATGCCTGCCGACCCGTCCAATCCGAAAGGAACCGAGTGCCATGTTGAAGCAGTTCGTTGCCGGCGCGGCGGTGGCCGCAGCGCTTGCGATACCGGCCGCCCAGGCGCAGACCGGGCTTGCCACCTATGTGGGCGAGATCCGGCTGTTGCCCTACGAGAAATGCCCGCGCGAGTGGATCGAGCCGGAGGGCCAGGTGATGGCGATCTCGCGGCATTCGGCGCTGTACAGGCTGCTGGGCACGCGCTTCGGGGGCGATGGGCAGATCAGCTTCAATCTGCCCGACCTGCGCGACGCGGTGCCCGAGCGGGGCCTGCGGTACTGCATGTCCCTGCAGGGCGCCTATCCGGCGCTGCGGTAGGGCCGCTGTGCGCCGTCACACCGTCTCGGTCTGGCGCAGGCCCTCGGCATAGCGGGTCATCGCGGCAAGAAACTCGTCCTTTTCCTGGGGCTCGACGATTGTCTCGGCGCCGAACCGCCGGATCGCCCGGACGCGACCGAAATAGTCCTCGGCGGTGAAGTAGCCCGGCGAGACCAGGACCTTCTCGGGCGTATAGACGGTGCGGTCTATCACCACGGCGTTCGCCTCGGCGCGGCTGACATTGGGCGGCGTCGCCAGATCCCAGCCGTCGGGCGTGATGTTGATCAGGTTTGCTTCATAGAAGGCCAGCGCAAAGCCCGGCAGGCCGTCTCTGATCGCCTCCAGCGTCTCGCGCTGGCGCGCATATAGTCCAAACGGCCCGTCCCCCTCGCGGCTCTCGATCAGCGCGACAACCGCGCGCCCGGCCGTACTCATATCGCTTTCCTCCCGGGTTGTTTTGTTGGACCCCAAGAGAGGAAGCGTAGGGGGCGGACTATTGCTGGAATGTGATGTGCGTCACAGTATCCAATGGGCTCAGCCCTTCGGCGTCACAAGGATGCAGGCGGCGCTGCATTGGTACTCGCCCCAGGAAGGCCGGCGGTATTTCTTATGGTCATAGCCATAAGTTCGGCCGAAGCTGACGTCGTAGCGGCAGCCTGCGGTTTCGAAGTCCGGCTCCGTAAGCATATTCCTCACCCCCTGCTGGGCGTTTTCGATCGTCCTGCCTTCGTCCGGGTTGTTGTGGATGAAGAACCCGACGGCGCCCCACTCAATGGTCCCGTTGCCGGACGGTCCCAGTCTAGAGACGATGGTGGATACCCTGACCAGATCCTCGCGACAGGGGCCGTAAAGCCATTGCCGCTTCAGTTCGACGACGCCCACCGGTACGTGGAACCACACACCAGCTCGGAGCCGTTCCTGCTCGACCTCATCGGCCGGACGCCAGACTGCGACATCAACACGCTGGCTCTTTATCAGAGCGTCGCCCAGCGGCCATTGAGCATCGTTGTTACGGCCCGCCAGATCCACCAGTTCGTGGCATGGGTTTTCCATGGTGACGAGCCCGCGCCGGCCTTCGGCAACATCGAACAGCGCGCCCGCGACATGCACCGCGACCATCGATTCCACCCCATAGTCCGACACCCACCAACCGCCGGACCAGCGTTCGAACATGCGGTTCGCCGACTCGATGCCATCGACAATGCCGTTCTTGATTTCGGTGTCCGTGAGCACAGTTGGCTGATTCGATTGAGAGTTCATATGCTGACCAAGTGATCTCTGCGTTGCGGCATATTAGATGAGCCGACCGTCGCGAAATCGTCAATGTCGGGCAGCAATGCCACGTGAGGCGGAAACGCGCATATGCGCGCGCCTCGGACCACAATGGTCACCAGATGCAAGGTCTTGTGTGTCCGACGCTACTGCATCGTCGAATGCCTGCCGGCGATCAGCCTTTCCCGGCCCCTACTCCGGCATCGCGGTGACGATCTCAAGCCAGTAGTTGCTGAGCGCCTTGATCACGTCGACCAGGCCTTCCAGGGTCACTGGCTTGGAGATGAAGGAGTTCACGCCCAGGCCGTAGGTGCGGATGATGTCCTCTTCGGCCTGCGACGTGGTCAGCACCACCACCGGCACGTGGGCCAGATTGGCGTCGGCCTTGATTTCGCGCAGCGCCTCGCGACCGTCCTTCCTGGGCATGTTGAGGTCCAGCATGATGAAGCCGGGCAGCGGACGTCCCGCCAGGTCGGCATAGTCGCCTTCGCGCCGGAGATAGCCAAGGAGCTGCTCGCCGTCCTCCACGAAATGGATCTCATTCTTCAGGCGGGCCTCCTTGAAGGCCTCCTGGATCATGGCCCGATCATCGCTGTCGTCGTCGGCGACGAGGATGGTGGTCGCTGTGCTCATGGCAGGCATGTCCTTGATGTCCCGAACCAGGCCGCAAAGGGGTCTTTCACGGTCTGGGTGGAGCCGATGATCCGACAGTCTAGGCGGCCATTTGCAAACAAATTGGAAACGACCCTACCCCGTTTACGATTTCTTCGTATTCCCGGTGCGTCGCCCCCGTGTTGCGCGGGGCCGGCGCCTAGTCCGTCACTGTGTTGTCCTTCGGAATGGTCACGATCTGGAGCCAGTAGTCTTTCAACGACCGCACAACGTCGATCAGGCCATCGAAAGTGACCGGCTTGGTGATGTAGGAGCTGACGCCCAGCTTGTAGGCCTTGGAAATGTCCTCGTCCGCCACCGACGTGGTCAGAATCACCACGGGGATCCGCTTCAGCTGCGGATCGGCCTTGATCTCGCGCAGCGCCTCGCGGCCGTCCTTCTTGGGCATGTTGAGGTCCAACAGCACGATGCCGTGGAACGGTTTGCCCGCCCGGTGGGTAAAGGCGCCCTCGCCCCGCAGGTAATCCAGCAGTTCCTCGCCGTCCACAACGAACTCAAGGTCGCTTTCCAAGCCCACGTCGTCGCAGGCGTCTTTGATCATCATCCGGTCGTCGGCGTCGTCGTCGGCTACCAGAATCGTGGCCTGTTTGGTCGTCCCCATGTGAATGTCACCCGTTTCCATCTTTCCGAGAACGGCGCGCCCCATACCCGCCATCTCGATTGTCAAAAATACGCACCGGGAGGTCCCGCCCGGCCCCTTTTGCAGATCGGCCCTTTGCGTCTTCCGCGGCCTGTCGCGCCCCGCCTAATCGCTGCTCGTGCACTCCGGCGGGAAGGTCACGATCTCGATCCAGTAGTCGTTCAACGCCTTCACCACGTCGACCAGGCCCTCGAAGGTCACCGGCTTGGTGATGAAGGAGCTGACGCCCAGCCCGTAGGTGCGGATGATGTCCTCCTCGGCGCGCGAGGTGGTCAGCACCACCACCGGGATCCGCTTCAGCTCCGCGTCGGCCTTGATCTCGCGCAGCGCTTCGCGGCCGTCCTTGCGGGGCATATTGAGGTCCAAGAGGATAATGCCGGGTTGAGGTCCAAGAGGATAATGCCGGGATAGGCCTCGCCGGCCATGTTCGAGAATTCGCCCTCGCGCCGCAGATAGCCCAGCAACTGCTCGCCATCCTCGACGAAATGAATTTCGTTGTTAAGGCGCGCCTCCTCGAACGCATCCTTGATCAGCATGCGATCGTCCGCGTCGTCATCGGCGACGAGGATTGTTATGGGTTTAGTCATTCTCACCATCTTCCTCTTCCGAACCTTTCTGCGATACGGGTAAACGAACGATAAACGTCGCTCCCTCGTCCGGGACTCCCTGTGCCTCGATCATACCGTGGTGGCGCTCGGCGATCTTGCGGCAGGTCGCAAGGCCGATGCCGGTCCCCTCGTACTCGCCACGCCCATGCAGGCGCTGGAACACGGCGAAAATCTTGTCGGTGTATTTGGTGTCGAAACCGATGCCGTTGTCCTTAACCTGGATTTCGACGATGTCGCCCATCGCCTTCAGCGCGCCGTCCTCAACGGTTGTCGTCGGCAGGATCTTGGCGGTGACCTCGACAACCGGCGGGACGTCCGGCTTCTGGAACTTCAGCGCGTTGGAAACCAGGTTCTGCATCAACTGGCGACGTTGGGTGGCGTCGCCGGTGATTTCCGGCATCTCGCTCACCTCGACCGTCGCGCCCGATTCGTCGATCCGCACGCCGAGGTCCGACACCACGTCGTCCATCACGGCGCGCAGGTCCACCTGCTCGAACGGCTTGGCCCGGGTGGTGATGCGCGAATAGGAAAGCAGGTCCTGGATCAGAACCCGCATCCGCCCCGAGGCATCCAGCATGCGGTCCAGATAAAGCGCGCCGTCTTCGCCCAGCGCTTCCTGGTATTTCTTGGTCAGGCGGCCCGCGAAGGTCTCGATCTTCCGCAGCGGCTCCTGCAGGTCGTGGGAGGCGATGAAGGCGAAGTTCTGGAGCTCCTGGTTGCTGCCTTCCAGCTTGGCGGCGTAGTCGCGCAGCTGTTCTTCGGTGCGCACCCGTTCGGTGATGTCCTCGTAGGTGGCGACCGAGCCGCCATCCTCCATCGGTTCGTGCATCACGGCGATCACCCGGCCGTCGGCCAGCCGCTGGTGCAGGGTGATGCGCTTGCGCATGTTGGCGTGCATCGGCCGTTCGATCATGGCGCGGGTGCCGTCGTCGTTGGCGTAGTTCCCGATATCGACGCTGTGTTCCATGATTTCGCGCAGCGTCATGCCCGCCTTCACATGTTCCGGCGAGAAATTGTACATCTCCATGTAGCGGTCGTTGTACACGATCATGCGCTGGTCCGCGTCGAACATGCACAGGCCCTGAACCATGTTGTTCAGGGCGGTATCGAAATGAAGGTTGCGGGCCCGAAGCTCGTCGCCCAACGCCGCCAGTTCCTCCTCGCGCCGAACCAGCTCGGTGATGTCCTCGTAGGTGGCGACCGAGCCGCCGTCCGCCATCGGCCGGTGCGCGACCGCGATGACCCGGCCGTCGCTGAGCCGCTGCTTCACCCTCGTCTCCTCGCGCAGCGCGGCCTGAGCCGGACGCTCGGAAACCGCGCGCGAGGCGTCCTCGCGGCTGTAATTGCCCAGGGCCACGGAGTATTCCATGATTTCCTGCAGCGATATGCCGGGCTTCACCACCTCCGGCGAAAAGCCGTACATCTCCAGGTAACGCTGGTTGCAGACGATCAGGCGCTGGGTGGCGTCGAACATACAAAGCCCCTGGGCCATGTTGTTCAAGGCCGCGTCGAAGTGCACGTTTTTGGCGCCCAGGTTTTCCGTCAGGCCGGTGAGTTCCTGCTCGCGCGCCTTCAGGTAGGTGATGTCGGAATAGATGCTGACGATGCCGCCATCGGACGTGCGGCGCTCGTTGAGCTGCAGCCAGCGGCCGTCGCTCAGGTGCAGGGTATGGGACTCGCCCGGCCTGCGGTGCACGTCGATCCGCCAGCGGATGAAGTCCTCGCCGGATCCGAACCCGTCGGCAAAGATGTCGCCCGCCCATTTGTGCCGCACCAGATCCGCGAAATCGATGCCGTGAACGATCTTGTCCCCCGCCCGGGCGAAGAACCCGCGATAACGCGCGTTCGCCGCCAGCAGCCGGTCGTCCGCATCGTAAAGCGCGAACCCGTCCGCCATCGCGTTCAGCGCCTCCAACAGCGAGGCGTTGTGCGCAGTGTCGGCCGTCGCCACGGCCTCGCCGTTCTTGCCGTCAGCAAGTGATTTGTGGTCTGCCTCGATCATCTGTCCCTGGGCCACATGCCTGTTAACGAACTGTTAGCGACAATGAGTTGTGTCCTGTCAAGTGCCCGCAATGGATGCGCGACCTTTGGAACCTTGATCGGGCCCACACGCGATTGCGGATACTAGCCCCTTAATTTACCGGAGCTTGCATCGAATAGTAGTCGCGCGATATTGCTGATCCCTTAAAAACTCCAGAAAAAACAATCATTTCAGGATATGGCATGGGCGCCGCGGGACAGCGGCAGGGAGGGAGGGTGAATGCCTGCGTGTGCTCTAGGCGCGCAGCCGCACGCGTTCCGGCTGGTTCGCAGGGCGTTCCCGGCTGGAGCCGCCGGGTTGCGGGAATCGAACCCGGACGGTCGTGCCGACGCCTTCTTCGCTTTCGATATCCAACGAACCGCCATGCAGTTCCACAAGTTGGCGCACCAGCGCCAGGCCAAGGCCCGTGCCTTCGCTGGGCGCGTCGAAACGGTTGTCAACCTGATAGAACGGCTGGGTGATGCGCGAAATCTGGTCCTTCGGGATGCCGACGCCGGTATCGCGCACGGTCAGGGTCGACGTCACGCTGGACTGCCATGCGGTGACCGTCACCAGGCCCAGTTCAGGGGTGAACTTGATCGCATTCGACAAGAGGTTGAACAGGATCTGCTTCACCGCGCGGGCGTCCGCCCACATGGTCATTTCGTGCTGCGGGATGTCCACGTCCAGCGAGATGCCCTTTTGCTTGGCATTGCCGGTGCACAGGGTCACGACCTGATCGACCGTGGCGCGGACGTCGATGTCGCCGTGTTTCAGCTCCATCTGGCCCGCCTCCACCTTCGACAGGTCCAGGATGTCGTTGATCAGCTCCAGAAGGTGCTGTCCGGACGAGAAGATGTCCGCGGCATAGGCCCGGTAGCGGGCGTCGGCGTCGTCGCCCAAAAGCTGGTCCTTGATCACCTCCGAGAAGCCGATGATCGCGTTCAGCGGCGTGCGCAACTCGTGGCTCATCACCGCAAGGAAGCGGGATTTGGTCTGGCTGGCGGCCTCGGCCTCGTCCTTGGCCCGGCGCAGCGTCTCCTCGAAGCGCAGGCGGTCGGTGATGTCGCGCAACGTGATGACGTGGCCCGTGGAAAGGTTGGCGCGGCTGACCAGAACCGGCGTGACATGGCCCGAGGCCCGACGGACGCAGCCGTCGATGGCGCGATAACTGCCGTCGCCCTGGTCCTCGCCGCCTTCGCCTTCGGCCTCGCCTTCGCCGGAATTGCCCATCACCGTCAGGTAACGGCTGACATCCTGGCCCACCAGCTTGCCCCGGTCGGCGCCCAGGATCTTGCAGGCGGCCGGGTTCAGCATGCGAATCGAGCCGAGTTCGTCGACCACCAACAGCGGGTCCAGCATGCTGTTCAGGATCGAGTCCAGATAGGCCCGCGATACGGTGGTGTCCTTCAGCGTGTCTGCCATCGACTGGAAGCTTTCCGCCAGCTCGCCCAGCTCATCGGTCTGATCGGTCGACACGTCGACCAGATACTCGCCGCGGCCGATCTTCTTGGTCGCCTCGGACAAGGCCAGGATCGGTTGCGACAGCTTGCCGGCGACGACCGTGGACAGGATCACGCCGAACAGCACAAGGATCGCGGCGACGATGCCGAATTTCAGCAGCATGTCGCGGACCGATTCCGTCCGGGCCGCCTCGTAGCTTTCGGTCACGAACTGGATGTCGTCGGCGATCGAGGCCAGCGGCACGCCGATCCGGACCGCGCCAAGAAACTCGTCGCCGATCTGGACGGGCGTCGCGATGTGCATGACGCCGGCGCTGATCCAGGAGATCGTCGCGCCCTGGCGGCGCATCTCGCGATGGTGATGGTCGCTGATCTGACGTCCGAAATTCTCGAGGTTATCCGTGCCGTCGTGGATGACCACGCCGTCGCGGTCGATGACAAAAACATAGTCGATATCGGGCTGGGCCAGGGTCGGCTCGGCGATTTCCCGAATGACGTCGACATCGTCGATGTAAAGCGCGTTCGCCGCCGCCGCAGCGATCAGTTCCGCCGTTACGCGGCCGCGGTTCTCAAGTTGCTGGTAAAGCGTCGACCAAACGATGCGCTCGGACGATTCCTGAACGGTCTGTACAGCATCGCGAAACTGCGCGAACATTCCCGACCCGCCGACCAGCATGATCGCGGTGAGCATCGCGAGGATCGTCGCCGTATAGCGAGACCGGAGACGCATGGCTCTAGAATATGCCGTTCAGGCGTCCGTAGAGTTGGCGCATCCGATTCAGATTCGCCAACGCTTCCCCCTCCAATTCGGTGTACTGCTTGACCTTGTAATAGGCCTTCAGGGTAACGCGTCCCTCTTCGTCACCATTGGCCTCAAGCAGCGTCTGTTTGATCGCAGCCTTGATTTCCGGGTCGAGCGCGCCGTTGACCAACAGCACCGAACGCAGGATCGGCGGGCTTTCCACCAGCGTCACCAGTTGCGATCGCACTGCCGGCGGCACCCGGCCCTCGTCCTTGAAATCCTTATCCGATATCGCCCCGGCATCCAGCAGGCCGCGGGCGATCCAGGCGCCCACATTGATCTCGGCATGAGAGAAGACATAACCCACCTGGCCGGCCGGCGGCTTTGCGCGCGGCCCATCCAGCTGGGTCGTCTGCAGGTTCCGCTCGCGCAACAGGGCAAAGGGAACCAGAAAACCGCTGGTCGAACCGGCGTCCTCGAAGGCGACGGTGCGCCCGACAAGATCGTCGATCGAAGAGATATCGCTGTCCTTATGCACGATCAGCAGGGACTTGTAATAACCCTGCCCTTTCTTCCATTCGTGCAGCAAGATTTCGGCGCCGCCGTTCTGTTCGAAGTATTGCGCGGACATGACGGTTTCCGACATCAGGTCGACGTCGCCGCTGCGCAGCAGATCCACCATCTCTTCGTTGGTCTTGGCGATCCGCGCGCGGCCCTCGGTGATGCCCAGGTGCGCCAGGCGCTTGGCCAGATAGCTGGCCATAACCTGCAGCCGCGGCAGGTTTTTCACCGGGTCGTCGGAGACCCGGGCCAGCGTGATCACCGTTTTGCGCTGTGAATCGGCCGCCTCTGCAAAGCCGGCCATTGCGGTCACCAGGACGCACAAGGCGGCGGCTATCAGGCTTCGTCTTCCCATCGAACTTCCCCGCGGTCTTCTTGCCGCCCGCCCGAAAACCGCTGACCCGAAACGCCCCGTCCCAAGGGCAGTTTCCAGTGGTTTGCGGGATTGGGCACACCCCCAATCTCGACATGCCGAGACTAGCGGTTAAGTCATTTATATTCGGTAAACCCTGGCGGCTGCGGGGTCGAAAGGTTATTGAAACCAAACGGTTTGCGGGCTTTGGCTCAGGCCGCGCGTGCATACTCCGTGGCACAGGCGATGAAGTGCTCGACGTCCTTTTCCGTGGTGTTCCAGGCGGTTACCAGCCGATGGCAGCCAGGACCGCCCGCCGCCCAGGGATAGAAGGCGAAGCCGGCCTTCAGCAGTCCCGCGCTGACAGCCTCCGGCAGAACGACGAAAATCTCGTTCGCCTCAACCGGGTGGATCACCCGGGCGCCGGCGACCTGCCCCACGCCACGGTTCAATTCTGCAGCCATCGCATTTGCATGATTAGCGTTATTCAACCAAACGTTGTCTTTTAGGTAACCGTCCAGCTGCGCCGAGATGAATCGCATCTTGGAGAACAGGTGCCCACCGCGCTTCCGGTGAAGGGCGAACCGTTCGGCCAGCTCGGGCCGGAAGAAAACCACCGCCTCGGCCGCCATTGCGCCGTTCTTGGTGGCGCCGAACGACAGAACGTCGACCCCGGCCCGCCAGGTCATTTCCGCCGGCGTGGCCCGGCCGGCCGCGACCGCATTGGCAAACCGGGCCCCGTCCATGTGCAAGACCAGATCGTGCCGCCGGCACACCTCGGCGATGGCAGCGATCTCCTCCGGGCGGTATAGCGTTCCGCATTCGCTGGCCTGGGTGATCGACACCGCCGCCGGCTGGACATGGTGGACCACGCCCTTCCACCCGGCGCCCAGCGCCTTGTCCAGGGTCTCGGCACTGAACTTGGCGTCGGCACCGTCCAGCGGCACCAGCTTGGCGCCGCCGGTGAACAGCTCCGGCGCCCCGCATTCGTCGGTATAGACGTGGCTGTCCTTGTGGCAGTAGACGGCGCCGAAGCCGGGGCAGATCACCGACATCGCCAGGGCGTTGGCCGCCGTTCCGGTGGCGACCGGAAAGACCGAGGCGTCGCAATCGAACAGCCCGGAAATCCTGTCGCACACATCCCGGGTCAGGGCGTCGTCGCCATAGGGCATCGCCGCGCCGTCATTGTGGCGGCAAACCGCCTCCAGAACGGCCGGGCACGCCCCGGTCACGTTGTCGGAACAGAAGTTCATCGCCGTCCTCTCGCTGCGGTTCGCCGGCCAGCCTAGCGTGCGCCCGGCTGCAGGGCCACCTCTCCCAACTGCCGCCCGCTGCCGCCGTCCAGGACCAAAACCCGATCTCCGCCGGGCGTTGCGAGATGAAGGTAGACGCGCCCTTCGTCAGCGACCATCGACTTCACCGTCGCCCCCGGCGGCACCGCCAGATCGACCTGGCCGAACGGCGCGGCGCCATCGCCCAGGCTGGCGGTCCGTGTCGCCATGCCGTAAACCAACAGCGCAAGCCCGGCAACAAGGGCCGCGGTCATGACGATCACCAGAAGCTTGACTGCCTGCATTTTCGGGCGTGAGACGGGATTGACGGGATATGGACGAAGACGCAGGGAGTGTGGCGTGCGTCGTGCCCGATGACAAGGACGGCGAGCGGCTGGACAAGGCGCTGGGCGCGCTGATCCCCGCTCTGTCCCGCAGCCGGCTGAAGCGGCTCATTCTGGAGGGCCAGGTTGTGGGAGACGATGGCCCGTCGGACGATCCCGCCGGGCCGGTGCGCGCCGGGCAGCGATTCACCGTGCGGCTGCCCGCACCCGAGCCGATCGCCGCCCTGCCCGAGGATATCGCGCTGGACGTGGCGTTCGAAGACGACGACATCATCGTGATCGACAAACCTGCCGGCATGGTCGTCCATCCTGCGCCCGGCCATCCGGGCGCCACCCTGGTCAATGCCCTGTTGGCGCATTGCGGCGAGGGACTGTCGGGGATCGGTGGCGCCCGGCGGCCCGGTATCGTGCACCGGATCGACAAGGACACCTCCGGTCTGCTGGTGGCCGCGAAATCCGACGCCGCGCATCGCGGCTTGACCGAGATGTTCGAAATCCACGCGCTGGACAGGCGTTACCAGGCGCTGGTCTGGGGCGTGCCAGTCCCCACCGCCGGCACGATCGAGGCCAATATCGGGCGCGACAAACGCAACCGCAAACGTATGTCCATCGTGCAGGCTCCTGCCGGCAAGCCTGCCGTCACCCGCTACCGGACGGCGGCGGTTTACCGGAACGGAGCCGTCAGCCTGCAGACCTGCAGCCTGCAGACCGGCCGGACCCATCAAATCCGGGTGCACATGGCCAGCCGCGGCCATGCCGTGATCGGCGATCCGGTCTACGGCCGGGTTTCGGCGTCCCGGCGCGCCGCCCTCACCGGACCGGCCCGCGAAGCCGTCCTGGCCTTCCCGCGCCAGGCGCTGCACGCCGCGCACCTGGGCTTCGTCCATCCAATCAGCGGTCAATCACTCACGTTCGACTCACCCTTACCTCACGATATTAAGAGGTTAATTGATCTCTTAGAACGGCCCTAATGTCTGTTCGCCGGGACCGAACCCTGCTATAGTGCGGCGGAAGCTGATTGAATCGCTCCGGCCGCGTTCCTACATCTCATAGTCGACCGGTTCGTCGCCCCATGCGGTTGGGGCCGAACGGGCGAAATCTGGGGCCGGAACGACGTGCAGCATCTGGGGACGGGCTGCCGGCCGGAATTGAGGGAAGACCGTTATGGCTGCTGGAAACACCATTCCTGCACTGACGCCGGAAGGCAATCTTCGGCGCTATCTGGACGATATCCGCAAATTCCCGATGCTGGAGCCGGAAGAGGAATTCATGCTGGCCAAGAGCTGGCGCGAGCACGGCGACATGGATGCGGCGCACAAGCTGGTCACCAGCCACCTGCGACTGGTGGCAAAAATCGCCATGGGCTATCGCGGCTACGGCCTCCCGGTCGCAGAGCTTATTTCCGAGGGCAATGTCGGCATGATGCAGGCCGTCAAGCGCTTCGACCCCGATCGCGGCTTCAGGCTGGCGACCTACGCCATGTGGTGGATCCGGGCGTCGATCCAGGAGTACATCCTGCACTCCTGGTCGCTGGTGAAGATGGGCACCACGGCGGCCCAGAAGAAGCTGTTCTTCAACCTGCGCAAAATGAAGGCGCGGCTGCAGGCAATCGACGACGGCGACCTGTCGCCGGAGAACGTCGCTCATATCGCCACGGAGCTGTCGGTGCCCGAGCAGGACGTTGTCGACATGAACCGCAGGCTGGCGGGCTCCGATCAGTCGCTGAACGCGCCCTTGAAGGCCGAGGGCGACGGCGAATGGCAGGATTGGCTGGTCGACGATTCCGAAAGCCAGGAAGCGATGGTGGCCGAGAACCAGGAACTGGCCAAGCGCCGGACTTCGCTCAACACGGCCATGCAGACTCTGAACGACAGGGAGCGACGCATCCTGACCGAACGGCGGCTGGCTGAAGATCCGAAAACGCTGGAAGACCTGAGCCAGGAATACGGCATCAGCCGCGAGCGCGTTCGCCAGATCGAAGTCAGAGCCTTCGAGAAGATTCAAAAGGCAATGCGCAACGCGGCGCTTGAGGAAAAGCTGGGCAAGAAGGGCGCGTGAGGCGCAGTGGCCTGAGCAGGCCTCCTCTTACCCGGTTGCAGCGACCCCGGGCTTGCCGCCTGCAGCGGCGGCCTCTTCATCAGCCGGCGCGCCGTCCGGCCCGGCCGAGTCCTCGTCCTCTTCCTGATTCTCCTCGCCTTCCGTCCGGCCGTGTTCGTTTTCCCATTCCTGGGCACCCTGGCGCACCGTATCGCCCCATTCGCGGATCAGATCGCGCTGGCGGCTGCGGAGCGCGGTCCGCTTGGCATCGGTCTTGACCGACAAGTAGGCGGAGACGATGGGACGCACCCCGAAATACAGCACCCAGCCGATCGCCGCGGCGCCGTACATCAGGACCCAGCTATAGGGCTGGCCCAACAGTTCCATCGCCTTTTCGGTGGAATGGTCGCCCTTCCACATAACCATGCAGATCGCAAATGCGCCGGCGAGGTTCAGCCAGCCTACCGTTTTGGTGGCGTATTTCTTCCGGGTCCGGTCGATGATGAAATAGGCGATCATGGTCGGGATCATCCCGACGGTGAGAACCAGGGCTGTCGGGAAGAAGACCACATACAAAAGCGGCGCCAGGAACCAACTCAGGAACTGATACGTCCCGCGCTTCTTGCCCGGCTGCCCCTTCTTTCCGGCCTTTGCCTTCTTTGCGGCCTTCTTCGCCATGCGCCCGCCCCTACATGATCCGCGACGAGGCGACGACGATGGTCACCGCCAGGAAAAACAGGATGGTGGCGGCAATCGACGAGACCTGCCCGCCCACCGCGGCGATAATGGAACTGCGGTTCTGTTCGTCGCGTTTCAGCTTATGCAGGTCCAGAACTGTCTTGGTATACTCGCTGATCGCGACCTCGAAACTGTGCTTGTCCTGGGCCAGTTCACGCCGGTTGTCGACGACGTCCAGAATGTCCTTCAGCCGCCCGCGCCCTGTTGATTTCTGCAAACGCGCCTTGACCTGTCGGCGCATCTCGCGTCCGTGAAAGCGCTTGATCGTCGGCGCCAGCATGCGTGCAGCCAGCGCACACAGGACAGGATAGCTCCGTTTTGGCAGCGAAAGCTGGATTGTCGACAAGAGCTTGATCTGGGCAATCTCGAAAACAAACGGCTGGTCGGTGTTTTCGATCTTGCGGAAATCGTTGCCCAGCGGCCGTTTCGACCGGGCCGCGATGAACGACGCGACATGTTGGTCGATCAGCCGTCGCGCTTTGAAGCCATCCCTTGCCAGGCGCTCGTAGGCGGGCAGCAGATATTCGATGTCCAGGACATAATCCCGCTCGAAAAGCGGCGACTGACAGGGCAAGCGCGGATTGAGATCGTAGGCGATGCGCTCCAGGCCGGTACCCAGGCCACGGCGCTGCAGGGACGGCTTGAGTTTGTCGAACTGGCTGACGTAAGGCAGCACGTCGGACCGCAGATTGGGCTGCGACTCCAGCCAGTAAAGCGGCAGATTGCCCCGGACGATCTCGGAGAAATTGCGGCGGGCGTCGGAATCCTCGATCTTCGCCGCCAGCAGCGCCGCAAGACCCTCGACCGTGGCGTTGAACCCGCGATAGCGGATCGGTCCCTCAGGGTGCAGGGCGATGACGATCCGGCTGATCAGCCGATCGTCGTCTTCGCGGCCGCTGCCCATATAGGCCGACTTGGCCAGGTTGACTGCCTCGATGATGTTCTCGTCGCCCAGCGAGCGGCGCAACCAAGTGTCCAACTCGCCGTTCGTGATCGGCTCGATTGCGCGTTCCCAGTTGTCCGCCAGGCCACGGGCCAGTTCCCGTGCGGTGCTGTAATCCTTGCCCGCAATCGTGATCGAGCGCGAGGCCTTGGCCGGCAGCGATTGCTGTTTCGGACTGAGCCGCCGGCCGGAGACCCACAGACTGAGGTCTTCGATGGTCCAGCGTTCGTGCTCGTCATCGTTCAACAGCCCGCGCAGGGGCTCCATCATGGTCAGCGAAATCCGTTCGTTCTCGGCCAGAGCGACATAAGATCCCAAGTCCATCTTGCGCCCGATGATGTCCTCGTCGCTGAGGCCGCGGCAGGGCACCCGCCCTATCAAAAGACACAGGATGGTCACGCCAAGGGCATAGAGGTCGGGCGCGGGGCCCGCATCGCCGCGTCCAAGGGGGTGGGCCAGACCCATGTCGATGGGTTCGAACAACACCGGCTGGGTGCTGGCGATCGGCGAGGAGACGCCTTCGCCCAGCTTGATGATGTTGTGGTTGGGGTCGTCGAAAAACAGGTTGTTGGGCCTGATCGCACGATGGGTGTGGCCGGAGTGATGCAGCTCCTTGAGAATGTCGGAAAGCGGCGAAATCAGGAAGCGGGTGACCCGGTCCTCGGACATCGGTTCGTGGGTTTCGTCCAGCGTCTGAAACACCCGATCGGCCTGGGGCTGGCGAAACACGATTGCCGGGCACATTCGCCCTTCCGGCGCCCAATCGACGATCCCGGACTCGATCACCTCCAACAGGGCGCGGTTGTCGATACGCCGGAATGCGGAGATCGAATCCAGCCGGGGCGGCATCTTGGGGTCGCAGATCAGGGCGAACAAGGCGGCGTTGCTGTCCCGGGGGTGGTGGGCCCGGTAGGCGACAGCCGGAGGCGAGTCGAATTGCGGCAGCGGCGATCCGGTCGCAATTTCGAACCGGTCATTCAGGGCGATCCGTTCGGGCACGCCCGCGCCGGCGGTTTTCCCACCTTCTCCTTTGATGCGTACCGCCATATCCCGCGGGCCCCTTCCCAAGAAGACCGATCGCGGGACAGGCACGCTGCAGCGTGCCGTCAGGCGACCGGACGAAGGCGCCCAGAATAGGACGAAATTAGTTAACCAAAATTAAGTGGCCGGCGTCGCCTAGCCTTCGAACGGGTCGCGCATCAGGATGGTGTCGTCCCGTTCGGGACTGGTGGACAGAATGGCGACCGGACGTTCAATCAGTTCCTCGATCCGGCGGATATACTTGATCGCGGTCGCGGGCAGGTCGGCCCAGGACCGTGCGCCGAAGGTACTGTCATGCCACCCTTCCAGCGATTCGTAGACCGGCTCCACACCGGCCTGGGCGCTCAGCGAGGCCGGCAGATGGTCGAGCTGCGCGCCGTCAAGCCGATAGGACGTGCAGATCCGAACCTCATCCAGACCGTCCAGGACATCCAGTTTGGTCAGCGCGATGCCGTCGATCCCCGAAACCCGGGCAGCCTGTCGCACCATGACCGAATCGAACCACCCGCAGCGGCGGCGGCGACCCGTCACCGTGCCGAATTCGTTGCCGCGGGTTCCCAGATGCTGGCCGACGTCGTTGTCCTGTTCGGTGGGAAACGGCCCCGAACCGACCCGCGTGGTGTACGCCTTGGTGATGCCAAGGACATAGCCGATGGCTCCAGGTCCCAGACCCGATCCCGCCGACGCCTGGCCAGCGGTCGTGTTGGATGACGTCACGTATGGAACCGTCCCGTGGTCGACGTCCAGCATGACCCCTTGCGCGCCCTCGAACAGAATGCGCTTGCCCCGTCGGCGCGCCGAATCGAGGACGGACCAGACCGGCGCGGCATAGGCGGTAATCTCCGGCGCCACGGCTTCGATTTCCTGCTGCAGCGACTGGCGGTCGATTTCCGGTTCACCCAGACCGCGACGCAGCGCATTGTGATGCAGCAGCATTTCGTCAAGTTTGCGGTCCAGCGCCGCCGGGTCGGCCAGATCGCAGACCCTGAGCGCGCGGCGCGCCGTGCGGTCCTCGTAGGCGGGACCGATCCCGCGGCCCGTGGTGCCGATCTTGCGGTCGCCGCGCGCCGCCTCGCGCACCGCATCCAACTGCCGGTGCAACGGAAGGATCAGGCTGGCATTCTCGGCGATCATCAACTGGTCCGGGCCGATCTCGAGGCCGCCGTCTCGCAGGGTCTTCACCTCTTCAAGGAAGGCCCAGGGATCGACGACCACGCCGCTGCCGATGACGGACAGTTTTCCGGGACGGACCACGCCCGAGGGCAACAGGCTCAGCTTGTAGACCTGCTCGCCGATCACCAGAGTGTGGCCCGCATTGTGTCCGCCCTGGAAACGGACCACCACGTCCGCCCGTTCCGACAGCCAGTCGACGATCTTCCCCTTGCCCTCGTCGCCCCATTGCGAGCCGACCACCGCAACGTTGGTCATAGGTTCCCCTTTTTCGTTTTCGTTTCAGTCGACCGCCCTGACAGCGCCGTCCAGATAGACGTGACTGCATCCCAGGCGCCGGGCCTCGGCCACGACGTCGGCGGCCGCCTCCAGCCCCGTCACGGTGACATGCCCTTGGGCGCGCAGATCCTCGGCGGCCGCGAACTCCACATCCGCAGGCAGATAGACCCGGTCACG
>Ga0056115_1000337_pt1 | contig 21412 bp, 18 predicted proteins | sample WorMetOlspDAHAB1_FD_77007 | JGI IMG/M metagenome (GOLD analysis project Ga0056115, IMG submission 77007) | Marine gutless worms symbiont microbial communities from Max Planck institute for Marine Microbiology, Germany - Olavius sp. DAHAB.1 ...
CCCCACCGGGGAGAGGGGCTTTGGTTCCCTTCTCCCCGGCGGGGAGAAGGTGGCCCGAAGGGCCGGATGAGGGGGTTCCGGTCCGTCCGCCTAGGCCGGAGCCTTGATCAAAGTCTTGAAATAACCCGATGCCGGCAGCTGCTGGCGGGGGCCGAGATCGTTCAGCACCCGGAACACGGCCTCGTTATACGGCCCGAAAGGCAGCTGATAGGCCAGCGCATCGGCCCTGTCGCCCGGCGCCGCCGGCACCACCAGCAGCAGAAGCGGCCTGACACGCGCCGCCTCTTCCCGGCTCAACCTGCGGAAACTGTGCACAGTGGCGTGGTACTGCCTTTCCAGGGCGCCCATGTCCCGGCGCGGCGCAATCAGCCAGAACCGATAGACGCGCGCCCGGTCGAACCGGATGGCGACCAGCCGGACATCCAACAGGCCCACATCGCTGTCCGTGTAGCCGGCGACCGTGGCCCCTTCCAGGCCGTTTACCGTGATCGCTTCCAGCGAGCCCGCGCGGAAATCGAGCCCGCGCAGGAGCGGCGCCCATTCGTCGGCGATGTAACCGGTCATGCTGACGCTGCGCCCGACCTCATCGGCGTCGAAGGCAACGGTCGCATTGCCGCAATTGCGCGCGACGACGGCGCGCGGCGTGTTTGCAATGCGAAAGCCCGACGGGACCTGAAAAGTGAACCTGAGGTCGGGATGCAGGAAGCGACGCCCGTCGATCACCCCTTCGCGCGGGCTGTCGCCGAACAGCATGCCGTCGATTTTTTCAAGGTGATTGCGCCGCCCGATCCGCGGGTTGGACGCCGGCACCGCCGCGGCGGCCTCCACCGCGCGCTGGACCCGGTCGATCGGGCGCGGATGGGTCGCCATGATGTTGTACTGGTCCACCGTGCCCGGCGGCAGACAGCGCATGCGCGCTTCAAGCTGGCTGTGTTCGCGCAGCGTCTTGAGAAAGCTGACCACGGCCTGCGGATCGTAGCCGGCGCCCACCATATAGCGCGTACCCAACAGGTCGGCCTCGAATTCCTGCTCGCGAGAGAAGCTCTGGATGTAGGCCACGCCGCCCTGCTGCAACAGGTCGGAGGCGACGCCGGTCGGCGCGCCGGTCGCCGCCCCCAGCACGCCCAGCAGGATCTGGCCCGCCGTCAACAGTTCGGCCCGGGTCAGCCGCTGGGCGGTATGGCGGGCCACCACATGGCCGACCTCATGACCCAGGACGCTGGCCAGTTCGGCCTCGCTGGACGCCAGCGCCAGCAGCCCGCGGGAAACGTAGACATAGCCGCCCGGCAGCGCGAAGGCATTGACGATGGGCGAATTGACGATGGTGAACCGGTAGGGCAGATGCGGCATTTCCGAACGGCCGGCGACCGCACGCCCCACATCGGCCACATAGGACTGCAGGCGCGGATTCCGGTATTCGCCGCCGAACGCCTTCACCAGCTTGGGATGTTCCGCCGCCCCGATGGCGATGTCGTCTTCCAGGGAATAGTGCCCGGTGAAGCTGCTGCCGCCCGTCGCCGGGTTGGTCGACACGCAGCCGGCGGTTCCGGCCGCTATGCCCGAGCACAAAAGGCCGCACCCGAAGGCCCGCCGGGTCACGCCGTCATGCTGCATTCTGCTCTCGCGAACCGTCTGGCATCGTCATGCAATCGACCCCTGAAATAGGGTCTTTATACGGCGGCGTCACCGGCGGTCGCGAAAGAATGCGGCCAGCAGGTCCCCCGCCTCTTTTTCCCGGATGCCGCCGTAGATTTCGGGGCGGTGATGGCAGGTCGGCTGTTGGAAGAACCGGGCGCCATGCTCCACCCCGCCGCCCTTGGGATCGTAGGCGCCGAAATAGACGCGCCGCAGCCGCGCGAAGGAAATCGCCGCCGCGCACATGGCGCAGGGCTCCAGGGTGACATAAAGATCGCAATCGGGCAGCCGCGGCGCGCCGCGTGCCGCCGCGGCGGCACGGATGACCAGCAGTTCCGCATGCGCCGTGGGATCGGCGTCGGTTTCGGTCCGGTTGCCGGCCTCGGCCAGGACCGCGCCCGTGTCCGACTCGACCAGGACCGCGCCCACGGGCACCTCGCCCGCAGCCGCGGCCCGGCGCGCCTCGTTAAGGGCGCGTTGCATGGGATCTACGTCCGCCGCCGCCATGGCCCGCACCCTGCCGAAGCGCGGACCGGCGGGTCAAGCCTTTGCGCAATTGCATGGCCGGGCGCGCGGCCTTAGGGTCCGCAGCCATGGATGAAAGCGACAAAACCGCAACCGGAGAGCGAATCGCCAAGGTGATCGCTCGCGCCGGCCTCTGTTCCCGGCGCGAGGCCGAACGCTGGATCGCAGACGGCCGCGTGTCGGTCAACGGCGCGGCAATCAACAGCGCAGCCCTGAACGTCACCGCGGCGGACCGGATCGCCGTGGACGGCGCAGCCCTGCCGCAGGCCGAAGCAACGCGCCTGTGGCGGTTCCACAAACCCACGGGCCTGGTCACCACCTCCCGGGATCCCCAGGGCCGGCCGACCGTGTTCGAGGCGCTGCCGCCCGACCTGCCGCGCCTGATATCGGTCGGCAGACTGGACATCAACACCGAGGGCCTGCTGCTGCTCACCAACGATGGCGCCCTGGCCCGGAAACTGGAACTGCCGGCCACCGGCTGGGTCAGGCGCTACCGCGTGCGCGTGCACGGCCGCCCCGACGAAAAGGCCATGGCGGCGCTGGAACAGGGGATCACGGTCGACGGCATTCGTTACGGCCCTATCAAGGCGACGTTCGAAAAGCCTCCTACCGGGCGCAACGCCTGGCTGACCGTCAGCCTGACGGAAGGAAAAAACCGGGAGGTGCGCACGGTCATGCGGCATCTGGGCCTGACAGTGAACCGTCTGATCCGCACCGCCTATGGTCCGTTCCAGCTCGGCAACCTGGCGACCGGGGCCGTCGACGAAGTGGAGCCCGCGGTGCTGGCCGACCAGTTGGGCCTCCCGCAACCGGGGCCCCGGCACAAGGGCTGGGCCAAACCGAAGGACAAGGGCCGCGGCAAGAAACGACCGCTTCGCAAATCCAGGAACGGAGACCGGCATGCGGATCATCGCCGGCGCTAATCGCGGCGCCCGGTTGGAAGCGCCCAAGGGCGACACCACCCGGCCCACCGCCGACCGGGCGCGGGAAACCCTGTTCGCCGTCCTGGATGGCGGGCGCATCTTTCGGGAAATCGGCGCGCCCCCGGTGACCGGACGGCGGGTGCTGGACGCCTTTGCCGGAACCGGGGCCGTGGGGCTGGAGGCGCTGAGCCGCGGGGCCGCGCACGCCGTTTTCATCGAGGACGACCGCGCCGCGCTGACTGCGTTGGAGCGAAACGTGGCGCACTGCCACAGGGAAAAGCAGGCGACCGTGCTGCGCCGGGACGTCCTGAACCCGCCGCCGGCGGGCGCGCCCTGCGACCTGGTCTTTCTGGACCCGCCCTATGGCCGGGATCTGCCGGCCCGGGCGCTGGACGCCCTGGCGAAAGCGGGCTGGATCGCTCCGGACGCGGTGGTGGTGGTTCAGCACCATCCCAAGGACCGGTTCGACCGGCCAGCCGGTTTCGTCACCATCGACACGCGGACGGTTGGCGCCGCCCGGTTCGAGATCCTCAGACCGCAGCCCGGAAACGGGACATCTGGCTGAACGCGAACACCGCCACCAGGACCAGCAGCACCCCGCCCAGCAGGAAGGGCGCTTCCGGGATCGCAATAAACATGGCGCCAGCCGCCGCGGGCCCTGCGATCCGGGCCAGGCTGGCTGCCGATTGCGCGGTGCCCAGCACGCCGCCCTTCCAGTCCGCGGGCGCAACCCGGCTCAACAGGCTTTGCAGCGACGGCATGTGAAGGCTCAGCCCCAAGGACATAAGGCCCATGGGCAAATAGATCATGCCCGGCGTGTTCATGAAGGGCAGGATGACCACACCGACCGATAGACACAGAATGGCGATCCCGATGGTCGCCGCCTCGCCGATGCGCTTGACAAGGCGGCCCACCACGCCGCCCTGGACTATCGCCGCGACCACACCTGCAAAGGCCAGGTAATAGCCGATATCGCGCGCGCCCAGGTCGAACGACATTTTCACCCACAAAGCGAACACACCCTCTGCGCCCGTGAAGATCAGATAGACGGCGAAATGGATGGCGAGCAGGCGCGCCGTCGTGGAGTCCGATAGCACGGCCTTGACCGGCAGGTGCTTGTGCGCGCTTTCCGCCGCACGCCGCGTCTCGCGCACGAAGACCGCCGTGATCAGGAAACCGATGCCGGTTGCCCCCGCCGCGATCAGGCACGGCAGTGCATAGTTCGGATTGTCCGCAGCGCCCACGAACACCGCTCCCAGCGCCGGGCCGATGACGAAACCGACGCCGAAAGCGGCCCCCAGCATGCCCAGACCGCGCGCGCGGTTCTCCGGCGCCGTGACATCGGAGACCAAGGCCTGGCTGGTCACCATCCAGCCGGCCATCAGCCCTGCGAAGGCGCGGCTGGCGAACAGCTCCCAAAGCTCGCTGGCAAAGGCCAGCCAGACATAACTCATCACCGTGGCGAACACCGAGATCAGCAGGATCGGCTTGCGCCCGAGCCGGTCGGACAGGCGTCCCCAGATCGGGGCGCTGAGGAAACTGGCGGCGGAGAACAGCGAAAAGATCAGCGCAGCCTGGAAATTCGTGCCGCCGTAGGACAGCGTGTAGTACTGCAGGATCGGAAAGGTCACACCCAGACCGACAATATTGAACATGGTGGCCGCGATCAGCGGGGCCAGGCGTCGGAAATCGGACATGGGGTTGCTGCGCGCGACGGTCCCGTTCACCGGCGCCCGAACAGGCGTTCGATGTCGGCCAGCTTCAGCTCCACGTAGGTTGGGCGACCGTGATTGCACTGTCCGGAATGGGGCGTCGCCTCCATCTGGCGCAACAGCGCATTCATTTCCTGCGCATTCAGCCTGCGGCCGGAGCGCACCGAACCGTGACAGGCCATCGTGCCGCACACCGTTTCCAACCGCTCCTTCAACGACAGGGCCTCCCCCAGTTCCCGGATCTCGTCCGCCAGGTCACGCACCAGGCCCTGCACGTCGGTTTCTCCCAGCAGGGCGGGCACGTCACGTACCACGACGGCGCCCGCGCCGAAAGGCTCCAGGACCAGGCCAAGCTCGGAAAGCTCCTCCGCCCGCGCGGCAAGCGCCGTCGCGCCGGTCTCGTCCAGTTCCACAACCTCGGGCAACAGCAGTCCCTGCCGGGCGACCCCGTTCTCGGCCAGCATCTGCTTCATGCGTTCATAGACCAGGCGTTCGTGGGCCGCATGCTGATCGACAATCACGATGCCGTCGCGCGTCTGGGCGACGATGTAGGTTTCGTGCAGCTGCGCCCGGGCGGCGCCGAGGGGATAGTTCTGTTCCGGCCCCCCGTCCGCCGTCGCTTCCGACAGCGCCTGCGGCGCAAATTCCTGCGCCGGGCCGCCTGCCGCACCGTCGGGCGCCTGGAATGCCGCCGCAACCTCGGCGAGGCCGGGCGCAGCGGCGGCACGACCATGGCCATAGGCCCCGCCATAATGCCCGCGACCACCATAAAGCGGCATGGTCCCCGCCTGGGGTCGGGCCGCACCCAGCGCCGCCTGGGAGATCGTGGTGGAGGCGCGATGGCCGGCTTCGGCCAGGGCGTGCTTCAGGGCGCCCACCAAGAGACCGCGGACCATGCCTGAATCGCGGAACCGCACCTCTGTCTTTGCCGGATGAACGTTGACGTCGACCGAACGGGGCTCCAGCTCCAGAAACAAGGCCACCATCGGGTGCCGGTCCCGAGCCAGGAAATCCTGATAGGCGCCGCGCAGCGCCCCGGCCAGCAGCCGGTCCTTGACCGGCCGGCCGTTGACGAAAAGAAACTGCATCGCAGGCGTCGCCCGGTTCAGGGTCGGCACGCCGGCGAAGCCGAACAGCCGGATGCCGTCGCGGGTCGCGTCGATCTCCAGCGCGTTCTCCCGGAACTCCCGGCCCATGATCGCGCCCAGGCGCTGCAGGCGCGCATCCAGCAAATCGCCCTGCCCCGCTTCCAGGTCGAGCCGGTCGCGGTTGCCGTCGTTCAGCCGGAAAGAGACGTCGGGATGGGCCATGGCCAGCCGGGACAGGACATCCTGGATGGCCTGGTTCTCCGCCCGCTCGCCGCGCAGGAACTTCAACCGCGCCGGCGTGGCGTAAAACAGGTCGCGCACCTCGACACGGGTGCCCACAGGCCCGGCTGCCGGCGCCGGACCGCGGATCGACCCGCCTTCCACCCACAGGCTCGCAGCCTCGGCCGCCTGCGCGGTGCGCGAGGTTATGGTCATGCGGCTGACCGACCCGATGGACGGCAGCGCCTCGCCCCGGAACCCCAGCGTCCGGATCGTCCAGAGGTCGTCGCCAGCGAGTTTCGAAGTGGCGTGCCGTTCGATCGCCAGTTCCAGATCCGAAACCGACATGCCGGCGCCATCGTCGGTCACCGAGATCAGCGCCTTGCCGCCGTCCCGCACCGACACCTCGATGCGGCGCGCACCTGCGTCCAGGCTGTTTTCGACCAGTTCCTTGACCGCCGAGGCCGGCCGTTCGATCACCTCGCCGGCGGCGATGCGGTTGACGACGGTTTCCGGCAGGCGGCGGATGCCCTCGGGCGCGGCCGGACGGCAAAGTGCGGTATCGCTGTCGGAGTGGGACATGCGGCGGTTCCTGGGCGCAGAGGCGCGCGGCGCCGTTGTAGCCGGCGCTGTGTTTATCATAGTGCGGCGAGTCGCCCGCAAGCGACAGTCTTTTCCGCCCCGGATGCCCCTGTCTAGCCGCCGGGTGCGGCCCGTTCCTGCGTCGCCGTCACGCCCTGCGGCTCGCCGACCACGACGACGGTGAGACGCTCGGGATCCAGCAGGCGTTCGGCGACCCGGCGCACGTCTTCGACCGTCACCGCTTCGATCGCGCGGTTGCGGGTTTCGAAATAGTCGATGCCCAGATCGTTGTACTGCATGCCAACCAGCATGCGTGCGACCCGGTCAGAACGATCGAAGCGCAGCGGAAACGACCCGGTCATGAAGGTGATCGCATCGGCCACTTCCTCGGGGGTTGCGCCTTCCGCCTGCATCCGCGCCCATTCGGCCCTGACCAGGTCCAGCGCCTGGCCGGCCTGGGCGTTGTCGGTCGCAAGGCCGCCGGTGAAAACGCCGGCGTGGCGAAGCGGGGTCAGACCGCTGTAGACGGAATAGACCAGCCCGCGCTTTTCGCGGATCTCCTCGGTGAGGCGCGAGCCGAACCCGCCGCCGCCGAGGACATGGTTCATCACGCTGGCGGCGTAGTAGTCCGGATCTTTGCGCAGGATCCCCGCATGCCCGAAAACGATGACCGCCTGCGGGGTGGGAAAGCTGACGACGATGGTTTCGCCGCTTGCCGCCGCGTCCGTGTCCGGCACCTCAAAGGGCGCGGCCCTGTCCGGCAGCGCACCAAAGGCGCGGTCGATCAGGGCGCCCGCTTCTTCCGGCGTCACATCGCCGACCACGCCGATCAAAAGCTGATCCTTGGCGAAGCGGTCAGCCACGAACCGGCGCATGTCGTCTGCGGTGATGGCGGAGACCGTCTCCACCGTGCCTTCGGAGGGGCGGCCATAGGGATGCGCCGGAAAGGCGCTGTGCCACCAGGTATCGCCGGCGATCGCGCGCGGGTTCGCCTTGTCGCGCTCCAGACCGACCAGGATCTGGCTGCGGATCCGTTCCACCGGCTCCTCGTCGAAACGGGGTTGCGTCAAGGCCAACGCCACCAGATCCGCGGCCTGGTCGCGATGCTTGTTCAGGGCCTTCATGCTGCCGCGGAAAGTGTCCATCCCGGCGGAGAACCGTACCGTGATCGAGTTGTTCTGCAGGATGCCTTGAAAGGCCTGGCTGTCCAGGTCCCCTGCGCCTTCGTCGATCAGGCTGGAGGTCATATCGGCCAGCCCTTCGCGGCCTTCGGGGTCAAGGGACGCGCCGCCCCGGAACGAAAACTCGATGGACACCAACGGCACCGTGTGGTCCTCGACCAACCAGGCGGTCAGACCGCCGGGGCTGGTAATCTCCTTGACTTCGACGGCGCCGGCGCGGCCGCCGGCAAGGACCAGAATAGCCGCCGCGCAGGCAACGATCAGACGCATGCGAATGCTTCCCATGGATCAGATCGTCCCTTTGGGCAGGAGTTCCGACGTGACGGACGGCTTGCCGTCGAAGATGGCCTGGATGGCAGCATTGACGTCTTCAACCGTGACGGCGCCGATCCGATCGGGCCAGCTTTCCACGTCTTCGACAGTCCGACCGATCGCCAGCGCCGCGCCCAGCACCTGGGCAGGCCCGCGCAGGGAATCGCGTGCGAAGATCGCAGCGTCCTGCATACGCACGACGGCTTCGTCCAATTCCTTCTGGGTGATGCCGTTTGCCACCAGGTCTTGGATCTCTCGTTCCACGGCAGCTTCGATTTCGGCCATTTCAACACCGGGTTTGGGGCTGGCATAGAACCCGAACGCCCCGGGACCGCGGCGCCCTGCACCGAAATAGGCCCCGGCGCTGACGGCGATTCCCTGTTCGACCACCAGCGACCGGTAAAGCCGCGTGGTCGACCCGCCGCCCAGCACTTCCGCCAGGACTTCCAGCGGATAGGTGTGTTCGGTGGCGCCAACAAAGAAGGAGGGGGCGGCGTACCGGCGACTCCAGGAAGGCTGGCGCACGCGCTGGTCGCGATAGACGACCCGCTTGTCGGCGCGCGGCGCCGGCTCGTGCCAGGCCACGCGTTCCGGCAACGGCCGCGCTGGGATGGCGCCGTAATACTTCTCCGCCAGCGGCCTGACTTCGTCGGCCGTGATGTCGCCGGCGACGACAAGGATCGCGTTATTGGGGCTGTACCAGTCGCGATAGAAGGACCTGAGATCCTCCAGGCTCAGCCCGACGATCTCGTCCTCCCAGCCGATAATGGGGATGCGGTAGGGATGGTTCTGATACATCGCGGTGCTTACCGCCTCGCCAAGAATGGCGCCGGGCGAGGACTCGATTCGGCTGTTGCGCTCCTCCAGAATGACGCCGCGTTCGGGCTCGATCTCCTCTGCCGTCAAGGTCAGATTAACCATGCGATCGGCCTCGATGCGCATCACGGTTTCCAGACGGTCCACCGCGACCGATTGCCAATAGCCGGTATAGTCCTGGCCGGTGAAGGCGTTCTCCCGGCCGCCGTTTCGTTGAACGATGGCGGAGAACTCGCCCGGTTCCAGGGTTTCGGTTCCCTTGAACATAAGGTGTTCCAGGTAGTGCGCCAGGCCGGACTTGCCCGGCGGCTCGTCCATGGCGCCAACTTTGTACCAGACCATATGCGTGACGACAGGCGCGCGGTGGTTCTCGATGACCACCACTTGCATGCCGTTGTCCAGCGTGAAGGTATCCGGGTTGAAAACCTGCCCAAGGGCGCCACGGCCCGCCAGGCCTGCTAACAGGACCACCAGAAGGACCATCCGGACCGTTCGCGACGGCAAGAACTGAGACATCCAATTGCCTCCGATTGCGAAGCGTCTTTGCAAGACAGTTACGAGGGAACCGGCACGAGCGGATTAGGCCTTGCACGCGGCAAGCCCCCACCGAGCACGGCGCTAGAACGGAAGCACGCTTCCGTGCCGTTTCTTTCTTTCGATCATCGGGGTCTCGCCCTCGGTCACCGGGCGGCCCAGCGCGGCATTCTCCTGAATACGGCGCTTCTCCTGCTCGGCATCGACGATCGTCCCCGGCGGCGGCTTTTCTTTCCAGAAGATCAGGCTGTCGATCAGCTCCTCGTCTTCCAGGGCCAGGATCGCGTTCTCGTCCGACAGGATGGCTCGAATGTCTGGCATTGCCCGGTCGACGTCCAGCTTGTCCAGGAATGCCGCGTCGCCAGGCGTATAGACGACCACATTGCCGCTGTTGCCCGCCAGCACGCGCGCGCCGCTGTTGCGCCGCAGGGCCACCTGGGCCGCCGGCGCGGCGTCCTGCGTCGCGTTGACATCGCCGCCGAACAGCACCCCTTCGGCCTCGCCGCGGGGCGTCTGTTCCTGCGGCCGGGCGGCGCCCGGTTCCGGGGGCCTCAGGCCATAATCGGGCGGCAGGCTCAACGGTGCGCGCGAGACGACCTGGAACTCGTCCGGCGCTTCTTTCTCAAAACCCAGGATCTTCGCCGTATCGCCGCCACAACCCGACAGCAGGATCAGCGCCAAGCCGAACCCCGCGAAGCTGCGCCAACGCGTCGATCCTTTAAGAATAACCAATCAAGCCTCTCTTGAAGAGCGCCGCACCGGTGGCCGCCAATCCGAGCGGCCATTTCGCTGTACGAAGTGCGCCGACCCCTGGTCAGCGTACACCCCTATATTCTAGGCAGTCCCATCGCGAGTTGCAAACAGGGCGTCCACCAGCATCAGACCCACACCAACGACGATGGCGCTGTCCGCAACGTTGAATGCGGGCCAATGCAGTCCGAAAGCGTGAAAATCGAGGAAATCGGCAACCGCCCCGAAACGAACACGGTCGATCACGTTGCCGACAGCGCCGCCGATCACCCCGCCGATCGCAACGATCAGCAGCCAGCGCTGCGCGCGGGACAGATAAACAAGCAAAAAGCCGCAGACGGCCAGCGCAAAAGCCGACAACAGCCAGGGGCCAAGCTGGGAGTCGGACGCAAACATGCCGAAACTGACGCCCCGGTTCCAGACCGTCACCAGGTTGAAGAACGGCAGGACTTCGATCCCGGCCGCAAGCGGCAAGGCGCCGGGACGGGCGTCGTCCAGCGGCAGACCGAAAAGACCCACGAAAATCAACCACTTGCTGACTTGATCCAGAATCACGATTAGGGCCGCGATCGACAGCCCCGCCCGCAGTGACATGGTTCTGGTCAAGCCCGCCGCTTCCCTATTCCGCCGCGGGACGCATGGCCGTCACCACGCCGGCGCAGCGCCCGCAGGTGCCCGGAACGGCCGGGTCCGCACCCACATCCGGCAGGACCCGCCAGCAGCGTTCGCATTTCTCCCCGGGCGCCGGCGCTGGCACCACGGCGACGCCTGGAACCTCGTCAAGGCGGAAGGCCGTATCGGGGGCCGGGTCGGCGCTGGTTTCGATGGCCGACGTGATGCAGACTTCAGCCAGATCCACCCCGTCGACCGCATCGGCCAGCGCCTGCGACAAATGGACTCGGGGGGCGGCCTGCAGGCTGGATCCGATGCGTTTTTCGGCCCGCTCCACCTCCATCGCCCCCAGAACCACCCGGCGGACCGAGCGGATCTTGGCCCATTTTTCGGCCAGGGCGTCATCGCGCCAGCTTTCCGGGATCTCCGGAAAGGTGCGCAGGTGAACCGACGTGTCCGGGCCATCGCCGTTGCGGGCCAGCCAGGCCTCTTCCGCCGTGAAACACAGGATCGGCGCCATCCAGGCGGTAAGGCAGGAAAACACCTCGTCCAGCACCGTCAGCGTGGCAAGCCGGGTGGGGTCGTCGGCGCCGTCGCAATAGAGGCAGTCCTTGCGGATATCGAAATAGAAGGCCGACAGGTCCTGGTCGCAGAACCGGTAAAGCGCCGTATAGAGCGTGTGGAACGCGTATTCGGCGCAGCTGTGCCGCACCATCCGGTCCATTTCCCACAACCGGTGCAACACCCAGCGTTCGGCCTCGGGCATATCGGCCGGGTTCACCCGCCGGGCAGGGTCGTAGGTGTTGAGGTTGCCCAGCAGGAACCTGAGCGTGTTGCGCAGGCGGCGATAGCCGTCGACCAACTGTTTCAGGATGTTCGGGCCGAACCGAAGGTCTTCGGTATAGTCCGACGCCACCACCCACAGGCGCAGCGTCTCCGCGCCGAACTTGTCGTTCACCTCCTGGGGCTCGATGCTGTTGCCCAGCGACTTGGACATTTTGTGGCCGTCCTCGGCCATGATGAAGCCGTGCGTCAGCACCGCCTCGTAAGGCGCCCGGCCGCGGGTGCCGCAGGCCTCCAACAGCGAGGAATGGAACCAGCCGCGATGCTGGTCCGACCCTTCGAGGTACAGCGAGGCCGGCCAGGCAAGGTCGTCGCGGCCTTCCAGCACGAACGCATGGGTCGATCCGGAATCGAACCAGACATCGACCACGTCGCGGACCTGCTCGTAATCGTCGGGGTCGTATTCGTTGCCCAGGAACCGGCCGGGCGGGCTGTCGAACCAGGCGTCGGCGCCCTCCTCGCGAAACGCGGCGACGGTTCGGTCGACCACCGCCTGGTCGCGCAGGGGCTCGCCGGTTTCCTTGTGAACGAAAACCGGGATCGGAACGCCCCAGGCGCGCTGGCGCGAGATACACCAGTCGGGCCTGGTTTCGATCATCGACCGCAGGCGGTTCTTGCCGCCCGAGGGGTAGAAACGGGTTTCCTCGATCGCCGTCAGCGCTTTGTCGCGCAGAGCGTTCTCCTCCATGGAGATGAACCATTGCGCGGTGTTGCGGAAGATCAGGGGCGCCTTCGACCGCCAGGAATGGGGATAGCTGTGGCGCAGGCTGCCCTTCGCACACAGTGCATCCGCTTCGATCAACGCCTTGATGACCCGGCCGTTTGCATCGCCGTCCTTGCCGTCCTCGGTCAGGATCCGGGCGTCGGCGAACAACGGCACGTGGTTGTAGAACATCCCGTCCTCGCCCACGGTCGCCGGCACCTCAAGGCCGTGCGCGGACCCCAGCACGAAGTCGTCGGCGCCATGGCCCGGCGCGATATGAACGAAACCCGTGCCCTGGTCGTCGGTCACGAAGTCGGCCGCCATCACCGGCACGTCGAATTCGTAACCCTGGCCGCGGAAAGGGTGCGCGCACACCGAACCGACGATGTCTGCCCCGGAAAGATGCGCGGCGACCGTATGCGCCTCGATGCCGCATTCGGAAACGAAGGCGTCGACCAGCGGCTCTGCAATCACGAAACTCTCGCCGGCACGCACAAGTGCGCCCTCGCCTGCTGCGTCCACGCGCAGGACGGCATAACGGAAGTCAGGATCCGCCGCGACACCGCGGTTGCCGGGGATGGTCCAGGGCGTGGTCGTCCAGATGACGATCGCCGCGTCTTCCAGCGCCGCTTGTGTCGCCTGAACCACGGGAAACCGCACGAAGATGGTCGGCGATTTCTTTTCCTTGTATTCGACCTCCGCCTCGGCCAGCGCGGTCTTCTCCACCACCGACCACAGCACCGGCTTGGCGCCTTTGTAGAGGCTGCCGTTCATCAGGAACTTGCCGATTTCGGCCGCGATCTGCGCCTCGGCGTCGTAGGACATGGTCAGATAGGGCGCGTCCCAGTCGCCCATCACGCCCAGGCGCTTGAACTCGGTCCGCTGGATATCGATCCAGTGGTCGGCGAACTCGCGACATTCCCGGCGGAACTCGACGGTGGGGACCTCGTCCTTGTCCTTGCCCTGGGCGCGGTACTGTTCTTCGATCTTCCATTCGATCGGCAGGCCGTGACAGTCCCAGCCCGGCACGTAATGGGCGTCCTTGCCCATCATCTGCTGCGAGCGGTTGATGACGTCCTTCAGGATCTTGTTCAGCGCATGACCGATATGCAGATGGCCGTTCGCGTAAGGAGGCCCGTCGTGCAGGATGAAACGCTCGCGCTCGCGGGACTGCTCGCGCAGCTTGTCCCACAGACCGATCCTTTCCCACCGTTGAAGCAGCTCGGGCTCGCGCTGGGGCAGCCCCGCCTTCATCGGGAAGTCGGTCTTCGGCAGGAAGACGGTGTCTCGGTAATCGACGCTCATGGTGAAAATGCCTGCTGTTCGGGGCGGGCCGCCGCCCGGTCACTCTGTGGAGGGTGCCCGCCATGCGGGCTCCCTCGATTCACGCGACACAATATGGCTTGAAAAACGCCATGCCGAATGGTCCCGACGCCTGTGGTGTCACAGGGCCGGGTCGATAATTCGCGCGATCAGCGCCCCTCTTTCGAACCGTCGTCTCATGGCGCGCGCATCCTATTTGGCGGCTTGAGAAGGGTCAAGCGTATGCCCCTCTCCCCAGGGGGGAGAGGGGTTGGGGTGAGGGGGTTCGGATGCCTGACACCGGAACCCCCTCATCCGGCCCTTCGGGCCACCTTCTCCCCGCCGGGGAGAAGGGCAGCTTGTCCTAATGCGCCCCGGCCGCGCGCGTGTGCAGGATCCGCCGTGCGGTCACACAATCTGCCTCGATCTGCGCCTTCAGCGCGTCCAGGCCGTCGAACTTCTGCTCTGGCCGGATGTATTCGATCAGCGCCACGCGCAGGACCTGACCGTAGAGATCCTCCGCGAAATCGAAGATGTGGGTTTCCAACTGCTCGTGCTCGCCGTCGACCGTGGGCCGCTTGCCGACGTTGGCGATCGCATCGTACCAGGCTTCGCCGTCCGCGCGCTCGATCCCGGCCAGCACCGCATAGACGCCGTAGGCCGGCCGCACATAGTCGCCCAGGGCCAGGTTCGCGGTCGGAAAGCCGATGGTGCGGCCGCGGCGCGCGCCTTCATGGACCGGGCCTTCGACCTCGAACGGCCGGCCCAGCAGCGCGGCGGCATGGCCCGGCTTGCCGGAGGCAAGATAGTCGCGGATACGGGTTGAGGAATAGACTTCCCTGTCGGCCGACGCCACCGGGTCGACGACGGTGACGCCGAAGCCCAGTTCCTTGCCCATCTGCGACAGGGTCTCGACGGTGCCGGCGCGCTTGTTGCCGAAGGCAAAGTCGTGTCCCACCACAACGTGGCGCGCCGCGAGGCCGTCGACCAGGACCCGGCGCACGAATCCGTCCGCCGTCAGGTTGGAAAAGGCGGCATCGAACCGCAGCACCACCAGCCCGTCCACGTCCAGCGCCTCGATATGGTGCACTTTGTTCTGGGCCGGGGTCAGGCGAAACGGCGGCTGGTCGGGCCGGAAGAAGCTGCGCGGATGCGGCTCGAAGGTCACGACGACAAGGGGACCGTTGCCGCGCGCCAGATCGCCGCCGCGGCCGATCACCGCCTGGTGTCCGCGGTGCACACCGTCGAAGTTCCCCAGTAGCACAACGCCATGGCGCAGCGACGGAGGAACCGCTTCGATGCTGTCGATTACCTGCATTTCAAAGGCCCGCGCGTTGCTTCCCGCCGGTTCGGGTAGCACAGGGGGGCGCGGAAGTCAGTGGGGAAAAGCCGCCGTCACGCGGCGACGCCCGGATCAGGCGTCGTGGATTTCCTCCCGCGACCGCACCATCATCAAGGCCTCTCCGTCCACCACCATGACCTCGCCGACCGACGCAGTGGTCTTGCAAACGATGCGGCGTTTCTTTGGGATGATTTCGGTGACGGTGACGCGCGCCTGCACGGTATCGCCTGCGCGCACCGGCGCCAGGAACCGCAAATCCTGTTTCATGTAGATGCAGCCCGGGCCGGGCAGCTTCATGCCCAGAACTGTGGAAATCAGACTGGAGGTCAGCATGCCGTGGGCGATGCGACCTTTGAACATGGTGTCCTGGGCAAAATCCTGATTGACGTGCACCGGGTTCATGTCGCCGGTGACGCCCGAGAACAGCACGATGTCCGCTTCGGTGATGGTCTTGGCGAAGACTGCGGTCATGCCGACGGAGATATCCTCGATGAAGTACCCGTTCAGGTCTTCGGTGAGGCGAACGCTGTCCATATAACGGCTCCTCCTACTAGTGGATTGCCGTACCGCACACAGTAATTCACCACGATGAACAGGGGGTTAAGGCGCGCAGACCCGCAATGCAGCACGGAATTTGTGCGTTGCACGATAGCGAAGCGGTTAAGGCGTCGCAAGACGCGCCGGACTCGGGTCGATGGGCAGGCCTGACTCCAGGCCGAGGGTTTCCTCGAACCGCGCCGCCGCCGCCAGCAGCGCCGCCTCGCCATGCGGCGGCCCGACAAGCTGCAGGCCGACCGGCAGACCGGCTTCCGTGAACCCGCAGGGCACGGAAATCGCCGGGCACCCGGTCAGGGTGATCGCGAAGGTGATCCCCAGCCAGTCCATGTAGTTGTCGAACGCCACGTCGCCGACCCGTTCCACATAACGCTGGTCCACGTCGAACGGCGGCACCAGCGCCGCCGGCGTCGCCAGCAGATCGTGGGTCTCGAAAAACGTCACCATGCGGGCATACAGCGCTGCGCGCGCCCGGCGTGCCCTGCCAATCTCGTCCGCGCTCAGCGCAAGACCCTTTTCCACGTTCCAGACAATGTCCGGCTTCAGCATCTCAGGTTTGGCCGCGAGCTTTTCCGCATGCGCCATCGCGAAGTTGGCGGCGCGCAGGACCTGAAAGGTCTCGCCGGCATCGGAGAAGTCGGGACAGGCATCGTCGACCGACGCGCCGATGTCCTCAAAGGCGCCCAGCGCCTGTTTGCAGACCGCGGCGACTTCGGGATCGACGGGCAGGAAACCAAGTCCGGGCGACCAGGCGATTCGCGCCGGCGGCGCACCGGCCAGCGCGCCCACATAGGACAGATCGGGCGCCGGTCGTGACAGGGGATCCTCGGAATGGACGCCCGCCATCGCATCCAGCATCAGGGCCACGTCCGGGACCGACCGCGCCATCGGGCCCTCGACGCTGAGCGTGTCGAACGGGTCCGTCGCCGGCGCGCGGGCGACCCGGCCCGGCGACGGGCGCAGTCCCACCACGCCGCAGAAGCTCGCCGGCGTGCGCAGCGACCCGCCCAGGTCGCTGCCGGTGGCGAGCCAGGCCATGCCCGTGGCCAGCGCCACCGCCGCGCCGCCGGAGGACCCGCCGCAGGTGAGCGCCGTGTCCCAGGGATTGCGCGTCTTGCCGAACACTTCGTTGAAGGTGTTGGCGCCGGCGCCGAACTCCGGCGTGTTGGATTTTGCGATGACCAGCGCGCCGCGCTCTTCCAGCCGCTCGACCAGAATGTCCGAGCGTGCCGGAACGTGGTTGGCGAACAGAGGGCTGCCGTAGGTCGTGCGCACGCCGGCAACGTCCACCAGGTCCTTCACCGCCAGCGGCAGTCCGGCCAACCAGCCGCGCCGGTCGTCGGGGGCGGGCCGACCGTCCAGCGCGGCGGCCCGGTCGCGCGCCCGGTCCAGGCACAGCGTCGGAAGCGCGTTGACCGCGCCGTCAACCTCCTGGATGCGCGCCGCCGCCGCATCGATCAGGTCGACCGGCGACACTGCGCCAGTGGTCAGCGCCTCGACCACCTCTGTTGCGGAAAGCCGGATCAGGTCGTCGCCCGCCATGATGCCCCCATTCGATCGCCGTTTTCTTGTGTCTCATTTGTAGCACGATCTGTCTGGCCGCGCGGACCGTGCTATGGTCGCAGCCATGTCGTCCGCCGAAACACGCCCCGAACGCCTTCCCGTCTCCGTCCTGACCGGTTTCCTGGGCAGCGGCAAGACCACGCTGCTGGGCCGCCTGATCCGGCAGCCGGACATGGGGCGGACCGCCGTCGTCATCAACGAGTTCGGCGAGATCGGGCTGGACCACGACCTGGTCGAAAGCGCCGACGAGGACACGATCGTGATGGACAGCGGCTGTCTGTGCTGCACCATCCGCGGCGACCTGGTTGACACCCTGCGGCGGCTGATCCGCAAACGCGCCGGCGGCGAGGTGCCCAGGTTCGACCGGGTCGTCATCGAAACGACCGGCCTGGCCGACCCGGCCCCCATTCTGCATACGCTGATGACCGACCCGGTCGTCACCGCGCAGTTCCGGCTGGACGGCGTGGTCACAACCGTCGACGCGGTCCACGGCGAAACGCAGCTGGACAGCCATCCTGAATCCGTCAAGCAGGCGGCGGTGGCGGACCGGATCCTGGTGACAAAGCCGGACATGGTTCCCGACACAGCGGCCTTGGAACAGCGTCTGCGCGATATCAACCCTGCCGCGCCGGTTCGCCAGGTGACGATGGGCGAGATCCCCGCAGCCACCCTGTTCAATGCCGGGCTCTACGATCCGACCACCAAGACCACCGACGTGGAGCGCTGGCTGAAAGAAGAGGCCTATGCCGCGGCCAACGCGCACGACCATCACCACCATCACGACGTCAACCGTCATGACGACCGGATCTGTGCCTATTGCCTCAGCTACGACGAAGCGATCGACTGGACCAGTTTCGTCGACTGGGTGGAGGCGCTGACCACGGTGCACGGCGACCGTCTTTTGCGGCTGAAAGGGATTCTCAACGTTGTGGGCGCCGACGGTCCGGTCGCCGTGCACGGCATCCATCACGTGTTCCATCCGCCCGCCATGCTGCCCGAATGGCCGTCGGAAGAACGGCGCTCGCGCCTGGTGATGATCACCCGGGACCTGCCGCGCGAACCGGTGGAAGAAATGCTGCGCGCCTTCCTGGAGACGGGCAAGACCGCCTGACGTCGCCCACAGGAGTCCTTAAGGCGCGGTGAACGCGCGCGCCGCCGCGCCGCGCGCCAGCCATGCGGTCTTTGCAGTACTGCCGAAATGAGGACGGGCCCATAGTCCCCCTGTCGGGGCCGCGCGCCCCATGTCGTTTTTTTCTGGGAAGTCCGATCCATGTCGACGGCCACGATTTCAGCCACCGCCGTTTCCAACACCCGGGGCGCCGCCCTGATGCTGAGCAGCGTCTTGATGTTCGCCGTCATGGACGCGCTGGTGAAATGGCTGGGGGCGACCTATCCGGTCCACCAGATCGTCTTTTTCCGCTGTGCCGCCGCGATGGTCCCGGTGATGGTCCTGGTCTGGCAGTCCGGCGGTCTGGCCACCCTGCGCACCAGGAGACCGTTCCTGCACCTGCTGCGCGCCGCGTTCGGACTGGCCTCGATGGCGTGCATCTTTTACGCCTTTACGCAGATGAAGCTGGCCGATGCGATCGCCGTCATCTTCTCCGCGCCCTTGTTCCTGACCGCCCTTTCCGTCCCGCTGCTGGGCGAGATCGTCGGCATCCGCCGCTGGTCCGCCATTTTCGTCGGGTTCCTCGGGGTGCTGGTGATCGTCAATCCCAGCGCCGAGGTCCTGGACATCGGCGCCCTGTCCGCGCTGGGCGGGGCGCTTGGCTTTGCGCTCGCCATGATCGTGGTCCGCCGCCTCAGCATCACCGACTCGGTCGCCTGCATCAGTTTCTGGTTCACCGTGCCGTCTTTGGCGATCACGGCGGCCCTGATCCCCTGGCTCGGCTGGGTCACGCCCGGCTGGCAGGATCTTTTGATGCTGGGCCTGGTCGGGCTGATCGGCGGCGTCGCCCAGCAGGTGATGACGGCCGCGTTCCGGCACGGCGAGGCGGCCGTGGTGGCACCGATGGAATACACCTCGATGATCTGGGTCACCGTGATCGGTTACGTGATCTGGAACGAGGTTCCCGACCTGCGCACCCTGATCGGCGTGGCAGTGGTCATCGCCAGCGGCCTGTTCATGCTTTACCGCGAGGCGGTGCTGGCCGGTATGCGCCCGGTCCGCCTGCCGAAATTGCGGAACCGGCACTAAAAAGCCCCTCTCCCTGGAGGGAGAGGGGTTGGGGTGAGGGTGTTACAGGCACCCGAACCCCCTCATCCGGCCCTTCGGGCCCCCTTCTCCCCCCAGGGGAGAAGGGACTTCTTCACCGCCCCCCGCTTAACCGCCATAATCCCGCATGCACAAGAAACCTGCGGGGGTAACAGGAAGATGGGCGAACCGCGCTATGACCACGCGGCGCTGACCGGCTTTGCGACCGCGCTGTTCCAGGCCGCCGGTCTGGACGCCGACAAGGCGGAAACCACGGCCAGCTACCTGATCGAGGCCGACCTTCTGGGCCACGACACCCACGGTCTGGCCCAGGCGCCGGGCTATCTGGGCGCCATCCGGGACGGCGGCATGGCCTCGGACGGCAATCCGAAGACCGTACGCGACCACGGCGCCGTCCTCACCTGGGACGGAATGCGGCTGCCGGGCCTGTGGCTGACGGTCCGGGCGATCGACACGGCGCTGGCCCGGGTCTGGGACTACGGAACCGCGACCGTGGCGATCCGGCGCAGCCACCACATCGGTTGCCTGGCGGCGTTCCTCCAGCGGGCGACCGACCAGGGAAAAATGCTGATCCTGACCTGCTCGGACCCCAGCGTGAAAAGCATCGCGCCGTACGGCGGAACCGAACCGCTTTACACGCCCGATCCCATCGCGGTGGGCATTCCGACACCCGGCGATCCCATCCTGATCGACATCAGCGCGTCGATCACCACCAACGGCATGACCGGACGCCTCAACGCCCAGGGCAGGAAAATGCCCGGCCAGTGGGCCATCGATGCCGACGGCGCGCCGTCGAACGACCCTGCGGTCCTGTTCACGGACCCGCCCGGCACCATCCTGCCGGTCGGCGGCCTGGAATACGGGCACAAGGGCTTCGGTCTGGGGCTGATCGTCGAGGCGCTCACCCAGGGCCTTGCCGGACATGGCCGCGCGACCCGCCTGAAGGCTGGGGCGCGAACACATTCGTTCAGGTCATCGATCCCGCAGCCTTCGGCGGCCTCGACGCCTTTGCCCGGCAGACCGGCTGGCTGGCCGATGCCGCCCGGGCGAACCGGCCGCGGCCGGGCGTTGAGCGGGTGCGCCTGCCAGGCGAACGCGGGCTTGCCCGGAAACGGGCGATGCTGGAAAGCGGCGTGGCGCTCTATCCGGGGATCATGGATGCACTGGCCACCTGGGCGGAGAGGCTGGACGTTCCGGCGCCGGAACCGCTGGGCGAATAGGCGCCGATCCTTCAGGCGGAACTGCGGGCGGAGGCGCGGTCCAGAATGGCGCGCCGCGTAACCGCGTCGGCGCGGGGCCATTGCTGGATTTCCTGCGCCGTGCGGTGGCACCCGAGGCACAGGCCCGTGCGCCGGTCCAGGCGGCAGACGGCGATACAGGGCGATGGGATATCGGACTGGTCTGACATAGCCGCGCGTGCTTACCCGACTCGCCGGGCGCCATCAAGCCCACAGGCGCAATTTGGTCTTGTATTTCTATAATTCTGGAATTATATAATTATCAACCGACCGGAGCTTGCGCGATGACCCTGGACGAAACCGCTGATGCATTAAACGCGCTGGGCAATCCCACGCGGCTTTCGATCTTCCGGCTGCTGGTGCGTGCCGGAGAAGAGGGTCTCAGCGTCGGCGCCATCCAGGCGTCGCTGTCGATCCCCGGTTCGACCCTGACCCATCACCTCAAACACTTAAAATCGGTGGGGCTGATCCACCAGGAACGCCACGGCACCACCCTGCAATGCCGCGCCGATTTCGGCCAGATGCATGCCGTGTTGGGCTTCCTGACGGCCGAGTGCTGCGTCGGTTTCGACGTCAAGGCAGCCGGCTGAACGCACGTCGCGCCGCCGAACACGCCCATGGCGACCGCGGCCACCGTCTTGGCAATGGTAAAGGGCAGGCCCAGGGTTGCCGACAGGAGGATGAACATTTCCGGGTCCATAAGCGGCGAGGCCAGCCAGAACGCCATCACCGGGGCCAGCGGCACGCCGGACGCCAGCAAGG
>Ga0056115_1000338_pt1 | contig 21404 bp, 21 predicted proteins | sample WorMetOlspDAHAB1_FD_77007 | JGI IMG/M metagenome (GOLD analysis project Ga0056115, IMG submission 77007) | Marine gutless worms symbiont microbial communities from Max Planck institute for Marine Microbiology, Germany - Olavius sp. DAHAB.1 ...
AATATCGAGTTTTCAGAAAATCATAACGGCGCTTGTTGATACCTTTAAATTATTCCATAAAATCCTGCACTTATTCGATATATTCTAATCCGCAGAATTGTCGCATAAATTAAATTTGACAAATGATATTAATTGGTTATATTATACGACTTATCAGCTATCGGGATCTTTCCATAGCATAGAAGGCTGTCCAGTACAAGCAAACAATTTCGATTTTTCGCATGAAAAGGCTTGACATTTATCTGAATTTAAATTACTAGAACGCCACCAGTAAATTCGAGTACTTGATTTCAAATTTTATCAAATATATTAAATAGTTAGGAGATTACTTATGGCTGTACCGAAACGGAAAACCTCTAAATCAAAACGCGATAAACGCAGAACACACCAAAAAACATCAGCACCAAATATATCAACGTGCCCTGATTGCGGTGAAGCCACACTTCCGCATCATGCCTGTCCCAGTTGCGGTTCTTACAAAGGCCGGACCGTCATTTCAACAGATGAGGATTAATTTACCCGCTCAGATGCTGCTCGTTAAAAAGTTGAGATGTATATAAGGAATTAAATAGATGGCTGTAGACGATACCCCGCAAACAAAACAGCTGACGGGATTGGATATAGAATCCAGGCAGATGGTTTTGGAGACAATTGGACAGCTGAAAAAAAGGCTTTTGACCAAAGAAAAAATATTTGAATATGATCAAAAAGAAATTTTTCCGGAGGATACAATTCGGGAAATGCTGGGACCCGAAATCGGGCTGCAGCTTTTGATGATTCCGGAAGCATACGGCGGCATGGGCGGGGGCGCGCGGGACAGTTGCGCGGCGACCCGGGAGATGGCCAAAATTTGTCTGGGAATTACAACTGCATTTTTTGCTCTTCAGCTGGGTGCGGATCCAATAATTGTCGGGGGCACTGCGGAACAAAAAGAGAAGTGGCTCGGTCAGATTGCCGAGGGCAACGCGCTGGTTGCCTATGCGGTAACGGAACCGGATGCCGGAAGCAATGTTGTGGCCATCAAGACCAAGGCCGATCCGGTGACCAATGACGCCGGTGAGATCATCGGCTATAACATCAACGGTAATAAACAGTTTATTTCCACCGGATTGTATGCCGATTTTATCACGGTGCTGGCCAATACGCCCGAGGGGGCTACCTTTTTCGTCATGGAAAAAGGCACCGAGGGTTATAGCGCCGGAAAAGGCGAGGATAAACATGGCATACGAGCTTCCAACACATCACAGCTAACCTTTACCGATGCCTTCGTGCCGGTGGAAAATCTTATCGGCGGCATTCCCGGACTCGGCATCAAACAGGCCAGCAAAGTTTTCGGGTATACGCGGCTGATGGTTGCCGCCATGGCACTGGGCGGCGCAGAAGCCGCACTTGAGATTGCAATCCCCTATGCCAAGGAACGCATCCAGTTTAAAACCTCATTATCCGAGAAGCAGGGATATACTCACAAACTGATAATACCGCATGTCGTGCGGCTGGCTGCCGCCGATGCATTTGTTGCAGAAATCGCTGAAAGATTGGATTCCGGCGGCCAGGACCTTGAAGTCGAAGGTTCCATTGCCAAACTATACGCCACCGAGACTGCCAACAAGGCCGCCGAAGATGCCATCCAGGCCCTGGGTGGTTATGGTTACATCACCGAGTACGAGGTCGAAAAGATCAAAAGAGATGTCCGCATCACCTGCATCTATGAAGGCACCAGTGAAATTCAGCAAACCCTTATCAGCACCATGCGCTGGAAAGCCACCCGCAAGTCAAAAGGCGAGTTTTACCAAGCCATCAGTGATGAGATGGGGCAGCTGCACAGCCGCACGGCAGATATGGGATGCCGGACCTACGGGCTTGCAGCCAATGCGTTGAACCAGGCCATCACCCTGGCTAACGATTACCGGTTGACCAGACAGCAGCATATTATGTTTGCGCTGGCGGATATGGCGGCCAATGTTGAAATTGGCGCCAGTCTGGCGCGCAAGGCCTTCGGTTGTGCTCAACGCGGCGATTCCGAAGCTGAAAAAATGAAAATCATTGCCCGGCTGTTTGCCGCTGATGTCGCCCGGATAGTCTCCCAGAATATTCTGCAAATTGTAATGGGTTGTGGCCAATTCGACGAAAAGGCCACCGCGGAAATCCTGACGAAGGTGGCCTATAGTGAGCTTACGGCCGGTCTGTACAACATGATTCCGGATATGGATAAACTTGCCGATATCGTATTTGAGAGGTAGTCATGGCAGATGACGTCAATCGTACTATTCTGGTTACTGGCGGATCCAGGGGAATCGGCAGGGGTATCTGCAGCGCATTTGCGCGGGCGGGCGATCGTATTTATTTTAACTACTCATCGGCGACTGCCGCCGCGGCTGAAACCGAGACGCTGGTGGCCGATGCCGGCGGCCAGGCAACCGGCATCCAGGTGAATGTTGCCGCTGAAAAAGAAGTCGCCGAATTTGTCCGCCGGGTCCTGGATGAAACCGGTCGCATCGATGTTCTGGTCAACAATGCCGGCATCACCCGCGACGGTCTGATTGTCCGCATGAAAGAAACCGATTGGGATGATGTACTCAACATTAATCTAAAGGGAACGTTTAACTGCATCAAAGCGGTAACCAAAACCATGATGAAGCAGCGTTCGGGCCGCATCATCAACGTGTCCTCTGTCGTGGGTGCCAGTGGGAATCCGGGTCAGGCTAACTATGTCGCATCCAAAGCCGGTATCATCGGCCTGACCAAGGGCGTTGCCAAGGAACTGGCCTCACGCGGCATTACGGCCAATGTTGTCGCACCGGGCTATGTCGATACGGATATGACCACGTCGCTTTCCGACAAAGCCAAGGAGATGATGATCGGTCAGATCCCACTGGGACGGGTCGGCACCGCGGAAGATATAGCCGCCGCCGTCGTTTTTCTGGCTTCCGATCAGGCCGCCTACATTACCGGCCAGGTTATCCATGTTAATGGCGGTATGTACATGTAACCTGAATCTTGCATATGAAAGCCAGCGACTCGTGTAAAATCCAGGTGTCAAGCCGGCTTCCGAACTTATGCCTTTTAGCCGAGTAAAGATCGTTTATTTAGAAATATTCTTAATTGCACGAATTTAATTTGAATCGCAATCAATAAGCATTAGCTCCGGTAAATCCGGAAGAGGAGGTAAGTCAAATGTCGGTAGAAGATAAAGTTAAAAATATAATTGCAGAGAAATTAAGCGTTGATTTGGAGGAAGTTGTTCCCGAGGCTTCTTTCGTGGATGATCTGGGGGCCGACTCACTTGATCTGGTTGAATTAATTATGTCGATGGAAGAAGAATTTGACGTTGAGATTTCCGATGAAGACGCCGAAAAAATCGCTACGGTCAAAGACGCCATCGATTACGTTCATGCTCAATAGCATGTTGAGGGAGGACCTTTGAAAAAGCGGGTCGTCATTACAGGTTTGGGGCTTGTTACCCCCGTGGGTATCGGGGTTGAGCAAACTTGGCAATCGCTGTGCGCCGGGAAATCCGGTGTCGGTGAAATTACACGATTTGATACCTCGGGTTATCAAACCAGGATTGCCGCTGAAGTCAAGGAGTTCAATCCGCAAGATTTCATGCCCAAAAAGGATGCCAATCGCGTCGAGCCCTTTATTGCGTTCGCTCTGGCGGCAACGCGCATGGCCATCGATGATGCCGGACTTGTAATCAATAGCGCCAATGAATCCAGAGTTGGTGCGATTACCGGATGCGGGCTGGGTGGTCTGAGGTTCATGGAAGATACAGTACAGCGTGTTTCTAATTTCGGACCCAAACGAGTCAGCCCGTTTTTCATTCCCATGATGATCGGCAACATGGCCCCCGGGATGATATCCATTCATTTTGGCGCCAAAGGACCGAATTCATCCCTGGCTACTGCCTGTGCCGCCGGAACCCATGCCGTGGGCAATTCCTATAACCTCATCCAGGATGGTGCCGCGGATGCCATGATCACCGGCGGCACCGAGGCGGTTATCAGTCCTTCATGCATCGCCGGTTTCAATTCCATGAAAGCGCTTTCAACCCGCAATGATGAGCCCACAAAAGCATCCCGCCCGTTCGACCGCGACCGGGACGGTTTCGTAGTCGGCGAGGGCGGGGGCATCTTAATTCTCGAAGCCCTTGACCATGCCCTTGCCCGGGGTGCCCGCATCTATGCCGAAGTTACCGGATATGGCATGACCGGCGACGGGTACCACATGACATCGCCGCCGCCGGATGGAAACGGTGCAGTGCGCTGCATGCAAGCCGCCCTCGAGGACGCCCGGCTCGATCCGAATCAGGTTGACTACATCAATGCCCATGGAACCTCCACGGAACTCAACGATCTATATGAAACCCGTGCCATTAAAGCGGTTTTTAACGAGCATGCCGGCTCGTTGGCAGTGAGCTCCACCAAATCAATGACCGGTCATTTACTTGGAGGTGCCGGTGGTGTCGAGACCGTATTTACCGCCCTAACTGTAGCCAATGATATAATTCCCCCAACTATCAACTATGATAATCAGGCCGAGGAGTGTGATCTGGATTATGTCCCCAACGAGGCCCGCCGGACCAAAGTTGACAATGCCATGACGAATTCTTTTGGCTTCGGAGGTACTAACGGCACGCTGATTCTGTCGAAATATAATGCTTGATGAAATCAGAAAAGGCGACTCGTTGATCAATCACGTGTTATATTCCTGCTGATGCCCTTTTCCCGATTCCCACCTTCGTATCGGCAATTTTTTACTTGCGGTAATGCAAATTGGTATATATTAATGATAGTTATGATTTTTTCTATTGAAAACGCTCGACATCCAACACGGGTCGAATAGTTGGACGAGATTGAAGTAATTAAACGGTCCGTTGGTGAACCCTTTGGTTTGAAATAATTAGCGTCCGACAGGCGGGGGGAGCGTTCATGAAATGTCCATTTTGTGGCGAGATTGACAACAAGGTTATCGATTCCAGATTGAGTAAAGATGCCAGTGTGATTCGTCGACGCAGGGAGTGTATAGATTGCAGTCGGCGCTTCACAACCTATGAGCATATAGAAGAGATTCCCATTATGATCATTAAAAAAGATGGGCGTCGCGAAGTCTTTAACCGGGAGAAAGTGCGTAGCGGCATTCAAAAAGCGTGCGAGAAACGCAACATCAGTATGAATGCCATAGAGGAATTCATTGATGACCTGGAACGTGATTTGCGCGAGATGGGCGAGAAAGAATTGCCGGCCTCCGTCGTCGGGGAAAAAACCATGTCAAAGCTCCATGAATTGGATGACGTCGCCTATGTGCGATTTGCATCGGTTTATCGGGAATTTAAAGATGTTAATGATTTTGTTTCCGAGCTAAAAAGCCTGTTAAGTCAAAACGGGAAGACGGGAGACAGATGACGGAGGACAAAGGATAGAAAACAGAAGACAGAAGATAGAGGACAACAGACAGAATTCAGAGAACAGAAGATATTAGACAGAGAATATAGGATAAAATACCGAGGGCGGTTGATAGAAAATTCAAAAATTAAGAACAGAAAGACATATATGGAATAGAAAACAGAGTACAAAGGGCTGGAACAGATGACCGATGACAAAGGACGAATTATATGAGAACGAGATTGATAACTTAGTGAAGGTCAGACTTCTCACCCCTTGTTTAAAAAAATATAGCATAGCACAGTAAATTTTCCACCATCTGCTATCTGTCTTCTGACCTCTGTTGTCTGTCTTCTGTTATCCGACCTCTGTCATCTGTCCTCTGACTTCTGCCCTCTGTCATCTGACTTCTGAAATACCATGGACGATCAATATTTTATGCAAATGGCGCTGGACCTGGCGATTAAGGGCGAAGGATTTACTTCGCCGAATCCCATGGTGGGAGCCGTGGTAGTCAAAGACGGCCGGGTGGTGGGAAGCGGATACCACCAAATGGTGGGCGGACCCCACGCCGAAGTCCATGCTATTGACGCGGCCGGCAAGCTGACAGAAGGGGCCACCCTGTATGTTACCCTGGAGCCCTGCAACCATACCGGCCGCACCCCCCCTTGTACCCACAAGATTCTTGAGGCGGGCATTAAGCGGGTTGTAGTTGCCATGATCGATCCGAATAAGGATGTGGCTGGCGGCGGGGCCGCATATCTAGAACAACAGGGAATTCGGATTACAACCGGGATTTGCCGGGAGCAAGCCCGGAAACTTATAGAAGGCTTTGTTAAGTTCGTTCAAACTCGACGGCCATTTGTCATTGCCAAATGCGCAGCTACCCTGGATGGCCGGATAGCTACTCGCAGCGGAGACTCAAAGTGGGTCACCGGAGAAAAATCACGCCAATTTGTTCATCGTCTGCGACATGCGGTGGATGGCATACTGGTTGGTATCAATACCGTTCGCGCCGACAATCCCAGTCTAACGACCCGTCTGCCGGATGGCCAGGGAAAAGACCCTGTCCGGATTATACTGGACACCCACCTTGCCATATCACCGGCGGCCAAATTATTGCGGCAAACGTCTGCAGCAGAAACGATTCTGGTGGTTGGCAAGGATGCGACACCGGATAATCAGACGGCATTTGAGAGCGAAGGTGTCCGTGTGATTCAATCAGAGCTCAAAAACGGCCTGATTGATATGGACATCTTAATGGATCGACTGGGCGCTCTGGGACTTACCAGCCTTTTAATTGAAGGCGGCAGCCGGGTGCTGACTTCGGCGTTTGGCGCCGGTGTTGTTGACAAAGTGTTTTTTTTCTACGCACCTAAAATCCTGGGCGGCGATGACGGCATCCCGATTTGCAGCGGACCGGGCCCGGAGTTGATGAGCCAAAGCATCCCGGTAAAAAATATCAATATCCGGCGATTTGGTGATGATGTCATGATAGAAGGATATATTGTTTAGCAGTTATTTTGACCTTACCCTGGTCGGGGGCGGTTGCCGGTTGTAAAATTCGGATTAATTGTTATATTTATCGGGTTAAGATTGGTAGGTTTTTTCCATGTTTACAGGAATCATAGAGGGATCAGGCAAGATTGCCGCCATCCGTTCCTCAGGCCAGGGGAATCGGGTGACCATTGAAGCCGATTTTCCGCTGAAGCGAACTAAAATCGGTGACAGTATATCCGTCAGCGGGGTCTGTCTGACTGCTATAAAGATTGAGGCGCGGCGTTTTGAAGTAGACTTATCGCCTGAAACGCTTAAAACGACAATTTTTGATCAATCCAAAGTCGGCGATCGTGTCAATTTGGAACGGGCTATGCGATTTTCGGATCGTATTGACGGACACCTGGTTTCCGGGCATATTGACGGAACGGGCGTCATCAAACAGCGGGAAATGGTGGGAAACGCCATCATCGCTACGATAGCGGCCGGCGAGTCGCTGACACGGTATATGATTGCCAAGGGTTCGGTCGCCGTAGATGGTATCAGTTTGACGATCAACAGCTGTGATGCCGGCAGTTTTTCAGTCAGCATCATTCCGCATACGGCCCAATTAACGACCATCGGCATTAAAAACCGGGGCGATCGGGTCAATATCGAAACCGACATGATCGGCAAATATGTCGAAAGATTTATAAGCGGTGGTTCGCCAATAGGCAAAGAACATATCACTAAACGTTCCACCGTTGACCAGGCGTACCTCATCAAAACCGGTTTTATTGATTGATTCGCTAATATTTGACAGTCGACATATTTCGATACAAAGCGTAATTATTCTATAATTATTAAGATAGAACAAAAACACTTGGAGTTAAAAAGGAAAAATGCCACAAATTACTATTGAAGATGCCCTTAGAGAAATCAGAGAAGGGCGGATGGTCATCCTGGTGGATGATGAAGATCGGGAAAATGAGGGTGACCTTTGTATGGCTGCGGAGAAGGTGACCCCCGAGGCTATTAATTTCATGGCCAAATACGGTCGTGGGCTGATCTGTCTACCCATGACTGCCGAGAAAATCGATGCGCTGGATATTCCGCTGATGGTCGATCATAACACATCGCCTTATGGAACCGGTTTTACCGTTTCGATTGAATCCCGGTGTGGTGTGACCACCGGCATTTCAGCTGCCGATCGCGCTACCACGGTCTTGACCGCTGTCGCGGATGGTGCCAAACCGCGTGATCTGGTCAGACCCGGGCATATTTTTCCCCTCAGGGCCAGAGACGGAGGGGTGATGGTCAGAGCCGGACAGACAGAAGGCTCTGTCGACATGGCCCGCCTGGCAGGTATGAAGCCGGCCGGGGTCATCTGCGAGATTATGGATGATGACGGTACCATGGCTAGAATGCCCTCTCTCGAAAAATTCAGTGAAAAACACGGCATCGGCATATGTACCATCGCCGATTTAATTGAATATCGGATGCGTACGGAATCTTTTGTGCGGCGTTCTGCCGAAACCATGATCCCGACCACGGTTGCCGGTGATTTCAGGGCCGTGGTCTACGAAAATGATGTCGATAATTTATTGCATATCGCGATGGTCAAAGGTGAAATAGACCCCGATAAACCCGTGCTCGTGCGGGTCCATTCCGAATGCCTGACTGGTGATATATTTGGTTCCATGCGGTGTGATTGCGGCCCTCAACTGCGCAAGGCGATGCTCAAAATGCAAGAGGAAGAGAGCGGTGTTCTGCTGTATATTCGACAGGAAGGGCGTGGCATTGGTTTGGTCAATAAAATCAAAGCCTATGCGTTGCAGGACGAGGGATTTGATACGGTAGAAGCCAATGAAAAATTGGGTTTTAAACCGGATATGCGCAATTACGGTATTGGGGCTCAAATTCTGGTCGATCTCGGTGTGCGGGAAATGAGGCTTTTGACCAACAATCCTAAAAAAATGGTAGGTCTGGACGGATACGGACTGAAGATTGTTGAACAGGTGGCAATCGAGGTAAGTCCCAACGAACACAATAAGTGTTATCTGGAATGCAAGCGGTTGAAGATGGGGCATCTGCTGAATGTCGATGCCAACCCTTAAATAGTTTTAAAAAGAATCATCTCCTGGCCAATGGCTGGGTTATAAATCGTTTAAAAATACTCACGTACTGCGTGTATGCTCCGCTTTTGAAACGATTTACGCCTTGCCCTTGACCAGGATCTAATCCTTTTTAAACCTATTTAGAGTAATAATTCAAATATTTATTTTTCATTAATTACCGCTTATTGAAAGGAATGCTCATGCCGAAATTCCATGAAGCGAAACTCATTGCAGAGGGTAAGAAGTTTGCGCTGGTTGTCAGCCGCTTTAACGATTTTATTACTGAGAAACTATTGAACGGGGCACTGGATGCGCTGATTCGTAGCGGCACCGCGGATGAAGATATCGAGGTTGTTAAGGTGCCGGGGGCTTTTGAAATTCCGCTGCTGGCCCAAAAAATGGCAAAAACAAATCGTTTCGATGCTGTGATCTGCCTGGGTGCCGTCATTCGAGGGTCAACGCCGCATTTTGACTATGTCAGTGCCGAGGTGTCGAAAGGAGTTGCTGCGGTTAGCATGGAAGCTGAAATTCCGGTGATTTTCGGTGTAATTACCGTTGATACCATTGAGCAGGCGATTGAACGTGCAGGCACCAAGGCCGGCAATAAAGGCTGGAGCTCGGCCATTGCGGCCGTGGAGATGGCAAACTTATTTGAAATTATTGATTAGATTTGATCATGGGTACTCGTCGCCAGGCGCGTGAGCTCGCCATGCAGGCGCTCTTTTACATAGATATGCAGGACAATGTATCGTTGCAGATGCTTGAATCCTTCTGTGATAACTTTAGCCCTCCTAAAAAGGCTCGTCCTTTTTTTCTGAAACTGGTAAACGGTGTTTTAGAAGTTAGAGGTGAAATCGATACCCTGATTGAGCGATATTCTAAAAATTGGAAAATCCATCGAATGGCCTGCGTGGATCGTAACGTGATGCGGATTGCGGTCTACGAGTTGCTGTACTGTGGGGATATACCTCCGAAAGTATCCATCAACGAGGCCGTTGATGTCGGGAAAAAATTCGGCACCGAAGAATCCGGTGCCTTTATCAACGGGATCATGGACAGTATCCGGGATGCACTGGATAGTGAGGGCAAACTAAAAAAGATTACGACCGAAGCGGATAGTCAAATGTAATTGGCATAAGGTATATAGGTGCCGGATACTGGATGGTGGATACTCGATACTGGATGCTCGATTTTTGATACTTGTTTGTGGAATTAAATGGTTTAAGGAGAATAATGTGATTATAAAAACACTGGCTGTTGGGCCGATTATGGCCAATTGCTTTATTGTTGGATGTGAAGAGACGTTAGCCGCCGCGGTTATCGACCCGGGCGACGAACCTGATCGGATTCTAAAGGCCCTGGCTGAATCCAACCTGACCGTAAAACTCATCATTAATACCCATGGTCATTTTGACCATGTCGGCGCCAATAAACGGCTCAAAGAGGTTACCGGCGCACCGATACTAATCCATCCTCTCGATGCGCCGATGCTCAACCAGCTTGCCGACAGCGCTGGCGCATGGGGCATGGCCGCCGATAATTCACCACCACCGGACCGCGAACTCCAGGACGGCGATGAAGTTACTTGCGGCAAGATTATTTTCAAGGTTATTCACACCCCCGGACACACACCGGGCGGAATTTCGCTATATACCGAGCACGAGGTATTTGTTGGAGATACATTATTTGCGGGCTCAATCGGGCGCACTGATTTTCCGGGAGGCAGCTTCGAAACGCTCAAGGAGAGTATTCAGCAAAAGCTGTTTGTGCTGAACGATGACCTTAAAGTTTATCCGGGGCATAATCAGCCGACGACCATCGGGGTGGAAAAGCGAACCAATCCATTTGTGGGCGAACAGGCATCCTATTTTGCGTGAAAAAGGTCGATGGGTTACTCGATTTGGGTTGGGCGCTAAATAATTTTTATCTGCCATTGGGCTGTAAATAACCAATGGTTTCAGGTGTCAGTGTTCAGGTTTCAGGATCTAGAACCTCATCTGCCTGACACCCGAAACCTGACACCTGACACCTAAAAAATAAGTTATTCGACATTTATCAGTATTTTAGTTTCGCCTGCACCTCCCCGTATTCAATTCCCTGCCGCTTCAAGATGTCGTAATATATCATTATTTGCTTAATATAGCGCACCGGTTCGGTGCCCCGGCAATAGCCGTACTTTGCCTTTTTATAGTATTTTCGATATCGCAATAGCGGCAACGTTTGGGCTAATGATTCCCATGAATTGGGGTCGAGATTTTTTTTTATTGCCAGGTTGCGGGCATCCTGAACATGCCCCTGGCCGGCATTATAGGCGGCAAGGGCGATCAGCAGCCGGTTGTTGGCGTCTGCTTTGCTGAAACGGTCATAAAGTTTTTTTAAATAGCGCACCCCGCCATTGATATTTTCCACCGGATTGTAAATGTCATTGACATCCAGGCTGCGGGCTGTGCTGGGCAGAAGCTGCATCAAGCCCCCGGCGCCGGCATGGCTTTTAGCCCGCGGATTCAGATGGGATTCCTGGTAGATCTGGGCCGCTATCAGACGCCAGTCGAAACCGTATTTTTTAGCAGCCGCCTTTATAAACGGACTATAGCGGGAGAGCTTGTTTTTTATGCTGCGATGAAAGACTTTCAGATCGACGTAATCAAAGCTGGTTATACCGCCATAATATTTATTATAAATTTCATCGAACCTGCCGTTTTCTTTGATGACTTTAAAAAAAGAATTGATTTTGGCTTTTAGCTGGCGCGCTTCCGGATGCACCGCCCAGCCAAGATTTTGCAGATCGCTGATCGGATGGGCCATGATCGCGCTGGGATAGTGGCGTCTACTGAGGAGGGCGATATTGCTGTCGGCAATGGTGAGTCCAATATCGCCCTGGGCGACCTGCTGAATCAACTCTTCCGTGGGCATATCATTGTGCAACTCGATGGTTAATTCCACCCCCTGCTGTTGGAGTTCTTCGAGTCGTTCCTGGTAGGCAGTCGCCTTGCGAACATGGATTTTTTTTCCGGACAGATCTGCCAGACTCTTTATTTTAGGGCTGTTGCGGTGGGCAATGAGATGCTGCTGAATATCCATATAACCATTTGAAAAGGATACCTGGTTTTGTCTTCGGGGTGTAATGGTCATACCCGCTGCGATTAATGCTCCGGTACCATCATTTAGCTCCGGGATCATTCCTTCCCAGGTCTCGGCGAGATTTACATTCAGCTCGACTCCCAGATAATCGGCAAATTCCCTGGCCAGTTCATACTCAAAGCCCATGGGCTCGTCTCGATAAAGATAGTAGCAGTGGGGCGTGTTGCGGGTGATGATCGTAATCCGACCAGCCTTGTTTATTTTATGGAGGGTAATAAATTTGTAATCCTCAACAATTGGTCTAAACACGTAAGTGATCGCAATGACCCACAACACGACGACCATAAATTGGATGGCCCGCCGTTCACGGAAGATTTTATAGATTGCTGATGAATTCATTAATTAATCCGCCCTGAAAAATGGAATCACTCTGCTTTTAATTCCGCATTCCGCATTTCGAAATCCGCAATTCTAGAACGCTCCCAGCTGACAGGGTTTGATTTTGATATTGAGCGATTCGCAGGCGCCGCTGACAGCCATTTTCGGGACCTTAAAGCGACCGGCAATATCCCACGCATCGCCACAGGCAAGTTTGCCGGCAGACAACGCCTTTCGGATCGCGTCCTCCATTTGACGGTTTTCAGGCGCTTTGGCCTTAACCGCTTTCTTATCGGGTTGATAGCCGAATAATCCCAATTGGCATTTACTCAGTCTTAAATCGAGCAGATCTACGGTTTTGCCGATTTCGGCCGGTGGCACCCCAAGCTCATCTGCTATTTTAAAAGCGACCGCACATGGCAGGTTTCCCTGCGCGGCATGTTTGTTTACTTTATCTTTGATGATCGGATCCGCCTGCGCATTCGGGCCGTGCTTTGCTGAAAATTTCTGTCCTTTATCAAGCGTCATGGGTTAAATCTCCTTATTTTATATTGACAAAAACAATTTGAATCAAAATATAATTGTATCCGGTCTTGAATAATACTTGCTTGTTTGGTAATTTTAAAATTTTTGAAATTAAAATTATCGCTCAGTATATCATAGTTTCACTTTTATTTGCAATTGGGCACCCGGACTGCGGGTAAAGCTTAAGTAAATCCTGTACCAGACGTTTGAGCGGGTTTTGTAAAACAATAAAATCCCAATTCTCAAACGCCAAATAGCAAATAAATCTCTCCGCCTTGGCGGATCAATATTCAATGATCCCAAAATTCACTTAACTAATTTTGGATCACGCAATTCTGATATGTCATTAAACCGTTATCGTAAAAAAACTCGTCAGATCATGGTCGGAACTGTCCCCGTAGGAAATATGGCCCCTATTTCCGTTCAATCGATGACGAATACGCCAACCACGGATGTCAAGGCCACTGTTTCCCAAATTGAGCGGTTGCAAAATGCCGGTTGTGAAATCATCCGGTTGGCAGTACCGGACGCCGAAGCGGCCCAGGCCATTTCCCGCATCAAACCAAAGATTTCCATTCCCCTTATCGCTGATATTCATTTTGACTTTCGATTGGCGATTGCCGCGGCTCAAGCCGGGGCGGATGCCCTCAGGATTAATCCCGGCAATATCGGCAGTGCCGACAAAGTAAAGGCCGTAGTGGACTGTGCTAAAGATGCCGGGATTTCGATCCGCATTGGCGTCAATGCCGGTTCTCTTGAAAAAGATATCCTCAAAAATTATAATGGCGTCACGGCCCAGGCCATGGTTGACAGTGCCCTGCGCAACATCGAATTGCTGGAATCGCTGGATTTTCACCAGATAAAAGTTTCTATAAAAGCCTCGGATGTGCCACGTACGGTCGAAGCCTACCGATTATTGTCTGCCAGAACCGATTTGCCGCTGCACGTCGGGGTGACCGAAGCCGGGTCCTTGTATTCCGGGATCGTCAAGTCCGCCCTGGGTATCGGGACGGTTCTGGCCGAAGGCATCGGTGATACCATTCGGGTTTCGTTAACCCGGGACCCGGTTGAAGAAGTGCGGGTCGGCTATGAAATTCTCAAAGCTTTGGGCATCCGGCAGCGTGGACCGGAGATCATTTCCTGTCCTACCTGTGGACGATGCAATATTGAACTCTTCGGTATTGTCGAACAGGTCGAAAAAGCCCTGCTGTCGACTGTTGCACCGATTAAAATTGCAATTATGGGGTGCGTCGTAAACGGCCCCGGAGAAGCCCGTGAAGCCGACATCGGTATTGCGGGAGGCGATGGTACCGGTATACTATTCCGCAAGGGTAAGGTTGTTAAAAAATTCCCTCAAGAGAAGCTGGTGGAGGTGCTGATGGACGAAGTGGCGCAATACGAACGAAATCATTGCGGATTAAAGGATTAGGATAACTTATCAATTGAAAGGAACCCCATGGGGAACAACGCAAAGACTGCAATAACACCGACAAGAGTAGCGGATTATCCGGAATGGTATCAACAGGTGATTAAAGCATCCGACCTGGCCGAACGATCGCCGGTCAGGGGCTGCATGGTCATTAAGCCTTGGGGATATGCGCTTTGGGAGAATATCGTTCGCGTAATGGATGATATGTTCAAGGCGACCGGTGTCAAAAACGCCTATTTCCCATTATTTATTCCCTTAAGTTTCCTGGAAAAAGAAGCCGAGCATGTTGAAGGGTTTGCCAAAGAGTGCGCGGTGGTCACCCATCACCGCTTAGAGAAAGATTCCGACGGTGCTTTAATTCCGGCCGGCGTTTTGACGGAACCGCTGGTGGTTCGACCAACTTCAGAAACGATCATCGGGGATTCTTTTTCCAAATGGATCAGCAGTTATCGCGACCTGCCGATTTTGATCAACCAGTGGGCCAACGTGGTTCGCTGGGAGATGCGAACGAGGATCTTTCTAAGGACCAGTGAATTCTTATGGCAAGAGGGTCACACCGCCCATTCTACCAAAGAAGAGGCCATCGAACGTACCAAGCTTATGCTGGATGTCTATGCCCGGATGGCTGAAGATCATTTGGCAATACCCGTTGTCAGGGGCGCTAAAAGTGCAGCCGAACGATTTCCCGGGGCCGTTGACACGCTGTGCATTGAATCCATGATGCAGGATTGCAAAGCCCTGCAAGCCGGCACTTCGCATTTTCTGGGTCAAAATTTTGCAAAAGCATCTGATATTAAATTTCAAACCGCCGAAGAAACCGAAGAATATGTATGGACTACTTCCTGGGGTGCATCCACCCGTCTGATCGGGGGGGTCATCATGACCCATGGTGATGACGATGGTATCATATTGCCGCCGAAGGTGGCGTCGGCGCATCTTGTGCTGTTGCCGATAATCCGGAAAGCCGATGACCGGGAACAGGTGATGGGCTACACCGAAAAACTGGCCAATCAGCTACGGGATAAATATTATCATCATCGCAAATTAGTGGTGGAAATTGACGATCGTGATATCGGAGGAGCTCGCGGCTGGGATTGGATTAAAAAAGGAATACCCCTGAGGGTAGAAATCGGTCCCCGCGATATTGCGCAAAATTCTGTCTATGTTGCGCGGCGTGACAAGGCACATAATAAAAAATCCTCCATTAAAACAGATCAGTTCGTGGCAGAAATAACGAATTTGTTGGATAAAATCCAGGACAACCTCTATACGCGAGCTGAAACTTTTCGTAAAGATCATACGGTAAACATTGAGGACAATAATACGTTTTACGAATTTTTTACACCGCCAGAATTGGAGAAACCTGAAATTCATGGTGGTTTTGCCGTGTCTTCCTGGTGCGGTGCGCAGGCTTGCGAGTTGAAAATAAAAGAGGATCTGGCGGTGACCATCCGCTGTATCCCTTTTGAGCAGGAAGGAAAACCCGGCACCTGCATCTGCTGCGGGAAGCCCGGTACCTGCCAGGCGATTTTTGCCAAAGCGTATTAACGCTGGATACTGGATGCCGGATACTGGATGCCGGTGACTGACGATACCTGGGAATGATTGCCCACCGGCCACCAGTGACAGTGCTGAACGACCAAAGACCAATAACCAGAGACGAGTGACCAGAGACAAGAAACCAGCAACAAGTGGCCAGCAACCAGCGACTACTATCAAGCATCAAGTATTAAGTTACGGGTGATCCCATTTGATCCGAGTTAATGATGTCATAGACAAAATCGCTGAATACCATCCGGAAGCGGATCTAGGTATAATTGAACGTGCTTATATTTATTCGGCCAGGGTGCATGAGGGGCAGGTCCGTCTGTCAGGTGAGCCCTATCTAAGCCATCCGTTGGAGGTCGCCGGAATACTGGCCGATATGAAGCTGGATGTCATCAGCGTTGTGGCCGGCTTCCTGCATGATGTGATCGAAGATACCCATGCCCTTCCGGAAGATATCGAAGAGCTATTCGGCCCCGAAGTACGTCATATTGTTTCCGGTGTCACTAAACTCAGCAGTCTGTCTTTTCATAGCTCCCGGGCGCGTCAGGCGGAGAGTCTGCGCAAGATGTTTCTGGCAATGGCTGATGATATCCGGGTCATTCTGATCAAGTTGGCCGACAGACTCCACAATATGCGTACCCTGCAATTCCATAAGGCCAACAAAAGAAAAGCGATTGCCAAAGAAACCCTCGACATCTATGCACCCATCGCCGCCCGCCTCGGGATATACTGGATTAAAAATGAGCTTGAAGAGTCCTCTTTTAAATTTCTCCAACCGGATGAATTTAACCAGATTCAAACACTTGTGGCCAAATCCAGAACGGAGCGTGAAAAGTATATGCAAACCGTCAAAGACCACATCCAGGAAAAAATGGATGCGGCTGAATTGCTGTGCGAGGTTTTGGGGCGTAACAAGAATTATTTCAGCATTTTCAATAAGATGATATCGCAAAACCTGCCTTTTGAAGAAATCTACGACATCATTGCTTTCCGAATTGTTCTGGATTCCATCTCCCAGTGTTATGAAGCGCTAGGGTTAATCCACTCCATGTGGAAGCCGATCGATCATAAATTTAAGGATTATGTGGCACGACCCAAGCCCAATATGTATCAATCATTGCACACGACGGTTGTCGGACCGATTGGTGAGCGTATTGAAATCCAAATTCGAACCCGGGACATGGATCGTGTGGCCAAATCAGGCATTGCTGCGCATTGGAGTTATAAAGAAGGCCAACGAATTGATGAAAATATCAGCAAAAAATTTGCTTGGATCCAGGACCTGGTGGAAAATCAGGAAAACTTCCGGGATCCAGGCGAGTTTCTCGAAAATGTTCGCATTGATCTTTTTCAGGATGAGGTTTACGTGTTTACGCCGCGAGGTGAAATTAAAACCCTGCCGTATGGGGCGACATCGGTTGATTTCGCTTACATGATCCATACTGAAGTTGGCAATCAATGTACCGGCGCTAAAGTCAACGGACAGCTGGTGCCCCTGGCCTATGAATTGAAGACCGGGGATATCGTTGAAATAACCACCGCCAAGAATCATCATCCCAGCAAAGATTGGCTAAAATTTGTCAAGACAGTCAAAGCGCGTTCGAAGATACGACACTGGATCAAGACCCAGGAAAAAGGCCGCAGTTTGAGCCTGGGGCGGGAAATGCTGGAAAAGGCTTTTCGCAAGGAAAAACTCAACTTTAATGCCCTGGTAAAAACCCAGCAAATGGCTAAGGTCGCGGCTCATTTTGGGTTTAAAGCAGTTGATGATTTGGTGGCCAACGTGGGTTATGGGAAAATTACACCCCTGCAGGTCGTCCGTAAAATTGCCCCCCAACAGGAGCCGCAGGGAGACCAGGAGTCTATTTTTAACAAACTCGTCGGTCGAGTGGTGGGTAAAAAAAGACTTAAAGACGGGGTGCTCGTCAAGGGAGTGGATGATATCCTGATCCGGTTTGGGAAATGCTGCCAGCCGGTCCCCGGTGATCCGATTATCGGCTATATCACGAGGGGATACGGTGTGACAGTGCATCGCACCAATTGTGTCAACGCCCTGCGCATGACGCCTGAGCGTCAAATTGAGGTTGAATGGAATCAGGAAACCAGTGAAACCTATCCGGTGAAAATCCAAATTGTTTCTCTTGATCGAGTCGGACTGTTGGCTGATGTGGTTGGCAATATCAGTAAACTCGGCGCCAATATCCACAACGCGAGTTCAGAGACCCGCGAGAACAAGATGGTCGACAGCTATTTTACGATTGGCGTTGAGGATACCAGCCATTTGGAAAGGATTTTATCGTCGGTCAGAAAGGTTAAACACGTGCAGGATGTCAAAAGGATCGGCTAACGAATGAGTATTGAATAATTGAGGTATTCTATCTTTTTAAATCGGTAATTAGTAGAAATTGTAAGTCTGATAGACTTCTACATCGTGTCATTTAAAAATTAAAGCCATCCTTTAATATTCAATATTCAATCCTTAGGGCGCTTTGACCACCGACCCCGACTTGATGCAATTGGTGCAGACAACCCTTTTTTTAACGCTGCCATTTGATATCGTCCGAACCCGCTGTAGATTCGGATTAAACCTGCGCTTGGTTACGTTGTGAGCGTGGCTGACGTTGTTGCCCACCATCGGTTTTTTGCCACATATTTCACACATTCTTGACATTTCTATTCTCCTTGTTGCTATAGACTTCCAGATAAAGTTTTTGGGCTGCTTTAACAGTCGCCACCCTTCGACAAAGTACAATTTGTAGGCCTTATTCAGGGGGGCTCCTTCTATCCTTGCCAAAATCACTATCTGAAAGCCTATTCCTGATTGAGTATTTCAAATTTGAAAAAGCAATCCGCTAAAAACCTGGCTTTTTATACTAATACCTGGCAAGTGTAAAGTGTTTTTTTAGTTTTCCATGGTTTCTTCGGCTATTGAGGCTTCGCATTTAGCGATATATTGTAGCGCTTTCTGATGGTAGCCGACGTCAGGGTAATTGGAAAGAACCGCCATAAATCGTTGCAGGGCAGCCTCGTAGTGTTTGGATTTAAAATAAAAAATACCAATATAGTATTCATTTCCAGCTAAGCTTTTTAAACATTTCGGAATGTGCTCACTACCGCTGCGGGCATATTGATCGTCAGGGAACTGTTTGTACAACCGTTGAAACGTCTCAAGTGCTTTGCGGGCAGGCGTCTGGTCCCGATCAATCGTGTCAATTTGATCGTAATAGCAAAGTCCGATTTGATAGATTACATAGGGTATCGCCTCGTTGCGTGGATGCAGCTTTTCAAATTCTTCATAGGCGAAAACTGCTTCCTCATATTGTGCTAGATGATAGTGGGAATCTGCGATTTTTAATTCAGCCAATATCGCATATTTGGAAAACGGGTACCAGTCTTTTAACTTCTGGAAGTACTCAATGGACTCCTTATATCGGCCATCTTCGTAGGCATCCATACCATCCCATGCCAGTTCCTGGGCCGTTCCGGTTTCATCCTTGCCGATAATGGCATTCCACGACTTTTTTAATGAGGAGCAGCCGGAACCGACAAATAAGATGATGAATCCAACAACTATGAGGCGTTTCATTCCTATGCTCTATAACCTATTCCCATCAAAATCAATCGGAACATTGAGTATATATTTCCGCGACTCTTACAGCAATTTGTTGATGGCTTCTTCCAGTTTTGATTTGGCAACCATTCCGGTAATCTGTTCGACAACATCACCTTCCTTAAAGAAAATGAGCGTCGGAATGGCTTTGATTCCGAATTTTCCGGGTGTTACGGGACTATTATCAACATTGCATTTGGCAAATTTAATTTGGTCACCAAATGTATTGGCAAGTTCTTGTACTACCGGTCCAATGGCCTTGCAGGGGCCGCACCAGGGCGCCCAGAAATCGACCAGTACCGGTTGATCGGATTGTAAAACTTCAGATTCAAAATTACCGTCATCTATCTCCATGATTCCTTCTGCCATAACCTTACGTCCTTTCCTTGGTAAAAATAATAAGAATGGTTCATTATAGTTATGGCATTGTCTATTGTCAACCATAGTCGAATCGCATTGGTTCATAGGGTATACAGACTTACAGCGAACTGTTAATCTGTCCGAAGCTTCCCGCCGGAATCGGATCAGGTTTAAGATCTCAGGTGGCCGGTCTTTAGGCTATGCATAAAAATAGCATAGATGGTGGGCAATTAACTTTAGGTATTGATTTGTCCTGTAATTTCTGGCATTTTTTCATCACTTTATTCTAAATAAACAGCCCTCCGGGCTTAGGGGGGAGGATTTCAATTGGCTAAAAAAATTCGAATAGGCGCTCTGATTTCGGGGGGCGGTACGAACCTGCAGGCAATCCTTGATGCATGCCGCGACGGCAGGATCCATGGCCGAGTAGTTTATGTCGGTTCGGATAATCAAGATGCCGATGGCCTTGCAAGAGCCCGCCAGGACAATATTCCAACTTTTGTCGTAGATTATAATTCAATAATTCGGGCAGCCAAAGCAGAAGTCGATAACGTAACGCTGCCGGATGACTTTGATTTTAAGGATATGCAAGCCAAACAAAAATTTTTTAGTGACCGAGATGATTCTGCCAGAATAAAATTATTTTTGATAAGCCGTGCCATCGCCGAAGCCCGGCTGCTGGCGGCCATGGAGCCTTATCCTTTTGATCTATTGGTGCTGGCCGGATTTATGCGTAATTTAACTCCTTATTTTATCGATCGGGTCGATTCAGAAAGCAGCCGACCGCATATTATGAATATCCATCCAGCCCTGCTTCCTGCATTTGCCGGGATCGACGGCTATGGAGATACTTTCCGCTATGGATGCAAGGTTGGTGGCTGCACGGTTCACTTTGTCGACTACGGTGAAGATACCGGACCGATTATCGGCCAGCGAGCCTTTCAAATCCAGCCGGAAGATACCATCGATACCATTCGCAAAAAAGGCATGCAACTTGAATGGGAGCTTTACCCGGCCTGCATTCAGCTGTTTGCCGAGGGCCGCCTCTCGGTGGTTCACAAAAGTTTTGACCTGGGCCGGGGAAAGCAGGTGATGCGAAGGGTGGTTATGATTGGCTGAAGAAGATCAGAAGTTAAGAAGATAAGAAAATCAGACTTTTTCTCCAGGCTTAAGATTAGGTTGGCGCAAACAGATCGAGATGCCCTTCTTATTTTCTAACCTTCTCACCTTCGATCTTCCTTGTTTATTCGATTAAAAGTACGACCTGGCTCCCAGATAGCGGGATTTATAGTATTTGTTTGAAAGGGACGATATTCGTATATTTCGACCTTTGCCGGGAGCATGCAAAAATTTATCGTTTCCGGCATAAATTCCAACATGTGAAACCCGTCTGCCCCCGGAGGTCGCAAAGAAAACTAGATCGCCCATCGCCAGTCGACTGCGCCTGATCGGTGTTCCGGCCTGCCACTGCTGCCCTGACGATCGCGGAAGATCAAGAC
>Ga0056115_1000339_pt1 | contig 21388 bp, 19 predicted proteins | sample WorMetOlspDAHAB1_FD_77007 | JGI IMG/M metagenome (GOLD analysis project Ga0056115, IMG submission 77007) | Marine gutless worms symbiont microbial communities from Max Planck institute for Marine Microbiology, Germany - Olavius sp. DAHAB.1 ...
AATATTTTATTTATTAATTAAATGAGATTTAATATTGTCTACAATATTATCCAGCGGAATCGATGTCTGCTCCTTGGTCTGCATATCACGCAATTGGGCTTTGCCGGCTTCCAGTTCATTATCACCGAGGATCAGCACGTAGGTTGCCCCCAGCCGGTTGGCACGTTTCATCTGGCTTTTCAAGCTTTTATCACTAAAATCCATCTCGACCCGAGTGCCGATCAGCCCCAGCCGGCAAACCCATTCAAACGCCAGGCTCCGGCTCTTCGTGCCCAAGGCGGCCACAAAAAGACCCGGCTGTTGATCCGCTTCGGGAGCATTTAAAGCGACCAGTTCGGCCAGTCGGTCAAAACCGATAGCAAAACCGGTGGCCGGAATATCGGGTCCGCCCAGTTCCTTTACCAGGTTATCGTAGCGGCCGCCGCCGGCCACGGCACTCTGGGCCCCCAGGGAAGTGGTCTGAATCTCAAAAGCGGTCCGGGTATAGTAATCGAGCCCTCGCACCAACTGCTTGTCGATAACATAAGGGATGTCGAGTTTGGTCAAGGATTCCATTACCTGATCGAAATCGGATCGGCAATCGCCACACAGATGATCCAGCAAAGAAGGTGCCCCGGCGAGAGCTTCACGGCAGGCGGGGACTTTGCAGTCCAGCACTCTCAGCGGATTGCGATCGCGCCGACGGACACAATTCGAACATAGCTTATCGCCGACGGACACCAGGAATTCAGTCAGCGCCGATTTGAATTGAGGTCGACATTCGGGACAGCCCAGGGAATTAATATGCGCGCCGACATCTTGGAGGTCTAGCCGCTTGCATAAGGTCACTAACAAAAGTATTAATTGAACATCAACCAGACCGGATTGAACGCCGAAAATCTCGGCATCGATCTGATAAAATTGCCGGTAGCGACCCTTCTGGGGTCGTTCGCGTCGGAACATCGGGCCAATCATGTAAAGTTTTTGGACCGGATCCTGGCTGTATAGTTTGTGTTGAATGTACGCCCGGCAGATGGAGGCCGTGGCTTCAGGTCTTAACGTAACCAGTTCACCCTTGCGATCCGGAAACGTATACATCTCCTTTTCGACGATATCCGTGTCCTCACCGATGCTGCGCTTAAACAATTCGGTCCGCTCCATGATCGGTATCCGGATCTCATTGAATCCAAAATCTTCAAGCAGCTCCCGGGCAATTCTTTCGATCTTTTGCCAGAGTTCCACCTCGCCGGGAAGGATATCTTTAAATCCTCGAATTAACTGTATCATGCGATTAATATTGACTCCAACGTAATTATTGTTTCATATGGTCTATTGCGATTGCCGCAAAATCTACTTTTTTATCGCAGATACTTATTTAAAGTCAATATTAATATTTTTCAACTTGACACGTGAGGTCTTAATTGCTTATGAAGTTCAGAAGTGGTTTCAAAACCCCATCTAAGGCCATGTGGCGGCGTTGCAAACCTCCTCATAATGCTCACATACTCCCGTGTATGCTGCGCTTTTTCGTCGGCTTGCGCCTTGCCCTCCGGCCTAATCTGAGATTTTGAAACCACTTCTAGTTTTAAAGCATCGCTATAGTAACTCACTACTAATAATGTAGCGTTCAAAGGCGTATGAATACTGGATGTTCAATTTTCCGGGACGGATTAATTAGGAGGAGAAGTTGGCCAAAACCGGTACCCACAACGCACTGACCGACGTCGCGGGAATTCTCGTCGGGAACTATACAGATAGCGATGCGGTCAGCGGCACGACGGCGGTGGTCTGCCCAGAGGGTGCGGTGGCCGGTGTCGATGTGCGGGGATCCGGTCCCTGCACGCGCGAAACTGATTTGCTTTCACCCCAGAACCTGATTCAAAAGATCCAAGCTGTAGTTGTTTCCGGAGGATCCGTTTACGGTCTGGCAACAGCCGATGGTGCCGTGCAATGGCTGGCCCAAAAAGGGTTGGGCTTTCCACTCGATGACACCCATGTTGTCCCGATCGTCCCAGCGGCAGCTCTCTATGACCTGGGTTCGGGCGGGCAGTTCGTTCCTCCCGTCAGTGCGGAATGGGGCCGCCTGGCATGCGAAGCTGCATCAGACGGGCCATTGTCCTGCGGTTGCGTCGGAGCCGGAACCGGGGCAATATCAGCCGGAATCAAGGGGGGACTGGGAGCAGCCAGCCTGATTCTGGAATCCGGCATAACGGTAGCAGCCCTGGTTGCGGTCAACTCGCATGGTACGATCGTCAACCCGGACACGGGACTGATCTGGGAACGACACCTGGAAATCGACCGGGAGTTTGACGGAAAAAGCCAGCGTGCAGTCAAATTGCCGCCCACACCGGATTATCGTGCAGTTCACAACACCACCATTGGCGTAATCGCAACAGATGCCGCCTTGTGCAAAGTTCATACGCTAAAAATTGCTCAAATGGCCCATGACGGGATGGCGCGCGCCATTCGCCCGGCGCATACGATGTTTGACGGCGACAGCATTTTCTGTTTGGCCACGGGAAAAATAAAGTTGCCCGCAGCTTCCGGCTCCTACATCGACCCGCAGGCCCTGCATCTCAGCCATCTGGGTCAGGCGGCCGCGGATTGTCTGTCCCGGGCCATCATACACGGCGTCATCAGTGCCCGCAGCATGGCGGGCATGACTGCCTTCGACGATCTTGAAGATTTATAATTAATTGAAACGACAAAAAAGGAGGAAAAAATGACAAAAAAATTTCTACTAATCTTAATGGCTATGGCACTCATTGTTCCGGTACAGGGGGCATTGGCCGCAACACCTCATAAGGGCGGAAACCTGGTAGTCTGTCAACCGGCCGAACCTCCGGGACTGGACCCCACCGGCAACACCGCCGCCGCCATTGACCGGGTGGTTTTCTCGAATATTTACGAAGGCCTGATTAAAGTGGACCGCAATGGTAAATTTATCCCCGGGCTGGCCACTAAATGGGAAGTATCTCCCGGCGGCAAAATCTACACTTTTCATTTGCGCCAGGGGGTTAAATTCCATAATGGTGAAGCCTTCAATGCCCAGGTCGCCAAATGGAATATTGAGCGGGCTGCGGCCGAAAACACGGTCAACGCGCATCCTGAATATTTTCGCGGCATCGGTAAAATCGAAACCCCGGATGATTATACCCTCGTTCTGTATCTTAAAGATGTTGACGCGCTGTTTATTGCCCATATGGCCGAAGGCGATGCCGTCATGCTGCCGATGAAAGGCTACGAAACTGCCAAATCCAATCCCGTCGGCACCGGACCGTTTCAGTTCGTCAAATGGGTGCGGGGTGATCGGGTGGAAATGACCCGCAACGCCGGGTACTGGAATACCGCCTTGCCGTATCTGGACAATGTCACCTTCAAATTTATCGGCGACGCCAGTGCCCAAATAGCGGCCCTGAAATCCGGCGATATCGATGTTATCGGCTATATCGCAGCCCCAGAGTCTGCTATGGAAATGTCGAAGGACAAGCGCTTCAAGGTCTTTGCCGGCACCACCACCGGCGAGGTCATCATGTCGACCAACAACAAGGCCAAACCGTTTGACAACAAACTGGTCCGCCAGGCCGTCGCTTATGCCATGGACCGCCAGGCGGTTGTCGAGTTGGTCATGTTTGGCTATGGCACCCCGATCGGATCTCACTGGTCTCCCTCAACCCCCTACTACAAAGATCTGACCGGAAAATTTGCGTACAATCCTGAAAAAGCCAAGAAACTATTGGCCCAAGCAGGATACCCAGAGGGTTTCGAAGCAACCATCAAACTGCCTGCGATCTATTCGTATTCCCGCAGGGCCGGTGAAGTCATCGCCGATCAATTGGCCCAGGTCGGCATCAAACTCAAGATTGAAATCGTTGAATGGGGCCAGTGGATCGAACGAATATTCAAGAAAAAAGAGTATCAGCTGACCATGATCGGTCATGTGGAAGCTTGGGACATCGGCATCTACGCCAATCCGAAATACTATTTCCAGTATGATTCGCAGGAATTCCGCGATGCCTACGCCATGGCCCTGAAAGCACCCAACGAAGCAGAAAAAGCCAAATGGTTTGGTCGTTGCCAGGAAATCATTGCCGAAGATGCTGTTAACGGGTATCTCTTTTCAGCCCCGAGTTTACCGGTAATGAAAGCCAACGTCATGAATTGGTGGGAGAACTACCCCACAATAGCTTTAGATGCAACTGAGGTGTGGTGGAAAAAGTAAAGCAATCACGCCTGCGGGATTCTGCCGACACAGACCCGTCCAGCAGAATTCCGCAGGAAAATGCAGAGAATATAAAAAAGCGAATATCGAATAATTCGCGGTTGAAAACCGCTCCCACAATCAATTGTTGCGCTATTAATTTATGAAGTTTCTTTTTCGATTAGACCGGCCGTTATTTTTGCCGGTGGCTGGGTTGAAACCTGAGCACTGATCCGCGGCGGAAGACCTTCATTCATTGCTTCGTCAAAAGCGGGGAACAATTCTTCGGCGGAGCATTTTGCCTTCAACCGTATTCACCAAGTTATGATCCGATATTTAATCATAAAAACAATAACGCTGATTCTGCTGCTGTTTTTGGTCTCGATCGCAGTCTTTTCGGTCCTTTTTATTCTACCCGGAGACCCTGCGCAGATAATTCTGGGCATTAATGCCACCCCCGAGACCCTGGCTAATTTAAGGGCCCAACTCGGGCTGGACCAGTCTTTCAGTGCCCAGTATTTTGAATGGATCGGCAACCTGATATCCGGCCGCGGCAACTGGTCGATCAATTACGACATGTCGGTCTACGATCTGATTGTCAGCCGTCTGGCGGTTACAGGTCCTATGGCGCTGATGGCTATGATTTTCGCCGTCGTCATTTCCCTGCCCTTCGGCATTTACGCGGCTCGCAATCAAAACCGACCGGCGGATGTAACGGTCATGTTTTTTACTCAGCTGGGCCTGGCTACACCGGAATTCTGGCTGGGCATTCTGCTGATCCTGTTGATGTCGGTAAAATTAGGTCTGTTCTCGGCCGGTGGATTTCCCGGCTGGTCCGCTGATTTTTGGGGTTCACTGCAGGCCTTACTATTACCGGCTTTTGCACTGGGGGTGATTCGCGCCTCCATTCTCACCCGCCTGACCCGATCATCTATGCTGGAAGTCTTAAGGGAGGATTACGTGCGCACGGCCAGAGCCAAAGGACTCAGGGAACGCACGGTAGTTTATGTGCATGCCCTGCGCAATGCGCTGATCCCGGTGTTGACCATCCTGGGACTGCAGTTGGGTCAGCTGTTGGCCGGAGCAATCATTATCGAAAATGTCTATTACTTGCCCGGGCTGGGCCGGCTGGTTTTTCAAGCCATTGGACAGCGGGATCTGCCGGTCGTCCGGGATATTGTCCTGTTTATGGCGGCAGCAGTTGTTGTGGTTAATTTCATCGTCGATCTGGCATATGCATCGTTAGATCCGAGGATTCGAATAGAATAAATGCAGCAATGCAGAAGATGAAATGAGGAAGGCGGGAAAAGGTTGAGGCGGTTTTTTAACAATAAAAATTTTACGGTCGGCTTCATCCTGTCGACGGTCGTCATCGTCGTGGCCCTCATCAGTTTGCTATGGACCCCTTATGACGGCAATAAAATGAATGCACGTGTACGCCTGCAGGGGCCATCCTGGCAACACCCGCTGGGCACGGACCAATACGGCCGCGATACACTATCTAGAGTGATGGTAGGCGCCGTGAATTCGATCATTGTCGGACTGGTAACGGTGGCGATTGGATTAACTGCCGGCGTGTTATTGGGTCTGGCATCGGCCTATTACGGCAGGCTGGTGGACGAATCGATTATGCGGTTCTCCGATTTTTTATTTGGATTTCCAGCCGTTTTGACAGCCATTTTAATAACATCAATCCTCGGCCCATCCGTGATCAACGCCATGCTGGCCATCGGTATCTTCTACATCCCGGTATTTGCCCGCCTGACCCGGGCCGTTGCCATGACCATTTGGGAACGCGAGTTTATCGCAGCGGCCCGGGCCTGCGGCATCAGCGAATGGGCCATTACCTGGCGCCACATTTTGCCTAACATTATCTCACCGCTGTTAATCCAAGGAACCATTCAATTTGCAGTGGCCATTTTGGCAGAGGCCGGTCTCAGCTACCTCGGCCTGGGCACCCAGCCGCCCCATGCTTCCTGGGGTCGCATGCTCAACGAGGCCCAAACCTTTATGTCGCTGGCTCCCTGGATGGCAATTTTTCCGGGGTTGGCCATCGCCTGGGCTGTTTTAGGTTTTAATTTACTGGGGGATGGGTTGCGGGATACACTTGATCCGAAAATGGTGAGGGTCCGATGACGCGTTGCGCGTTGCGGGTTGCGGGGTACGGGGTGCGAGTCGCGAGTTACGGGGTACGGGGTGCGGGACAAACAAGGAAGTTGGGAAGGTGCGAAGGTAAATAGGGTAGAATTCGGAAGTCGGAATGCGGAATGCGGAAAAAAAGCAGAGGGCATGGGGCAGAGGGCAATTGATTGACTGGCGCAGAAGGACAGTTTCTTCTCAAATCGATAGAGAACATTAATTCGACATTCGACAATCGTCATTCGACATTTCGAGAGGGCAAATGACACCAACGCAAGATATTATATACCAGGTATTAAATGCTATCAATCCCGATGAATTAATCAAACTCACTGCAGACCTTGTCCGGATCAACTCTGTCTGGGATCCGGTGGCTGGAACCAGTGAGCAGCCGGCGGCGGATTATGTTTTCAAGTGGGCCCGGGAGCAGGGATTTGAAGCTGTCATGGAGGAAGTAGCGCCCGCGCGACCCAATGTGATTGTCACCTGGCCGGCCGGTGCCGGGAAACGCAAGTTGATGTTTGAAGGACATACTGATGTGGTCACAGCGGGTGATGAATCGATCTGGCATTATGATCCATTTGCAGCTGAAATCGTCGGACGGCGCATGTACGGTCGTGGGACCAATGACACGAAGGGTAATCTGGCAGCCATGCTGATTGCAATGGCGGCCTTGAAACGATCCACTATCAAGCTATCCGGGACCATCATCGGCGGCGTGCTGTGCGATGAAGAAGACCAGATGCTGGGTGTCAGAAATTTTATTGAAAGAGGCCATGCCGACACGATAACCGGAGCCGTCATTTGTGAACCCCAGGATGGGTTGATCTGCACCACCCAGAAAGGTGCGCTGCGAGCTCAATTTACCATCGCCGGCCGCATGAGTCACGGGGCGATGCCGCTTTCCGGTTTGAATACCGCCCCGGCCCTGGCAAAATTGATCAGCGCATTGCATGAACGGGAATACAAGGCGGTAAAACTCCAAGGCCGGGACGAACACCTGGGGTGGCCCAGTTTCACGCCGACGGTAATCCAGGCCCCGGCCACCGGTGCACCGCAACTCAATGTTGTGCCCGGAGAAGCGCGAATTCTAGTTGATATCCGGACCATTCCCGGCCAGTCCCATCCGAATATTATCGACGACTTGGAGGCCATGGCAGTTGAAATTGAGCAGGAGGTCCGCCAAGATTACATTGATTATGACAAATTGCTCAATTTGGAACGTAATCGCGATCTTCGCATCGAATTAGAAATTTTAACCGATCGGCCCTGCACGCTGACGGATCGTAAGGATCCGGTAGTTATGGCAGCCGATTGGGCCACCCGCCAACTGATTGACGAGAATCCCACCTACGCCGGTGTTCCCGGAGCCACGGACGGTACATTTTTATGGGCCTTGAAAAATATCCCCATCGTGACCATGGGTGCCGGCGACCGCCAGGTGCCGCACCAGGTTGACGAGTGGGTCGATCTGGACCAACTGGTCGAAACCGCTAAAATCTATGCCTTGACAGCGCTTCATTATTTAGACCCTGACCCGGTTCAACCGGAAACCAGCAAAATTTAAAGGAATGGATTCGATTATAAGAAAACATTGGACTGGATTAACTGGATTGACTGGATATTTTATTACAGGCTTTGCGGAAGAAAGCCTGGAAACATCCTGGAGATCCTGTGAGTCCTGTCAAAAAGATCTTTTGATTAAGATAAGAATCCAAGTCCTAACCGATAATCGGAACGGAAGAATACAATTTACCCTAATATGAACGACAAACTTCTCGAAATAGAAAACCTCAACGTCCATTTTCACACCCCCGAAGGGGTTGCCCGGGCAGTGGATGGCGTTAGTTTCCACCTGGATCAGGGCGAAACCATCGGACTCGTGGGTGAATCCGGTTGCGGCAAAAGTGTCACCTCACTGAGTATCCTGGGATTGATCCCGTCACCACCGGGCGAAATTGAGTCGGGAAAAATCAAGTTTGACGGTCATAATTTGCGACACTTCGAGGCCGAACGTCTGCGCAAAATTCGGGGCCATGAAATCTCGATGATATTTCAGGAACCGATGACCTCTCTCAACCCGGTATTGACGATCGGCCGCCAGGTCGCCGAACCGTTAATGATCCATCAGGGACTAAGCAAGGCTGAGGCACTTAAAAAAGCCGTTCGATGGCTTGACCACGTAAAGATACCGGCGGCGAACAAACGTCTAAATGACTATCCGCACCAGCTTTCAGGTGGAATGCGCCAGCGAGTGATGATTGCCATGGCCATGGTTTGCGGACCGAAATTATTGATCGCCGACGAACCCACAACGGCCTTGGATGTTACGATCCAGGCCCAGATTCTGTCTTTGATGAATCGGCTCAAAGAAGAATTAACCATGTCTTTGCTGTTGATCACCCACGATCTGGGCGTGGTGGCCCAGATGGCGGCCAGAGTGGTAGTCATGTATGCCGGGCAGGTTGTTGAAGAGGCAAGTGTCGGTGAAATTTTTGATCATCCCTTTCATCCTTATACCCGGGGTCTTCTCAAATCCATGCCGCGCATCGGCCTCGGGTTGAATGAAGGAAAACAGCGATTGAGTGAAATTACCGGGATCGTACCGGTGTTGACGGAAATCATTGACGGCTGCAAGTTCGCCGATCGATGTCCGCATGCATTTGAAATTTGCCGTCAGACCCAGCCACAGCTGGTGCCTATCGATCAGGGACACCGGGCTCGCTGCTGGCTCAAGGATTACCCGGAACGGAGAAAAAACGATGTCTGAAGCACCGTTACTCAACGTTGTTGATCTGGTCAAACAGTTTCCCCTGGGCGGAGGCATCCTTAGCAAACCAAAAGCCTGGATCAAAGCGGTGAACGGTGTTTCCTTTACGGTCACCCGGGGCGAAAGTTTCGGACTGGTCGGAGAGTCCGGTTGCGGCAAAACAACCCTGGGAAGACTTATCCTGAGATTGATTGAACCCAGCGAGGGTCGAGTCGAGTTTGGCGGACAGGACATTATCGCTTTGAGCCGGTCGGAGATGGGGCCGTTGCGCCGGAAAATGCAAATTATTTTCCAGGATCCCTACTCCAGTCTCGATCCAAGAATGAAGGTTGAAGGCATCATTGCCGAACCGCTGAGAGCAACCCAGCAGCTCTCAAAAAAACAACGACGGGAAGTGGCGGCGGAACTATTGGAAAAAGTCGGCCTGCGCCGCATTGACCTGGATAAGTACCCCCATGAATTTTCCGGCGGACAGCGCCAGCGGATCGGCATTGCACGCGCACTTTGTGTCCGACCGGAACTAATCGTAGCCGATGAACCGGTCAGTGCACTTGATGTCTCCATCCAAGCCCAGGTTATCAACCTGATGGGGGATTTGAAGGAGGAGTTCTCTCTTTCCTACGTTTTCATTTCCCATGACCTCAGTGTTGTCCAGTATATCTGTGATCGGATCGCGGTCATGTATCTGGGCGGAATTATTGAACTGGCATCCACCAGAGATTTTAGCGTTTCAACCCGTCACCCTTACACCGAAGCCCTGCTAAAATCAGTCCCCTTACCGGATCCCCATCGCCGAACCGAACCATTTGCCATGGAAGGCGATGTACCCAACCCTATCGATCCACCAACGGGTTGTCCGTTTCATCCAAGATGCCTTTACAGATTCGACCGTTGTTCTCTTGAAAAGCCACCGCTGTTGGAAGCCGCACCGGATCACCTGGTGGCCTGCTGGCTCAATGGGGGCCGGGGGCTTGTGGCTGGGGAATGACTTTGAAATGACGAATGACGAATGAAGGTATTCTATCGATATAAAATAAGACGCTATGATACAAAGGGTAGCAAATTATTTGGGAAAACCAGGGAACAAATTAGAAATTTTCAAAAATCAACTCCCCCACGGCAAGCCGCGGGATATCAATTTATGATAGATTCTAAACTAACGTAGCAACCAGCTGGGGATTAGGCCCTTCAAATTTCGCAGTCTCCACCCACATTCGTTCTATTCTGTGTAATCTGCGAAATCTGTGGATTAAATTATAAATCGGAATGAGCGAAGCGAATACCAACATTAGTCATTCTTCATTTGACATTCGACATTCCATAGGGGGTTACAATGAAAATAGCCGTAATAGGCGCCGGGGCCATGGGCAGCCTTTTTGGTGCCCTGCTGGCTGGGGCCGACAACGAAGTTTGGCTCTATGACGTATGGCAAGAACACGTCCAAGCCATAAACCAGCAAGGCTTGAGCATTGAAAGAGAAGGCCAAACCCGCATGGTTCGCCTCCATGCAACTACCGAACCTGATCAAATTGGCCTGGCCGAACTAACCATCATATTCGTTAAATCGACCCAGACCCGAACCGCGACTCAAACAGCTCAACAGATCGCCGGATCCGAGGGGACGGTCATGACCCTGCAAAACGGCATGGGCAATGCAGATATAATCGCTGAGGTTATCGCGCCGCACCGCATTCTGGCCGGCACCACGTCCCATGGGGCTACCATGCTGAGTGCAGGCCGTATCCGGCATGCCGGTATTGGAGCGACAACGATTGGTACCTGGGCCGCCGCCGGGCAGGGTCGACAGCTGGCCGACCGGTTTGCCGATTTTTTCAGCCGGGCCGGCATCGAAACCGAGGCCGTCGACGAGGTGCGCAGCGTGGTCTGGAATAAGCTGTTAATCAACATCGGAATTAACGCCATCACCGCCTTGAGCGGCATTAAAAACGGTCAGATTCTTGATCTCGAAATAACGCGTGAATTAAGCCGCAACGCCGTTGAAGAAGCCATGGCGGTTGCCCGAGCCTGGAATATTGCAATTAAGAAAGATGCGGTGGAAATTGTACTTAAGGTGGCTGAAGCCACCGCCGTCAATCGGTCTTCCATGGGCCAGGATGTCGATAACAAGCGGCAGACGGAAATAGATGCCATCAATGGATTTATTGTCAATGAGGCTAAAAAGCTGGGGATCGAAGCACCGGTGAACTTTGCCTTGACGGCACTGGTAAAGACTTTGGAATATCATTACAATTAGCATTTTTCAAAGTGGTTGGGTACGGTAGCCAATAGACTACCTGAATATATAAATTACAAATAAGGAAAAACAAATATCAAACAAATCACAATATCCAAAATTCAAAATTCCAAACTGATAAATTTAGAATACTGCTACGCAATTTGATCCGGAAGTCTTCTTGGATGAGATATAGTCTTGTTACAAACCTGGGACTGTTTTGGTCATTGGATATTTGAATTTGGAATTTATTTGTAATTTGGTGCTTGTAATTTGTATTTTAAACAATTTTGGTGCTTGGAAATTGGAGTTTCGTGTAGTTGAAGACTTTTCAAACTCGCTAAACTTAATTAAGGAGAATTAAAATGGGTAACACTAAAGTAAGTGTCCTCGAAGTAAAACAGGCAAAAGAAGAAGGCCGCAAACTGACCATGTTGACCGCCTATGACTATCCGCTGGGATTGATGGCCGCAGAATCCGGAGTGGATATCGTCCTGGTGGGCGACTCCCTGGGCATGGTGGTCATGGGATTGAACGGAACCGTTGAAGTGACCATGGAAAATATGATCCACCATATCAAGGCGGTGGTGCGCGGCTGCCAAGGGCCTTTAATTGTTGGTGACATGCCGTTTATGAGTTACAACACCTCCATCCGGGAAGCCATTATAAACGCCGGCCGATTGATGAAAGAAGGCGGTTGTGACGTAGTCAAACTGGAGGGCGGGGTGGACTTTGCCCCGACTGTTGCATCGATTATCAAAGCCGGGATACCGGTCCAGGGACATATCGGTCTGACACCGCAAACTGCCAGTGCATTAGGCGGCTTCAAAATGCAGGGCAAAGATGCCGCCGCTGCCAAGCAGATTATCGATGATGCCAGAGCCCTGGAAGATGCCGGCGTGTTTTCAATGATCTTGGAAGCAGTACCGGCACCCCTTGGCAAACTGGTCGCCGAAGCGGTCAAGGTCCCGGTCATCGGCATCGGAGCGGGCCCGGATGTAGACGGCCAGGTACTCGTATTTCATGATGTTGTCGGACTCTTTGACCGGTTTGTACCGAAATTTGTCAAACAATACACGAATGTCAGACAAATTATTATTCAAGCGTTAAAGGAATTCAACCAGGAAGTTGCAAATGGAGCCTTCCCGGGACCGGAACATTCCTTTAAAATGCCGGACGAAGCCCTGGATCAGTTGAAGAAATTGATAAAAGGTTAAACAATGCATTTCCCCCATCTATTTACTACAGGCAAGATTGGTCCGCTTGAGCTCAAAAATCGGATCATGATGCCCCTTTACCCCACTAAATACGCCCGGGATGGTAAAATAAATCCGAAGATGGTGGAGTTCTATCGTGCCCGTGCCAGAGGCGGTGTGGCCCTGATCGTGCTGGATTGTCCCTGCCTGGATTATCCACGGGCCTATAAAGGGTCTCATCAACTGCGGATTGACTCGCCGGAATATGTTGCCGGCCTGCAGGAGTTGCTCGATGCCGTTAAATCCGAAGGTGCCAGGACCTTCATGCAGTTGAATTATCCGCGGGAAAGAACCGTCGAACAGCAGATCCCCGGTGCTAAAAAAAAGGGAGATAGGTGGGTTGCGCCGCTGGCAACCACCATGCCCCTTGCGGAAGCTGATGAAATACTGGAGATCATGGCCCGGGGTGCGGTTCAAGCCAGGGAAATCGGCTATGACGGTGTTGAAATTCAGGCCAGCTACGGCGATTTGATCTCCCAGCTGCTGTCGCCGTTGTTGAATACCCGCACCGACGAGTTGGGCGGGAGTTTAGAGAATCGATCCCATTTTCTGATCGAACTAATACAGCAGGTGAAAAAACGAACCGGAGAAGATTTCCCGCTGATGGTCAAACTGGTGTGCGATGAATTTGTAGGTGGCGGTCTAAAAATCGAAGAGGCCATGAGGATTGCCGGCTGGGTGGAAAAGGCGGGGGCTGATGCGATTGTGGCCAATGCCGGCAACAAGCAATCCAAATACCGGACCATCCCACCCCAAGACAGCCCCTTGGCACCCCTGGCGGGCCTGGCCGCGCAAATCAAAGCCGTCGTGCATATACCCGTCGTGGCAATTGGAAAAATCAACCAACCCGACGTGGCAGAAGATATCATCAGCCGCGGCCAGGCGGATTTTGTCGCGATGGCCCGGGCCCTGGTGACGGATCCTGATTTTCCCCGCAAGGCAGAATCCGGCGAGATAGATGAGATCCGACCCTGTGTCGCCTGTCTTGAAGATTGTGCCGGCAAAGGTGTCGAGGGTATCGGCAGATGCTGTACGGTCAACCCCTTTGCCGGCCATGAATTTGTCTGGCAGATTAAGCCGGCCCGGCAGAAGAAAAAAGTCCTGGTGATCGGCGGGGGACCGGGCGGCGTTCAGGCAGCGCTGGTCGCAAGCCAGCGAGGCCATGCCGTGCACTTGTGGGAACAAACCGATCAACTGGGCGGACAGATACAATTTGCGCATCTAGCGCCCTTTAAAGAAGAAATGGCAGGCATATTTACCTACCTTATCAAATGCCTCAAAAAATCGCCCGTGACGATTCGCCTCGGAAAGCGCGCCGACAATCCTGCAGTTGAAGCCTTGGGTCCGGATGCGGTCATTGTCGCCTCCGGTTCGCGCCCGGTCCTGCCGCCCATTCCGGGGATCGATACCGAATTCGTGGTTCAGGCCCGCGACCTTTACCTCACCGGCCCTCCGGCCGGCGACCGGATCGTAATCATCGGCGGCGGTGATATTGGATGTGAAACCGCTGATTTACTTGCCGGTCCGGGCAAACAAATAAATGTGGTAGAAATCGCTCCGGCAGTACTGGTCCGCATGCAGAAAATTCCCAAAGAGCGGCTACTGAAAAGGCTTTCAGAGAAGGGCGTTCGGCTTTACGAAGAAACCCGGGTGGTTTCAATTGAGGAAAAGAAAGTCCTTCTAAAAAGAAATGACGATACCGAGTTCACCATAGAAGCAGATCTGGTTATCATCAGCATCAATGCGCAGCCGGAAGATGATTTGCTTCATGCGTTGCGCGGCAAAGTAGATGAAGTAATTGCCGTGGGGGATGCTGCCGCTCCTGGAAATCTCGGCGCCGCGTTAAGAAATGCAACCGAAGTAGCATTGAATATCTGAAGGCTCTACACCGGCCGTTGCAGAAGCAGGCAGTGGGCTGTCAGCGCAACATACCACAATCCGCTTCCGGAGGGATGTTTAAATTCTATATTGCACCTATCCTGCAAGCTCAAGTAACTAATAAAGACACCTGTGGAGGCTGCTGCCACAAAATCCAATACAATTGTTGTTTCCAGATAACCGGGTTCTACATTTTCCCGCGTGCTTCAAGTTCCCTGGCCAGATTGGCGAAGGCTGCTTCTGTTGCCAGCGCCCTTCCAATAGCTGCGGTCGGAGCGAATGTTCGGATGAAATCGATCTCCTCGTCGCTGGGTTTTTGAGTCTGCGAAAGGTTGTCTGATATTTTCAAATCCCAGGGAACGTCTTTTTTAATATCTTCCACGGCAATAATCAGCAGTTCATCTAAAGTGTATTTTTTAGTCATATAACAGGCCTTTTTCTGCCAGCAGGTTTTCGATTTCCGCCAGGGTCATGCCCGTCAATCGATCCTTGTTGTTGGCATCCCATATGGAGTGAAAAGCGGAACCATAGTTGGCCGGCGCCGAAAAAAATGGTTTGGCGACCAGTTTCTGGAGTCTGTCACTGCCGAACCGCTCCACGTAATGATCTATATAAGCTTGACGGTCCGGACAACTGAAAATCCATTCGTCCATCCATTCCTTCAATCTGCCCCCGTTGGCTGCCGCCAACATAAATAATCCGTACATGAGCCGGTCCTGATTGTAATGCCCCACCACTTCAGTGGGATGAGCGCCCCAGGGCACTTCAATGACGGAATCGGCTCTGAAGGCCGGAATAATCGTGTGATGGGGACTGGATCGGATGATTTCAGTATCGACAATCTCTTCGCAGGTAATAATGATTTTTTTACTGGCCAGGGCCGCTGCCGGCACACTACCGATAGCACCCCAGTATTGGGCATAACCAAATTTGTCCGCTCGCTACACATGGACTATACAGACGTCCGGATTGGCAGACGGCACGGTCACCACGTCCTTACCGGTATAGGGGCACTTAATTATGCGATATTTGTCTTCCCCAAGAAAACTGCGTTTTTTAAAAAGATCGGTAACCGCGACCCCTTCGAAAACCTGCATGAATGAGAATCCATGCATCCCGGCCATTAAGCGGGCGTTATAATGGTAGTTTGTATAATCTTCAATTTGCAGGGTGCCGGCCTGCAGGGCACGCTCCACGGCTGAACCGCCTTGGCGTCCGCCGGAACGCAGGACATAAGTCGTGACCAATTGTTCCACTGCGCCGGCCGCTACCAGCAGTTCAACATCCAGGATCCCGGATTGTGAATAAAGGGTGAATCCCTTTTTGCCCTGCCGCAAGATTTCGAAAACCAGCTCCATGCAGGTGCTTACCGTGTAATTTCCGATAATCAGGTGATCACCGTCGTTTACGAACTGTCTGACGGCCTCCGGAGCACTCATCAGCTTTTCAATCGGTTTTGCCATGGGGGTCGTCTTTATATCCGATATAGTTTTAAAGGATTTCCGGCCAATTTTTCATTGGCGGCGTTTAACTTATCTTCACCGGAAATCACCGCCACTGCCTTTTGGGTGTTCTTCCGATCGAAGTATTTCTCAGCGGCCTGCATCACCTGGCCGCGGGTCAGGGATAAAAGCTCGGTTTTAAATCGGATACGCATCTCGTCGGATAAGGCGACCATCTTGCGGTAAAAGGCTTTTCTGGCTGACGGCCCCGGCGGATCGGGTTTGTCAATTTCCGAGCATACCTGCAACACGGCTTCATTGACATCTTCTTCACTGAATTTGCCGGTACGAATAAAGGCTGCCGCATTATCAAAAGCATTTAATGTCGCTATGATGTGTGGATCGCGATAAGAAGCGAAGCTGAACAGACCATCTTCCGGGCTGTAAAGAGCAAAACCGCCATAGGCCCCGCCCTTCTCGCGGATTTCACGATGCAGATACATGGATCTCAATATTTTGCTGATCACGGATAGGGCTGCGGAATCTTCATGTTCCATGCGCACGGTTTCAAAGGCGAGGGCGACAAAAGATACCACCGACGAGGTGCTCCAGCCTTCCCGAACGGTTTGTGTTTCCAGATTGATTTCCGGGTCACAAAAACCGTCACCGGTTCCCTCACCGAAACCGTTATAAACAGATGTTAAATTCGGTAAAGCCCTGGCAATCGCCGAATCCTCACCGATCAGGGCCATCTTGAAATTATTGCGATTGAAAACCGCTTTGCCGATAGCAGCTAAATCCACAGCAAGACTGCCGAGCTTTTGCTCGTCAAGATTTTCGGATAGTTGTTTGATGGTCTGCAGTTGATGCACACCGCTCCAGGTTTCCCCCAGGGCCCGGGTGGCGGAAAATTTTCTGGAAGCCAGGGAGATGGCCAACCGGTGACCATTGTGAATGACCATTGATTCAAGGCCGGCCCGGTATTCCAACAGCAGATTCTTTAAGCGGGGCAGATCGGCAAATTCATGCTGATGAAGCACCTCCTGGATGATATCGAACATTCGATCCTGGTTTCTGAGCAAACATTTACCATTAAAGGAAATGAACGGCAAACAATCTCCGGCAGTGTCGAAACGGGTCCGGGAATGAGTCGACAGACCGATTCCTCCCGTATAGGTGTCGATGCGTTGGGCCATTTCGGCATAATTGCGTAAACGGGTACCCATGCGTACAAGCGAATGGCAGAAAAAAGGCATTAGCGGTATCAGGGCGCCGGGTAATGATCCGGTACCGGCCGCCGCGGCATAGTAAACAATACCGGAAGTTGGCTGATTATAAATAGTGGCCCGCACGGCACCCTCGGAGGCGCTAGCTTTGATTACCGGAACCGACGGCGGTATGTCTGCGCGCTGCAGGGTGGGGAGGCTTGCAACATCCTCTTCGGTCTCCTGCAAGCGCTGTAATGCTTCTGCATCCTGTTTAATTTGATCAATATCCGTTGGAGACAGGTTCTTCCTGATGCGATCGAGCTCAGCCCGCAACCGGTTGTTCTGATTTTGTTCCATCTCCTGATCCGGCACCAGTGTTAAAAGGATCCGGTGCGGATTATCCAGAAAATATTTTTTTATTCGATCTTCAAAAAAAGGTCCCTTTTCCAGTTCACTCTGCAGCCGGGCCAGATCTGAATCAAAATTTAGAATCTTAAGCGGGTCTCCCCCGTGGAACCAGCTACCTGAAAAAGTCAGCAACAATTTAATGCCATAAGGATAGGGTGTATTGGTGATTTCCTTGCGGTGAAATTCAATTTGATGGATGGCGGAATCGATCAGCTTTTGGTCAATACCGTTATCGACCAGGTCGTTAAATACATCGAAGATAATTGTTTGTATCTTACCGGCTGATGCCTGGTCGACGTCTTTTAGCCCGCTCACAAATAGGGTATCCCGGTTATCGGCGTCGAAGCCGCAGCCATCGCACAGCGCGCTGCCAAGCCCTGAATCGATTAATGCTTTGCGCAGGGGGGAGGCGGAATTGCCCAACAGAACCTGTTCCAGCAAGGCCAGCGTCAGGATTTCAAATGAATCTTTGATATCGGCGGTCAGCCAGGCGACGCATACCTGGAATTTTTGGGTTGGATCTTCGTTTTTACTGAAAGGATACGGATGGGATGCGGATTGCGGGTACTGCCAGCGAGACTGAGAAGCGACAGCTGTATCAGGGTCAATCTGCTTGAATTGCGAAAGCACCTTGCTTTCGATAAAAGCCAGATGATCTTTCAACGGCAGGTTGCCGTAGGTGTAAAAAAAGGCATTGCTGGGGTGATAGTGCCGGCGGTGAAATTCCTTTAGCTGCTCATATGCAAGCGATGGAATTTCAGCCGGCTCGCCTCCTGAATTAAATCGATAAGTGGTCGATGGATAGAGGGCTTTCAAGATCGAACGCGCCATCACCTGATCAGGCGAAGACATGGCGCCTTTCATTTCGTTGTAGACCACTCCTTTATAAACCAGCCGGAAAGCTTCCGGGTTTTGCCCTTCATAATTATCATCGATCTCCAAACGGTGCCCTTCCTGTTTAAAGCTCAGACTATCGAGCTTAGGGAAAAAAGCCGCATCCAGATACACCCCCATTAGGTTGTAAAAGTCTTTTTTATTCTGGGTTGAGAACGGATACATTGTCCAATCTGAAGCGGTAAAAGCGTTCATAAAGGTGCTCAGACTTCTTTTCAGCATTGAAAAAAAAGGATCACGCACCGGATACTGTTGAGAACCGCATAGCACGGTATGTTCGAGAATATGGGCGACTCCGGTCGCGTCTTTGGGCACCGTTTTAAATGCAACGCTGAACGTATTTTCCGTATCGGCGTTGCTGATATGGATATGCTGGGCTCCGGTATTAGTATGTTTCAGTGCATAAAAAACCGCTGAGATTTCTTTTAGCGGTTCTACACGCTCGATGCGATAATCATAAATCTGGTCTCCGGCTCTAAGTCCCGGATTGGATTGATCAGTGATAGTATCCATATTTAACCCTTGTCCTCCCATGAACTTATTTTAGGTCATTGAATGATCAAAATTCAAAGCACCAAAACACAAGTAACAAACAATAATATATATTCACCCCGATTGATAGATTAATACATTGGGATACGTCATCACGCTCCGATGTATATTCCCCTGCTTTTTCGTTTAATTTTACCGGTCTTATTCAGTCGGAATATAATGTTCCGAATTTTTTTTTCGTCAAAACCGGTTTTAGCCTGGATTTGAGCAAAATCGATCCCCTGTTTCGAGCGCCTGATGGTATCCAGCACGATATCAACAGCCGTTAAGGAGGTTTTCCGGCGGGCAATCTGGGTTTTGGCATTGCAGGGACCCATCGAGCTTTTAATTAAATTTTCCAGGCGATCCAACCTGATCATCAACTGGTCGACGTCTTTTTTGGTCGGGATATTATAATTTTGCATAAAAAATTTGACCATGGCATCGAAACTGGTGGTCTTCCCCTTCCTTCTAGGCATTGAATCCTCCTTTATAAAAGGGTAACAATTTAGGTATCTGAATTACTGAATGGCTGAAATCATCCGCAGGATGAAAATTTTTGCACACCCCTAACCCTACGAAAATACGATAAAAATAATTAACAATTGCAAAAAAGTCAAGCATTTGGATTTTTTAGCCTGCAAAATGAGAATTCATTAAGCTTCAATTGGAACTTAGCATTGAAAACCGTCAAGAATCCTGCTACCTAAATTGAGCGTTTTAAATACTTAATCGAAATCATTCTGAGACAGCGCGGCAAAAAAGGGATCGTCAAAAAGCCCATTGTCAGGCACAAACAGCATAACTCAAAAAATGCGCAGCAGGAATTAATTAATTCTCCCAGGTCAGCATTCAATCTTATTTCTTCGGGTTCAATGAAAAATTTTGCAAAACCTGCCATGTAAAGGTGATTAATAGGGCGGATTAATTAATGCGGAGTAATAAATAATGACATCACCGAAATCACTGCTTAAAGCCTGGGAACTCAGACCCAAAAAACGCCTGGGCCAATCCTTTCTCTCCGATCCGTCTACTGCCAAATCAATTGCGGCCAGGGCCCGATTGTCACCACAGGATGTCGTTTTAGAAATCGGCGCCGGTCTGGGTGCTTTAACCATTCCGCTGGCGCAAACAGTAAAAAAAATATATGCCGTCGAAAAAGATCACCAGCTTATTGATCTGCTCAAAACAGAATTACTGATCCATAATATTTCCAATTGTGAAATTATAGCCGGGGATATTCTTCAGATTGATCTGTGCAGATTTACAGCTTCAGCCGATCGCAAAATTACGGTTATCGGCAATCTACCCTACAATATCTCATCTCAGATTCTGGTCAGATTAATTCAATCGCGCCATGATTTTAATCGGGCGATTTTTATGTTCCAAAAGGAATTGGCACAACGCATCGCCGCCCGACCCGGCGGGAAAGAATACGGTCGCATAACAGCCATGCTCAGATACTGCGCGGAGATTAGGACCCTGCTAAATATAAAAGCCAATGCATTTTATCCACAGCCCAAAGTTGATTCAGCCGTTATAGAAATAAAATTTACACCGACCACAGGCTATGATCCCCATGATGAAGCGATGTTGTTTGCCGTTATTAGGGCGGCTTTCGGCAACCGGCGCAAAACCTTAAAAAATGCTCTGGCGGCAAGCGAACTTCCCGTTGATTCTCAAACCGCCCTGCAAGCCCTGTCGTCAGCAGGCATCAATCATTCCCGCCGCGCAGAAACCTTGGAGCCCGGCGAGTTCGTATCTCTTGAAATTAGCTTGAGAGAAGCAATGGCGGTAAAAAAAGGTTAAAAACGGGTAAAAGGTTCTGGATTCTTGATTCTGGGTTTTATATAATGATGTCCCGCCCTTCAATGAACACTCCCCGCCGCAAGCGGACGGGGTATTAAAAAAAAATTAATAAATATAGGGTCATTATTAGTATTGGAGCTATGGGTAAGTGGAATCCCGACGGTGGGAGAGCATGGATATCCGTCTGACCGAGTTAATCGCGGCTGGAAGCCACTCCCACAATCAAAACTACTTAAATTAACACCTTTATACAATTTATTGGGTCCTGAAGGAATTTGTTGTCCTCCTTTTTTAGAAAAGGGGAGTCAGAGGAGATTTCAACTTCGACCAGAGGATACGCTTCGGCAGCCAGCTACTGGAGTTAACCTTGAACCCCACCCGCCCTCTGTAGCCCGGAAGACGAATGAGGGAACTTCGAACCCTGACCCCTCAACCTCCGAACCCTGAACCCCGAACCGCTACACCCATTTTTAAACCTTGACCCGGCAGGGTCTTGGTATTAATATGTTTAAAACTGATTTACAGGCCTATATACCAAAAAAAGGCTGATGACAATTTTTAATGCTAAAACAAGGTGTTAGCAAGCTTTCCGAATAATGGCTTAAAAATGAAATTAGGCGGACTTTCAAGGCGTTACGAA
>Ga0056115_1000345_pt1 | contig 21263 bp, 7 predicted proteins | sample WorMetOlspDAHAB1_FD_77007 | JGI IMG/M metagenome (GOLD analysis project Ga0056115, IMG submission 77007) | Marine gutless worms symbiont microbial communities from Max Planck institute for Marine Microbiology, Germany - Olavius sp. DAHAB.1 ...
CGATGTCGTCGCGACGCCGAACCGCTCCCTGGCGCGCCAGTCCCATGGCCAGCATTTGCGAGATGGTGGATTTGTCCTTGCTGACCATTTCCCGCGCCTTGTCGAACTCACCTTTGACCAGGACCGGCTGTAGCACCTTCCACATTTTGTGGTTTACGCTGCGGATGCGACCCAACTGAAACCAGCGCTCAAACGCGATCGCCATGCCGGCCGCAAACACAAACATAATGGGATACATGAACAGCCCACCCTTTTGAAAAAATCCCACGATTGAATAAAAAAATTCCATGATACACCTCTCTTAAATTGAAGTCATTCTGCGGTGCTGACGATATAAAAATCCAGCTGCCGCTTGAAAACATCTCGATCAACCGGTACATCGCCCTCGTTCAACAACGTATTGAAGCTGGTCTCCACGCCGATTTCCGAACTTTTCCAGGGAACGATATACAGCGACTTCGGGGCTTCATCATTGCCGACGATGGACATACCGGACATCTCCTTGGCGTCCTGTTCCTTTTTTATTTCCGCGTCTTGTGCCACGGCCGTCACGGCCGTGAACAGGATTAAACACAGACACAGAGATAATTTGCGATACATGTTACCTCCTTAACGGCTTTTCAGCCGGTTGCGCAAATCCGCAATCCACAATTGAATCTTCTCATCTTCAGGCTTGGCCTGGCTGTAAATTTCGTAATGCTCCAAGGCACATTCCAGGTCACCCAGATAGAGATCGCAGAGAATTCCCAGATTTCGGTGCGCCGGATAGTATTCCGGAAACCTGTCGAGCGCCTTTTCATACATTGCCCGCGCTTCTTCAAAGTGTCCGGTTTTACGATACAGCATACCGTATTCATTACAGGCTGCCGGGTGCCAGGGAACCAGATCCAGTGCGGCTTTAAGATGCGTTTCGGCCTGTTCCAGGTTGTCGAGGTGCCGATAGGCAATCGCAAGGTTGATATAAGGCGCCGAGACGCCCGGCGACTGCTCGACGACCTTGTCTAACAGGGCGACGGCCTGTTCATAATGCCCGTCATTGAGCATGACGACGGCTCTCTGGAAATCCAGGCGTGCCGCATTGTCCAACTGGGGAATTTCCGTGATGACGAATCCTTCGCGACCGTCAGCAAGTTGCGCCACCGTAGGCCCTTGGGTCACCGGGGATTCCTGCAACAGCGGCTCCGGCACAACCGTTTCGTGGCCGGCACAACCGGACAGAACCGCGAGCACCATTGCCAGGATCACCCATTCGGTGAATGTTCGCGTGTTTTGCCATTGCTGCTTTCCGATTTTTATTCGTATCATCGTACAGTTTCCTATCAGTCAGATTTTTCTCCCTGCACCACGGTTTCCGATGGGGCAGGCGTATCACCCGCAAGGCTTGAAGATTGGCCCGCCTCGGCAGACTCAGGTTCTTTGGCCGGAGCAAGCTCTATATTTTCGATCTTCACTGCAGCCCCAGGGTCGACAGGTTCGCTCTGCGCTTCGGATACAGCTGTCGCCGGCGTTGCCGGGCCCTCAATTGCGAAAATATAGGTTTCCAGCGAACCGATGATGGCGCTGGCCTCTTCCGTTTTGGCATAGCGTACTGGTACGAGTACCGCTAGTTTCTGCAGGCTATTTTCTATCCATTCGTTGTATACACCGCGGGAAATCAGCTCGAGATTGCTCTCGTGGACAGTGATGGCTTTCTCTTCAAACGGATAGGCCTGCTCTTCGATGGCCAGTTCGTACTCCTCCAGCTCCAGAGCGCTCAGTCCCTTTGGACGCTCGGAGGTCATCAGGGCTTGACTGAAATCACTGTAGATCTCGGCCAGATAAAATGTCGCCGCTGCTGTGAATTCTCCCAGCTCATAATCCATAAGACGGCTGAATTTCCGCACCGCCGTTTTCATCAGGTCGCGCTTCTTCAGCAGGTTTGGCTCAAAGGGTTGCATCAGCTTAACCGCGGTGAATTTATCGAAAACCGATTCGGCCAGCACCAGGGCGCTTTTGGCGGCAAGATAGCGGGTCCGCGCGGTTCGGGCATTTCCGGCAGCGGCATCGATGGCAACGATCTGCTTGAGCTCTTTCAGATAGGATTCCCGATCGTTCTGCTCCTTTAAGATTTCGGCGATTTTGTTGCGTGTCTCCAGGTTGACTTCCACCGGTTGCTTGAAATAGCCCACATAACGCCGATAAACCTCAAGCGTACGCAATTGGTTGCCGTCTTCGGCGTACAATTCCGCAGCGATCAGCAGGGCCTCTCGTCTGACCTCGTCGTCCTGGGATTCCCTTTCGATGCGCTCGAATTCATTGGCCGCCAGGGAGAGGCGTCCGTTTTCCCTGTAAACGTAGGCCATCTTTTTGGTTACCTCAGGCTGCAATGGATGTCCGGGGAAGCTTTCGCGAAATCCTTTCAGAACGGTGGTTGCCGCCTCCCAATCCTTGAGCTGAATCAAGGCAGCTGCGCCATCGTATTCGGCGTTCGGCCGGATTATTGAGGTCGGTGCCATACGGCCCACCCGCAAAAAATGATCCGCCGCTAGCCGATAATCCTGGGCGTCTTTGGCCTGCTCCCCCTGCTTGTAAATCGATGCTGCCAGATTATCGACCAGGCCGCCGCGCGATTTGTCATCTTCGGGTAACAATTTCAGCACCTTAAGGTAAGCGGTCTCAGCCTCGCGGTAGCGTAAAAGCTCAAAAGACGAATGGCCGACGACCAGCCAGGCGGCACGGACGACGTCAATCTCGGCGTCGAGAAATGTATCGGTCAGCTTGCTTGCGGCGGCCAATGCCTGTTCAAACTCCTGCATGGCGTAAAGATCATCGGCGGCCGTCCCGAGGACGATGGCCGCCTTCTCATGCTTCGGGAAGGCGTCGGCAAATTTCAACGAACTGCGGATGACCTCCTGCCTGGCCTTATCTTTGTTCTCCGCCGGGACAACATGCAGGTACTCCCGGTATGCATAGACCGCCGCGTAGCCGGACTTGGAGGATTTTTCGTGAAGCGGATAACCGTAGGCGGTCTTCTCGAATTCCACGGCAGCTTCGCCGAACGAACGGTTTTCCATCAGCAAATCTGCCAGTTGGTAGTTCATGTTCGGCGATTCCTTCTCCGCCGGAAACGAGCTTAAAAATTCCCGGTACCAGTGCAGCGCCTCCTTGAAATGAGCCGGCTTGTCTTTGGCCTCTCGCGGTTTCTGGAAGCTGGCGTGATAATGAGTGGCAAGGTCCATCAAATTGGTTTTCAGATGCCCCAGGACGTCGGGACGGGCAGCGGGTTCGAAATTCTTCCAGTATTCGGCCTTCAAACCATAAGTCGTGGCGAATGACTTTTTGGCATCGAGGACCAGACTGGGAAATCCGCCGGCGGCATGAATTTCGATCACTCGCATGTGAAAATTCGGTGCCAGTTTGTGGAACGGATTCCGGCTCACGAAGGCATTGTAGGCGGCGCTGGCGTCGGCATATCGGCGTTTGTCAAAGTAATATTCGCCGAGATTGCTGTAAACGCTGTCCTCGTAGGTGCGCTTACCATGGCGGGAGAAGTATTCCACCACCGAGTCTGCTCCGCCGAGATTGGAAAAACTCAAGCTGATGACACGGAAAGTGTCTTGCGTGCGCTTGCGTTCCGGCTCATCTTCGGCCTGTTCAAAGTCGTATCCCGTGGAAACCTTGTGATCCAGCAGCGCAATGAATCGATTCAGAGCCTCTTCATAGAGCTCCTGCTTGTAGAACGTCCAGCCCAGTTTATACAGAGCCAGATCGTAGTAAAACGAACCGACACCGATCTCCACGATACTCTTATAGGCATCTTCGGCATCCAGGAAGCGTTTGTGCGTGAAGAAGTATTCCGCACGCCGGAACTGCACTTCATCGATGTAACGGGACCGGGGGAATTTACGCACGATGCGGTCCATGACCTCCATGGCCTCCCGGGTCCGTCCAAGTTCCTCATAAGCGCGTGACATCTGATATAGCACCTGGTCATTGCGTTCGTACAGCGGGTAATCGCGGAGAAGTTTCTTGTAAAGCACCAAGGCCTCGCGGGTACTGGCCCGATCCAGATCATCTACGCCTTCGGCGCCTCCGTCTGCCGTCGCAACCGTACCGGTTACCGGCTCTCTCCGGGTTGCCCGTGTTTCAAAGTCCTCCTCGGACTCGTCGTAGACCGGACTGTGCGCCACGGCCGAGTTCGACTGCCTGCTGGTGATCGAAGAACTCTCAGGAGGCACCGCGTCTTCCCGGACGGGCGGCCCTATTTTCTTGGCCTGCCCCGCAGGCTCAGCCCCCCCGGGGAGTGTGCCGTATTCTTTTTCGATCTTCAGGTCGGCCAGACGGCGCATGGCCTCGGGTGCCATGGCCGAACCCGGTGTCTCCTCCAAAAAGCGCTGATAGCTAAGCATCGCTTTGTCGATCCCGCCTTCAATTTTTTCTTCTTTGATTTCGATCTGCACATGGCGCAACCCGGCAATCGTATCCTTGTCGCCGGTCGATTGACAGGCTATCAGCACTATCGGCAGCAGCAATATGAAGAGCAAAACCCTGCTCATTGACTCAACCTCTTCTGGGTCTGATCCCTGACGGCACGATCATAGCTATCCGCCATTGCAAAGCGTGCCTTGATCTGGAACTCGGCCAGCCGCTCGCGGCGTCTGGTCAGTTCGCTGACGGCCATTGTTTCCAGCATATGGCCCTGGCGTGCCATTAATTCTGACACCGTTGTGGAGGCCTGCCGGATCAGCGACCGCTGTCGGCGGATTCCATCGTCGTAGCCTTCATAGCTCTGCGTGGCGGCCTGACGGGTGCGCACAAACGCGGTGTATTGCCTTTTCAACTGATCCACCACGTGAATCAATTCACGCAGGTGCGTATGCGCTTCGGTGAAACGCCGGTCATAGTCCGTGTAGATGTTCCAGTGCAGCACCCCCTGCAAACGCTTGATCCGGGCCTTGATCCCACCAGGTACGGTCGTGCCGCCGGCACTCAGTTTCTGTTCCAGTTGTGCGATCTGTTCACCGATGATGCGCTCTTTCGAGGTCGCCAGGTAATCGGGTCTCGGCACGACCAGCATGGTCTTCAGGCGTTTTTCGATCCGGTCCCGCTGCTCCAGGCGCAGACGCATCTGCGAGTCGAGCCGCCGGAATTCCCGATCGATAGCGGGAAGAAGCGGTTCGTAGTAGGCCCGGCGCTGCTCGATGATATCCTCGAAAGCGTCCAGATCGTTTTCCCAAAATTCCAGCTTCTTGCGCAATTCCTCCAGATCCAAATAGTTTTTCAGGGATTGCTGGAAATCGTGGGAGGCCATCAATTCAAGCAAATAGTAGGTTTCGGGAGTATCCGGGAGTTCACGCAGCTTGACGACCCAGTTGGCATCCTGTTTCAATTCTTCCCGCACCAGCGCCCGCAGAAAATGACCTTCGCGGATGCGCTTGATCGATGCGCTGAGCTTGTCGACTTCGGTCCCGAACTTCTCCAGCGCGCTGCCGTACATCAATGCCGCTTTGCTGTGCACGTTCAGCTTACCGTAGGCATAGGGAACGGCAAGCCTAGCTTCCTGCACGGAGGGGTCTGTAACCTGCCGTGTCACCAGAATGCTCCAGGGCACCAGGGCCCTCTCGAACCGGTTCCGAAAGGCATCCGCCCATCCCGAGCCCAGTAACGCCCGGTTGGAGAAAGGGCCTTTCAAACGCACCCGATCGAGTACCTGCTTGGCGCCTTCAAAATTGCTTTCATCCAGAAGTTTTGAACCCAGAACCAGGTTCGATTTGTCTTTGACCGCCAGTGCGAGCGCGTTATTACTGTCGATCTGACCGGTAAGGTCGAGATACCGGCGTCCTTCCTGTTTCTTGCCGTCCCGGAGCAGGGCAATACCCAGATTGTAGGTGTTGAAGCCTTTGAGGCGCTTCGCATCCCGGAGATCTATCAAAATCTGCGCGGCCTCGGAAAAGCGGCCGTTCGCCATGAGGATTTGGGCACGCAGGAAAGACAGATCGTCTTGAATATTGGGCGGCACGGCTCCCTGGATCCGTTCTACGGCATACAGAGCGTTGATTGGTTGGTTTTTTTGAAAATAGATTTTTGCCAGGCGGAAAATGGCCTCGTTGCGCACCGGTTCCTCGACGTTTCCCTCGATGACTGCCGTGATGGCACGACCTGCGCGCTGGTGCATCCGGTAGGCCAGTTCGAAATCACCTACAGCAAACTCAGCGTGGTTGATGTGGTAATAGATGGTATCCAGTTTGGGTTCATCGAGTCCATGATGCTGTGATAGTTCGGTGTCGAGTCTGGCGATTGCATCGAACCAGTCCTGTTGAAAGGCGTAGTAAAGGGCCTCTCCGAAATAGAGATCCTTCAGCGTCTTCGGAGCCGAGGTACCCGCCATTGCCGAAGATACGGCAAACATCAGACCTGTTATTAATACAACCATCAACCTGACCATGAGCTACCTACCCTTGAACACAATATTTTGTGCAGCCAGAGCTATTTCCACGATTTCGGGCCCCACATCCTTGTCAACCTTGAAGTTTTTTTTTTTCCGGAAATTAACACCTTCCGCGGATTTGCCGATCACAAGCACCTGCAGATCATGTTCGCCGGCACGGATATTGCCGGTGTAAATGCGCTGCACCCCCCCCCTTTGCAAGGCTTCGAGTTCCTTGTAGGTGTATATGTGGTGAGCGACCGGCGTGCCGTCCAATTGAATCTCTACCGAGTCAAGACGGAACGTTTCGCCGTCGACCAGTGACACGAAGACCGCAACTTGTGTGTTGGACGGGTACAGCAGTTTCTCTTCAAGCTGATTCAGTTGCGCTGCAATCGATAGAACATCGCTCTTTATTTCCTGAACCTGTTCATCCAGTCCCTTGATCTGTTCTTTCGAAACTTCCTGCCCGGAAGCGGTCAAACTCAACCCAAGAATCAATATCCCTGAAACGATGACTTTCAGCCAATAAAGCATTGGTTTCTCCTTCGCATGCGTTCGTTACTACACTTCGGTTCGGGGCCGTTTCGGACCTTCTCCGGCAGATCCTGCGGCCGATCGCCCTCGGATCTATAATTTCCCAATCAAATTGATGAACAAACCCTGGTGATCGTAATCCATCTGGGTCAGATCATCCGAAAAATCACTAAAATTATAGCCGGCACCCACCTTAATATGATCGCCCAGGTGGCGGTATAGCGCCACCAGTATACCGCTGCGACTGTCCTCTGCATCCGGCAAATCCAACCTGCGCAACTCAACCAAGGCATCCCAACGGTCGATGAAATGCCAGTCCGCGCGCAACACATAAAGGTGGGCGTCACTGTCGAAAAAATCCTTATCCTCGCGATCCAGGGCGACCTCGCCACGGCGGTAGGCGTATTTACCCCCCACCGTCCAGCGGGAGGTCAAGTCATACATGAGATCCAACGATCCGATGTGGCTGCGCTGGACAAAGTTTGACGCTGTATTGGTGCCGTTCACCTGACCCGCCGGCGGAACATTGTAAAAGTAGGTGTACTTGAGCAGCGCATTCAAACGATCATGATAGACGGGGCGATACGCCCATCCCATGACCGCTTCCGTATAATCGCTGTCAGAAAAATCCCCCTCAGAACTATCACTCACGGCATACTCGAATTTGCTTAAAAGTCGCATGTCCTGGGACAGTTGGTACTTGAGGTTGGTTTTAAACAGCCAGCTGGTGCGGCTGTTAGAGTCAGCATCCGGCTGTTCTACATCGTCATTGCGATATTCCAGGGCACCGGCGATCTTCAGCCTATCGAGTCCATAGCCGGCGTTCACGCTCAGCGCCATTCTCTCAATTTCAGCGGCAGTCTGTTGATCCTTGAGGGTGCCGAAATTGCAGTGTACGCCAAAATTGAAGTGATCGAAGGGTGCCAGATCTACACTGGCGGAATGCATCAGACCTGTGGGGACGTCGCCATGGGTATATCGCTCTTCGTGGAAGACACTCGCGCTGTCCGAATAACGCGTGCGGAAACCGGAAATCATATTGCCCTTCCTGGCGCGCAGACCATTGTCGGTCCGCTCGTCCTCAATGGTATAGGTAAGGTAAATAGTGGTCCGATCGGAATAAAGATACTCGGTCCCCAATTTAGCGCTTGTATCCTGATCGCCACCGGAGACCTCACCGGTTATATTGAACCGGTTGGTCAAACGCAAGCCCCCACCGGCACCGATCCGGTCGTTGTCTTCCCGGTTGCCGCTCGTCTGAACGGTTTTCTGAACGAAACCATAGGTCTGCCAACTTGCGCGGGAGTCGTACAGCAGCTTGGCAACCGTATCGGTCCGGTCGCCCTCTTCCTGGGTCGCGGGTGGCGCCGCAGAGTTGTCATCACGGTGGTCATAGCGTGCGCCCAAACCCAAATCCCAGTTCTCACCTATCCGGTAATTGAGATCCAGTTCGCCGGCCTCGGTATCTAAACCGTCACGCTGATTTTGGATGTCCACTTTCAACTGCGCACCCGCACGGTCGGTAAAGGGCAGCTTCGCTGTTCCCCCGTATTGGGTCAGATCCAGGGCGCTGGCCTGACCCGGTGCCGAATAACCGGCTTCGAGATCCTTCAGGTAAAAGGTAATTTTACCCCGCCCGTTTTTGAAGATATCCTTGAAGGCCAAACTAGTATCGACGCGATAGGCCGAGGCATATCCATTGCTGTCGTCAACAGAATTGGAAGTGCCGGTGTCGAAGCCGCCCTCAACGGAGGTCGTGGTGAGCACGCCCGGACCTTTGGTGCGGCCGGCTTCGAGTCTGAGCCACGACTCAGAGGACTTGCGCAGGGTTAAGTCCGCTCCCCCCAGGTTGCTCTCTTCCTCCTTTTCTTCATCCCGATTGGCGGTCAAGCCGAGTTTGACATAATCGCTAAACCAATAATGAACCCTGCCGCCGACCGATAGCGTGTCTGGATCACCTAAACCGGGAGTGTACTCATAACGAACCACCAGGAAAACGGGGTTTCCTTTGATAGAGCGGTCGTGCACCAGCAGACCGTCGTCCGCCGTTGCGGGCAGCGGTTGCGCCAGTATGATTCGCCCCTGCAAATAGTCGATGTCGTAATCGAGCACAGGCACCAGGCTTTTAACCTCCAGAACGATATCGGAATCCTTGTCGCGGACCTCGATGCGGATACGCTCGGAACCCCTCAGAATATCCTGGTGGCGCAGGAAATAAAGCGATCCGTCCGTGCCCAGGAACTCATCGCGCTCGGCCACGGTTCCCGGATCCGCGGCAAAGCCATCCAGCAGCAAGCGCGGCTCGCCGAAACTGGTTATGTCAAGAGGCTGATAATGCAGATTGGCGCCGTACAACCCACGGTCGACTTGTGCTAAGTCAGTATCGTAATACTTGATATTGTAATTACCCCAGAACCCGTAGGTTTTATCCTTTTTCAACTTGACGAAGAACTTGCCCGAGGTCGGCGCATTTTCAGTGACGGTGCTGTCATCTCCGTATGTCGCGTGGAAGTAATCCGGATCAATTCGCCGAAACAGGGCGTCGGAGTGGTCTGAGTCAATTCGTCGGAGCAGGGCCTCAGGGGCTTTGTCCATGAAATTGGAAAAGATTTCATCCAAGGGGCCTTCACGCGTATCGGCGCTCGCTGTCAGCGACCAACCATTTTTGAATTTGCCGTTTGTATAGAATCCCAAACGGCCCTGGAGATCCACGTCGTGACGATATTGCGATCTGTCCTGCACGAGCTGTTCGGCAGTATCGTCAGTCTTGTTGCCCGAAAGGGTCAGGTCGGCGATCCCCACGGTGAACCAGTCTTTCTTTTTCAACGCCAGGTCGCGCAAAAACAACTCTCCGTTGCCAAACTCGTCGAGCACAGCCACCTCAACGGTATGCATGCCCTCCGGCAGGATTTCTTCGGCCACGAAACTGCCCGTGCCGTCAACGGGCACCTCGTATCCCGCCATCCATACCCCGTGGTTTTCGGGAATGGCGTTGCCGTAGGCATACACCGTACCGCCGTGAAGGGGGATATTGCGAATGGCAATGCGAGTTTCGCCATAACCGACCAGCAGCTCCTCGCGGAGATTCGCTTCTGCTGCCGACGAGTCGATATGGTCGACCACCCACAGAGGCTGGCTGCTCGTTTCGTCAAAAAGCCCTTTTTTATCGTAAACCCGCACCAAATATTTCAACTTGTGCAACGGCGCAGGGAACGACTCGAACTCAGCCTGCCACTGGGCCATGCCGTCGGCGTCCATCGCAATGACAGCCATAGGCGTATCGCGGACATGCTGCTCATCTTCGAATATCCTGATCTCAGCCCGCTCAATAAGACTGCGGTAGTTAGTATACAGGCGGAAGTACACCAAGTTCTCGACAAACGCCGTATCCGCCAAATCCTGATAACGAATTGTGCGCGGCCAGGCGGTCACGTTCAGCCGTGGTTCCAGTTTTAGGCTGTCATACTTGAATTGTATTTGAGCGATGGCAAGGGCCTCGTCGGTGCAGCGCTGGATATCCGAACTGCATTTGCCCGGGTCATCGATGGGCTTTCCGTCCACCGTGATACGCATGAGATTCAAAGCAAACGGATCGACTGGACGCACTTCTCGGGTCAACGGTATGACCTCCATTCCCTCATAATCATCGCGGACGATCAGGTCATCGTAGACAACTTTGACTTCGACACGCGATTTATCGGATTCGATAAAACCGGCGTTGACCACATCATCAGACTGAACATAGCCGCGTCCGCTGAACTCCGCCTGACTCTCCGACAATCCCATTTGATCGGTGACAGCTGCCATGGTGCGGCGTGCACGCGCCATTGACAAGCCGATGTCATCCCCGTAAACAGCGGCCGTGCGACGATCGAGCCGTTTATTGCCGGTATAACCGACAAACTGCAATCGGACATCGGTCTGGTCGCTGATCTCATCCATGATACGGTGTAATGTGTCGGTGTAGCCATCCGGTATTACAGGTTTCCCTTTTTTAAACAAAATCGGTTCAATGTCACCCGACGGCGAATCGTAGACACGGGTAACGGTTTCGGCACCTGGAGCGTCCGGGCATAATTGAGGTTCGTCGGGAAGATCCTGCAATGGATCGTCGTACCAGAACTCGACCTCCACGCGCCGATTCAACGCCCGGCCCTGTTGCGTATCGTTAGAGGCGACAGGCCGTGAGGCCCCTCTGCCCTCACTTTCAACAGCGGCATTGGGTAGGTCCAAATCTTCCTGGACGGCGAGAGAAACACGCTGGGCAACTGCTTTCGAAAGCCCGATATGGTCGCCGTAGATGCGTTTGTCCTGATCTTTCAGCGGGATGTTATCGGAGTATGCGGTAAGCTTAATGACAACGTTCTGTTTGCCGCGAAGATTTTTCAGCGCTTGCCCGACCTGCTGCAGAAATCCTTCCGACACACCCATCATACCTTTGTCGTAATGAAGGGGGGGAATCAGGTTTTTAACGCGCGTACGATAGGAGTGACCATCCTTATAACGCAATTTGCAGACTGTCTCGGTTCGGCAGACCTTGACGCGATTCACCTCCCGGGGGACGATGACTTCTTCCTCGACCTGCTTTTCAATGATTTCGTCATACCAGACCTGCGCTTCCACGCGCCGGTTGTGCTGTCGCCCTTCGTCTGTCGCGTTACTTGCGACCGGCCGGCTATCTCCAAGCCCCTCATAGGAGATGGATTCAGGGGGAAGATTCAGCGCTCGCTGGCAATATTCGGCGACGGCGCCCGCCCTTTCACGCGAAAGCCCGACGTTGTCGCCATACTGCTCTATCAGGCCACGCCTGAGCGGCAGGGAGTCCGTATGACCGACAAAGTGGAGTCTTACATTGGCGCGGCCGTGCATGCTATTGAGCACATCACTAAGAAGCTTAAGGTAGTCATCGGTAATTTCCACTTCACCCAAACCGAAATGGATGGGCGGAACCAGGTTTTCTAGTTTGATTGTTTTTTCTTCCTGTTTGACAACCTCGCGCAGTTCCGTGCGATCCCCATCATCCTCCTCGAATATTGATGGGTCATGGATCCAGGGCGTGAAGGGCTGATCAGCCGGCAGATGCATCTCGGTTGCCTTTCCGGGCGCGCCTGTTTCTCTTACCCCAGTTTCCAGGCCTGAAGCAGCCCTTGCGTTTACGGCCATGATAATACAGATACACAAGGCAGCGACACTGCGCTTTATCAAGAACTTCATCAATATGAATGGGGTACAGGTAATAGTTTCCATCATTCTGTTATCACTGACCGGCCAGCGGAGCCCCGCGGCGCCAGAAAATTTCGGTTTCGACGGTCAGTCGGTATTCACCACCCGACTGTTTCCACTCTTTGGTAATCATCTTCTTCAATGCCTTTAGCCGTTTTTTGACTAAACCTACTCGCTCAATATCGCCCAGATACGACAGACGCAGTATGGAAGGTGCCTTTTTCAGTTCTTCAAGCAACCGGGCAATACTAGATATCCACTGCATTCGCATTTCAGTGGTATTGGGTTCGAACACGCCATCGGCGATATCAATACGCACCACGCGGTGAATGACCGCACCGAAATTGAATCGATTCATCTTACCGCGGGTAAGGCGCTGAACGCGTGGATTTTCGGTCGTCAGGCGATAACCGGCGGGCAGGCTGCGCTCGTCCAGCTTGAGAATAAAGTTGCTGCCGCGATCCTCGTCGGGAACCGCTGCGCAGGTAATGTGAAAACGCCCATATTCATCGGTAGCGGCGATCAAGCCGCGTACTGTCACCAGGCGAACTCCGTGTAAACCCATCTCGCCTTGGTCTTGCCGCCCGTTCAGATTGCCGTCGTCGAACACTTTGCCGATCACATCGGTGCAATCAAAGTCCGGGTCTGGAATGACCTGCACAGAGGCCTTCGCAACCCCGGAAATTTGGCTCCCGGTGGTGCTGTTGAACACCATCGCCCGGTTGACGTATTCCCCTTCGGAGACACCGGAACCCACCACCAGCAGCAACTTGATCGTGTGAGTCTGATTAACCTGCAAGTCGAGGTTATCCCAGGTCAGATTCAGTCCATTGGCCTGTGGTTCCACCGATTCGCCGTTCAGGCGAGCGGAATCATTCACGTATTTGAAGCCGGCCGGGACGCGATCGATGACGCGGATGTCTTGAAGCGGCACACCGAACACGTTGGTTACCGTAATCGTGTAGGGCACCAACTCGCCCCGGGTTACGTTGATCAGAGCCGAGGTCTTGGTGATGTCCACGGCTCCATCCAGTACGGGATCGATGGGAATGAAATTGTTGAAAATTTGGCTCTGGCCGGGCACGCTCCCATTGCCCAGCACAAGGTGCAGCTCATAAGTCGTGCCGGCCGTGCGCGGCAGGACCGATACCGTCGGTACTGCCGGAGAGGACACGACCTCGCAATACTCGGTGGTGCCAGGCACCGCATCGGCCGCACTGCCGGGGCAGGCGGGCACGGAAAATGGCGGTGTGGTTGCATCACTGCTGGGCGGAATGATCTGGGCCGGCATGCCCAGGTATCCGGTCGCCGGCGGTGTGACTTCGATGAGATAGGCGCCGCCCGCCGGACAGGACCCGTCGCTGAAGTTCAGGTCGAACTTGTAGAAGCCGTCCTCAACCGTGACCTGATTCTGCTGAGCCGGATCATCGAAGCACTGGCTTGGCAGGGCCGCACCGGTCGCCGCGTTCACCAGCGCCAGTGTGGCGCCGGCAATGGGTACACGCACAACCGAGTTGTACACTGCACCGTTGGGCCAGATGGGTAAATTCAGATTCTGCAGATTGCCTCCTGAAGAGACGGTTATGTCGCTGATCTGCTGCGGTCCGTTGGTGAACGGCGAATCGGCGTAGCCTAGCGAGGGGGTATTCGGTCCAGCACCGGCCGCACGGAAGCGGATTTCATAGCGGTCCGGCGTGCCATCGTTGGGCACCAGGCCGCTGAGCCGATAGGTGCCATTGGCATCGGTCAATACGGTGGTGACCAACTGATTGTTGCGATAAAGCTCGATGGACCACCCCTGAAGACGTGGCTCGGCGCTGTCATAGATCCTGTCCAGGCTGGCGTCGTGCCAGACGTTACCGTTGAGGGCGGCGCTGCCCGGAGTGCCGCCCACGTCAAGAGATACGCTGGCAGAAGCGGTCTGCGGAGGGTCGTTCCAGCGGACCACACCGGTATTAGTAATGGTTGTTCCGATGGCGATTGTGGGATCGATCTGCACCCGAAAACGCACCACGGCGCTACCGCCGGGCTGCAAATCGTCATATTGGGTGGCATAGTCAGCCGTGAGCATCGTGCCCGCATAGGTCACCCCGGCTGAAAGGCCGTTCAGGGTGCCCGATCCAGGCACGTAGGTCGCCTGATCGCCCAAGGGCGGACTCAAATCATCGGTCACCGCTACGCGGATGGCTGGCAGGCTGCCGATGTTGGTCACCCGGATGGCATACTCCAACTGCCCCCCGGCATGGGCGGCGGCGCCACCGATGACCAGCACTTGCTTGGTCACGGAGAGCAACTGGGCGTTACCGACGACGATGACGGTCGGCTGGTTGCCGTTGGGCGGCACGCCGTCGGCATCGGTCAGTTCCGGCGGTAGTTCGTTGGAGGTGAGGCTCCCCTGATTGGTGATGAGAGTTCCCGCGGGCACACCAGCGTTGACCCTGGCGTCAAAGGTGACCACAGCGGTTTCGCCGGCCGAAATGATGCCCCCGCCCGGATTGTCGTCTGATTGCACCGGCAGACCACCGATCAGCGGCGATATGCCGCCGTCGGGTCCCAGCGACGCACCGTTTTGGCGCAGGGAGTCGGCCACATACGTGGTACTGGTCGGAACAGCATCGGTAAGCACCACGCCCGTGGCGGGGATCGCACCGAAGTTGCTGATGACGATGGTGTAGCGCAGCACATCACCCGGATCGACGATTCCTGCCGAGCCGAAGTCCTGTTGGATCAGCACGGTTTTTTGGGCGTAAAGCAAGGGCAGGTTGCCGACGATGTCACGAGTCGGGTCGTCGGGGATAGGGGTGCTCGGGTCATCGGAGGGCTGTTCGGGCTGCGGGCCGCTCCCGACGCCGCTGCCGCTCACGAAGCCCTGGTTCTCGATGATCAGGCCGTTCATGGCGTTCGGATCTACCACCACATCGAAGATCACGGTGGCCACATTGGTCGCCCCCGGCGTCGCATCGGCCCGCAGGTGCCCGGCCGTGGTATCTTCCGGTGCGTTGACCGTAATGGAGGCATGCAGTGGATTGACGCCGGGGCCCGGGTCGGGGACAGCCATGCCGTTTAGGGTCGTGCTGCTGGCCACATAAGTGGTATTGGCAGGTGTGATGTCCCGCAGACGGACATTTACGGCGTTTTAAGTGCCGATATTCTTGATGGTCAGGGTGTAACGCAGGGTTTCGCCGGCCATCAGAATGTTGGGGTCTCCCGACATGACGGTCGAGGTCTTCAGCACCTCGAAGACCGGCGCCGAGGCAATCAGGGTCTCGGTGGGATCTTCGTCACCGGACAGGTTGGGATCATCGCTGTAAAGCAGACCGAGGCCGGCGAAAACAAGTTCAGCCTGGTTGAGCACCACGGTTCCGCTGGTGATAACCGGCGCGAGCCTGACCTCGAACACCACCTCAACTGTGTCGTTGGGCTCACCTTGAGGGCCGATGCTGATATTGCCGACATAAACCAGCCCGGTGCCGTGCGTGCCGCCCATCGCATTGGTGCCCGCGGTGTCACTACCCATAGGCACGCTGATCAGATTGAGGCTGCCGGCAGCGAAGGTCGGTGTGGCGTTGAGCCGATCGACCTCGTCGGCAATGGATAAGGTCGACAGTCCCACGGGGCCGCTGTTGCTGACCTGGATGGTGTAGCGCAGGGTGTCACCGGGGCTGGCGTTGCTGCCCGGATCTTGTCCGGTCGTAACGTTGCGCACGCTCTTCTGAAAAGTCATGATCGGGGCTTCGGTGGAGATGGTGTGAGCATCCTCGTGGTCAGGGGTCCCCGGCGTGCCGTTGGTCAGTTGGCGGGTATAGGCGCCGAACCATTGGGTGACACCGGCGATATTGGTCAACGCAATTCCATTGTCGGTGGACGGATCTAGTTCGACATCGTAGCGCACGATCAACCGCTGATCGGGCGCCAGGCCGCCTGCCACCGACAGCAGGCTGATAGTCCATTCACAGGCGGGCGCACCGTTGAAGCTGACCTGATATTCGGTGCCTTCTTCCAGCACCCCGGAGGCCGGTGTTACGCCGTCGGCCTCGAAAAATTGGGCGGTCACGTTGCTCGGTCCGGCGCCACACGTACCCCCTGTGGCGCCATCGGGCAGACGATCGATAAGTATCGGATTCCATGCAATTCCCGAACTCGGGTTGTGGACATTCAAGGTAAAGGAGGCGGGGATGCCCACCTGCATGTTCGCCGGACCGGTCTTTTCCAGAGTGAGCTCATCCGGACCGGCGATCGTCATATCGGGAGTCGTGTCCGGCCCCCCGGGAGCCCGGGTCGCGGGATCGTTGTTGCTCTGGTTGTAGGTATAGTCGGCGGTGTTGTTGAACGTGAGGCCGCTGACATTCGTCACTGTATCGTCAAGTACGACCGTTATATCGACGACGATCTGCTCACCGGCCGGGATGTCGATGCCAATGGCCGGGTCCTCGACCACGAGGTTGATACCGCTGCCGGTATTGACCGGGACCCACGGCTGCGATCCGGAGACCTTCGTGACGCTGACTATGCTCAGGTCCGCGGCCGAAGCAGCCAAATCGTCAATGATACGCACATCGTTTAAGGCCGTGGCTTGGGGAGTGGTGGGCACGGTAACCCGGTAGGTGAACGGCTCACCCACCGCAACGGTCAACAAAGCCGGATTTTCTTTAGTGAGGGCATCCGGCGTATCGGTGGTGAAGGTCACCGAAGCCACGTTGCTCGGCCCGTAAATCTCGCGCACGCCGTTGATGGAGCCTCGGGTGGGTATCCCATCATCGTCAAATGAATAATAAAGCTGAACCTGGGCCTGGTTGGTAAGCGTCAGACCTGCGCCCAGGCCGGTATCGGCCTGGGTCTGATAAACGATACGCAGGGTGTCGCCGGCCGGGATGTTGTACTGATCGGCCGTACCCGAGTCAAAATCCCATGTGGCCACCCCGGTGGCCGGCACATAGGTCGGGGACAGGTTGGGCAGCACGGTTCCGGAGAGCAGTTGCATGCTCACCATGGTGATGGTGGCCGTGCCGCTGCGCATACCCACGGGAATGACGTCTTGGAGCATCGTATCGTATGCCGGGGCTGTGCCGTTGTTGATGATGTCCACCGTGTAGGTGACGATCTCGTCGGCGGCCAGTACCGCGTCTCCGCCGGCGGGCACGGCCGATTTGGCTACAGAAAGATTGGGCTGCAACACGTTGACGGTCTGATTGTCAGTGATGCTGGTGGCAGGACCGGTGGCTGTGTCGTAGCCCATGGCCACTGTGTTGGTAAGGCCAATGTTGTTGACTTGTGGATGGACGAGGTTGAGCACTCTGGCGCGGTAAACAATGACAAACGCATTATTGGCGGCGTTGCCATCGGCAGGATTGACAAGGGTGCCGATGGCGAGAGTTACGGTTGTGGGCCCTGTAGTTGGATTTCCCGCTACCACGATGTCGGCGGGCGTGATGTCCCCATGAACAAAAGGCGATACAGCGCTGTATGGCGCCGTGGTATCGCCGTTGATGTTTGCGATGCCTTCAAAAATCAAACCTTGGGGCAAGGTGTCGGTTACAAACACATTGTCGAGGGAGCCTTCCTGCAGGCCCAGGCGCAGCTCGTACTCCACAATATCGCCGATTCGGACCACATCATCGCCGGCACCATAGGTGTCCAACAGACGGGTCTTGGTGGCGGTGGTGGTGTCGGCTCCCAGCACTAATGTGGTTGTGACCGGGCCGATGAAGTAATCGTTGTATACAGGGGTGGCAGTGCCGTTACGCTCATAGACGCTGGGGCCGTCGATGCTGGTCCACTGGCCTGTGGCACTGGTGCTCAGGCTCTGGTTGAGAAGCACACCGACATCCACCTGCACATCATAGCTGATGTTGACCACCGAGCCTTCCGTGATGTCGATATCAGCGTTGCCACCCTCCAGTGACCATAACAGGGTCTGGGCAACGGTGACACCATCGCCGGTTACGACAGGCACGCCAATGGCGTTGCCGGCCCCATCTACCGTGGGGTTGCCGTTGTACACCAACCCCAGACTGAGGCTGTCTTCGATGCGGAGGTCATGGGCATCGGAAAAATTGTCCCCCGCTGCACCGCCAGCCGCATTGAATGTCAGGGTATAACGCAGAATATCCCCGGCCTGGGGCGGGTTGCCCGGATTGGTGACATTGGCCACAGACTTGGCCAATCCCAGCGAGGGTTCCTTCACGGTAAGCGCTGCCGTAGTATCGGTCAAAGCGATGGGGGACCCGGTTTCGCCATGAGTATGGTTCACCACCACCGAGTTTTGCAGCGTGTCACCGGCATCAGTGACCGCGTCATTGTTGATGCGGGCAGAATAGACGATGCGAATCAGCGGGTTGACCAGGTTTTGGCTGGTGTCGTTCTCGGTTTGGGTGATCACGGTACCGATATCCCAGACAGCGCTGCCGCTGGTGCCGTCGGCCGGAAAAGCGTTCAGGGCCCCCTCAGCGGGCGGCTGTCCATTGATGCCGGCGATGCCCTGGAAGGTGTAGACGACGTCCAGACTGGCATTGTTTTCCAATAGATAACCGAGGCCGGCTGCGTCGAGGCTGTCGGTGGCAATGACGTTGTTGGTGACGCCTTCTGGCAGCGTGATCTCGATTTGAAAAGATTTATGCACACCAATGGTAGGGATCACAGCGGGGTTGAGATCGGTTTTGGTCAAGACGACCGCCGGCACCACTGTGTCATCTGCGGCGGTTGTTTCGTAATCGTTTATGGGGTCACTACCATTGGGCAGAGCACCAATGCGCATGCCGGTAACACTTCCGTTGGTGCCGATTGTGCCGCTGCTGTTCAGAGCAGTGGTCTGGCCGGGCAGGGAGGTCCAATCGGCCTGAATGGTGTTGTCCAGTATCTCCTCGGGCTGCACCACGTTGTCTACAAGGAGGTCGAAGGTGAAGCTGATGCTTTTGCCGGGATCGATGCCGTTGGGTCTATTCCAACTGAAGATGGGTTGATTGGGTCCCATTGTGGTGGTGTCGATGGTATCAGGGGGATCACTGCCGCCCACATTGCCCGTAAAGGTCAGGTTGCGGCTGCTGAGGTCATCTAAGACACGCAGGTTGTATGCTGTTGCGGTGCCGTTGTTGGTGGCGGTCACGGTCACCGTCAGGATATCCGCGGCATCGGCATTGGCCGCTGCAAAACCCTTGGTCAACGCGATGAGCGGTTCACGCACCTGGGCATCGACCTGGTCAAAATTCTGGGTCACCGAACTGCCGATTTCGTTGATATAACGGGCGTATACACTGGTGGCCGGATCACCATTAGAGAGAATCTCCCCGTCGTTGTTCCCGGCCGTATTTTCCACCCGGGCGATAAACCCGATCTCGAAATCGAAACGGTTGCCAAGGCCTGCGGTGCCGGTGGTGACGCGCTGATCGCCGAAATTCCATTGGACAAAATTGTCGGTACAGGTCGGCGTTATGATGCCGCCAGGAACGAAGTTTGCCGCCGAATAGGGGGGCGCATTCAGATTGATGGTCGGGGCTTCGCTGCAGCGCAGGCCCACCGGCAGTTCGTCCCGGATGACGAAGTTGCGCAACAGCGCCACTGGCAGCAGGGTGTTGAGCCGGTATTCAATCTCTTCACCGATGACGACATCCTGGGTACCTGGCCCACCGGCCAGAGGCGTAATGGACAGATCTGCGATCCGCTTAGGCATGGTTTCTACAGGAAGGATCTGCACTGCTGCCGAGGCTGTCTGTGACGTATAGACACGCGCGCCGCCGATATCGCTGTTGGGGCGCTGCGGTGCACTCTGATTGCCCGATACACCCTCAAGACTGTCATAGGTGGCGACAGCCGAATTTGTAAAGGTCTGCAGCGGCGCTGCGTCATCGTCATAGTCGACGCGGTAATACAGCCGCACCGACTGATCCGGATCAATGCGCCGCAACGCACTGCTGTGGGTATGAGAGAAGGTAAGTACCGCCGGCAGGCCGTTCCTGACTGTGTTGTCGCTGATGGTTCCCTCGAGTCCGCTGGTGGAACTGTCCCCATCGTTGTCCAGACCATCGGAGTCAAAAGGCTGCACATAGGCCAAATCGCTGGCATCGAGCTGATCGGTGACGGTGACATCATAGGCCGGAGCACGTTCCACGCCGTCGCTGAGCGCCTCGTTGGTCAGCGTTAGGCGGTAGATGTAGGCATTATAGGCATCTCCGTCGTTGGCCAGCGGAACGAAGTTGGAGCAGCCGGGGCCGCTACCGTACAATGACTCGTTGCAGACCTCCTTTACCACGGTGATTTGCGGCTCGGTAACGGTCATGGATATTTGACGCACTGCCACCGACGGGTAGCCCACGGTACTGGGCCCCAGGTTGTGGACAATGTTAACTGAACCGTCATCGAAAACGGCTTCGAAGGTCGACGTGAGGGTGTTGGTACTTAGAGCGGCATGTAGGTTCGGTGGTGCGCTGACGTCGATGAGATCGTTCAACAGGCGCGAAGTCATATCGACCCGGAACCAGTGGTCTTTTTGCGTGATACGCTGGGCGGGAACGTTCTGGTTGAAGGTCCAGTTCATCCAGTCCGGATCGGTAACTTCGTCCAATGGCGCCAGGCCCAGGGGATTGAGGCTTATGCCTTGAATGGCGCTGGTGCTGGTAAGGCCCGGGTTGGTGGATGAGATATAGCCCTGCCCATCCGGCAGTTCATCGTTAACCCGGATTCTCTGCACCGCAATCAGGGTGAAGCCCGGTGTCTGAAATCCGAACCAGCCGCCGGTGTCGATGTGATACGTGCATTCCTCGCCGATCTGTACCTGCCGATCCGGTGAAGTCGGCGGCGGATTGTTTTCCGAACAGGTACCGACCTGCGATTTAAGCAGGTTGAAACCGATGACACGCGCGCGGATGCCGTCTAAACTGTAGTTGTTGGCGCGATCGCTGCCGGTATCTAACCTTGGCGGCACGTTGATGGGCGGATAGGTCAGCAGGTTGCCGCCGCGGTCGGTGGTCTCGCCAATCACATCGGCGCGGAAGGTCAGGTCGTCGGCTGCAATGTCAGCGGGAACCGTGCTTTTGATCACTTCAAAATCAAGGGTCCGCGTGCCCCCATTGCGTGCAATGGGAGCGCCGGTGCACTCATAGAC
>Ga0056115_1000346_pt1 | contig 21194 bp, 20 predicted proteins | sample WorMetOlspDAHAB1_FD_77007 | JGI IMG/M metagenome (GOLD analysis project Ga0056115, IMG submission 77007) | Marine gutless worms symbiont microbial communities from Max Planck institute for Marine Microbiology, Germany - Olavius sp. DAHAB.1 ...
CCCTCACCCCAACCCCTCTCCCCCTCGGGGAGAGGGGCTTCTGGTCCCTTCTCCCCTGGGGGGAGAAGGTGGCCCGAAGGGCCGGATGAGGGGGTTCCGGTACTTTTTGTGTTACGAGTTGCCGCCCGCCGCCCAAAGGGCGCCGCGGCGGAAGATCGTCGCCATCTCGCGCAGCTTGAACTCCTCCACCGTGTGGCCCAGCGCGCTGTAGAAAACCCGGCCGGCGCCGTGGCGGCGTTTCCAGACCACCGGCATGACCACGCCCTCGACCCAGGCGCAGTGCGCGCCTGAAAAGGTCGTCGTCGCCAGCACCTCGTTGGCCGGGTCCACGTGCATGTAGTACTGCTCGGACCGGTAGGGGAAATCGGCAATGCCACGCATCACCGGATCGTCCGGCCTGGCGACGTTCACGGTGAAGTCGATGATGTCCCCGGGATGGGCGACCCAGTTGGCGCCGGTCATGAACTGGTAATCGACCTCGTTCCGGAAGCTGTCGCACATGCAGCCGTGGAAACCGGCGAGGCCGGTGCCGCCTTCGACCGCGCGCGACAGATTGGCGACCTCGTCTTTCTCGATCGTCGACATGGTGATCACGGGAACGACCAGGTTCAGGTCGCCAAGCGCCGGGTCGGCGAAGGCCCGGGTCGTGTTGGAGACGGTCACCTCGAACCCGTCCGCCTGCAGCATCTCGGCCACGACCCGCGCGCTTTTCTCCGGCGTGTGGCCGTCCCATCCTCCCCAGACGATCAAGGCGCGTTTCTGGGTCATCGCCACAGATCAGTCGGTTCTAGCGATACGCGGCGCGCGGTCGGTCTGGCCGGCGATCTCAAGGATCAGCTTCTGCCGCACCGCCTGGGCGAAACGCTCGCGGCCGTCCGCGGTGATCACGAAGCTGCCCGGCCCGCCGACAATCATGTTGGCGAAGGCCTGTTCCAGATCGTAGGTCACCGGTCGTCCGCTGCAATCCCGGCACAGGATGGCGAGGCCGTTGATCACGATTTCCGCGGCCAGAACAGATGCGCGCGCCTCGGCGATCGAGATGCCGTTCCAGTTGTTGGCGCTGTCGCCGGAGAAATCGATGACCTTGCGATGGCCTTCGATGTCGTTGTTTTCGATCAGCGCCTGGCCTGCAACCAGCGCGGCGCCGATGGCGTTCCGGCCGAAGGCGCGCCGCGGCGTGTTCAAAAGCGCCTGAGCGAAGGTCTCCGCGCTGGCGGGGCCGTCGATGATGGTCCAGGGCACGACCACTTCCTGGGACAGCATGTCGCCCCATTCCACATAGGTGACGGCGATCTTCTGGTCGAAGCCGCCCGCGATCGCCGACAGGACCGCAGGGTCGGTGATGGCGGTGGCGTATCCCTGGCGCTGAAACAGGATCTCCGCGTCGTCGATCGATCCCGATGCATCGGCCAGCAGGACCAGTTCAAGATCGACCCGCTCGCCGGCCCGGGCGCCACCTGTCGCTAACGCCAGAACGACGATCGTCATGCCGATCCAGTGCCGCATCGTCCGTTCCCGTCGCCATTCCCCGCCTCAGTAGAATATGGCATCAGTCTGTTGCGAAACCAGCGAAACGCACAAAGGGGGAAACATAGACCAGATCGGGTTTGTCGGACTGGGCCGCATGGGCCGGCCGATGGCGTCGAACATCCGCAAAAAACAGTTCCCGATGACGGTGCATGACGTGCGGCCCGAACCGGTCGAAGCGCTGGAGGCGATCGGCGCAAACGCCGCGCCGTCGCCGGCGGCGGTGGCGGCGGCGTCGGATGTCGTCGTCACCATGCTGCCCGACAACCAAGCGGTCGAGGCGGTGGTCCTGGGCGCGGACGGCGTGGTCGCCAATGCCCGTCCCGGCGGCCTGGTGATGGACATGAGCACGGTCGACCCCGGCCTGACCGATCGGCTGGCGGCCGCGGCGGCGGAGGCCGGGCTGGGGTTCGTCGATGCGCCGGTCGGCCGGCTTGCCAGCCATGCCGATGCGGGCGAGAGCCTGTTCATGGTCGGTGCGGCGGAGGCCGATTTCCAGCGTGTCCTGCCGCTGTTGCAGGCGATGGGGACCACGATCCATCATTGCGGCCCCCCGGGCCACGGGGTCCGGACCAAACTGGTCAACAATTTCCTGGCGATCGCGTCCTGCCAGATGAACGCGGAGGCGCTTGCGTTGGCCGAGGCGTTCGGCCTGGACCTGGAAACGACCCTGGAGGTGATCCACGGCACCAGCGCCACCAACGGCCAGCTGACGATGAACTATGCGACCAAGGTGCTGGCCGGCGACACCGCGCCGGGCTTCACCATCGACCTGGCGCACAAGGACCTGAGCCTGATCCTGGAGGCCGCCAACGTCGCGCGGACTCCGTTGCCGGTCGCCGCGGCGGCGCGCGAAAGCCTCAGCCTGGCGCGCAGCGGCGGTTACGGCGGCAAGGACTTTTCCGCGCTGTTGGATCATTGGTGCGAGCGGGCGGGACTGAACAAGCCGCGGTTGACCGGCGGCTGAGGCGCGTTCCACTCAGCGCGTCTCACCCGCGCACCGGAACCCCACCATGTCCAGCCCGATATCCTCCGGGTTGCCGTGGCGGTAGGAGACGCGCAGGCACCAGGGGTTGTTGCCCCAGCCGCCGCCGCGCAGCGCGACCTGCTCGGGTCTTCCCGGAAACCGGCTGGCCGTCCATTCCCAGACATTGCCTGCCATATCCAGCGCCCCGAAGGGCGATGCGCCGGCCGGAAAGCTGCCCACGGGCGCGGTTCCGGCGTGGCCGTCCGCGGCGCTGGGTGCGCAACAGGAAACGGTTCCGAAGTTGGCGCGGCGCCCGCCGTCCTGTGCGGGCGGATCGTCGCCCCAGGGGTAGCGCCGTCCGTCCGTGCCGCGTGCGGTGAATTCCCATTCCGCCTCGGTCGGCAGGCGCAGGCCGGCCCAGGCGCAGAAGGCGGCCGCATCGCGGGCGGAGACCTGGACCACGGGGTGGTCGGCGCGTCCGGCGATGTCGCTGCCGGGGCCCGACGGGTGGCGCCAGTCCGCGCCGGTGATCTGGCGCCAGCGTCCGTTCCAGACGTACCCGAAACCGCGCCGCTCCGGGTCGGTCCGGTGTCCGGTCCCGGCGACGAAAGCGGCGAACTGGCGGTTGGTTACTTCCAGCGTCATGATCGTGTAGGGCGCGACGGTGACCTGCCGCGGCATTTCGTCAGGCTCGCCTGCCGGGTCGCCCATCGTGAACGTCGCACCAGCAATCGTGCGCGTGGGGATGTCGGCGGGTTCTGAGGCAGATGCCGCGGGCGTCGCGACCAACAGTGAGGCGGCGATCCCGGCGGCGCATAGCGGCGGCCGGGTCAGCTTGTCGGCCCGGCGCAGCGAATCCAGGTCTGGGTCGGCGCCGCGTCGGCGCTGCCGGGCCAGGCGTGCGCACTGACGTAGATGGTGTCTTCGTCCCGCATCACCATGAAGATTTTCGCGCCGGCGTCCGTCTCGGGCGCAGGCACGGTATAGATGAAGGCGTGCCGGTCATAGTTGCCGGTGATCGCGGTGCCGGCCGGCGTGGTGATCTTGGGCCCGTCGATCGACATGAACCGGCCGTCGGAAAAACACCACTTGCCGTCGATGGCGTCGGCCGCCGCCGGGCCGGCCGCCACAGTGGCGCCGACGGCAATCCCCGCGGCGCGGATGAGGTGGGGGACGGACATGGCCGCGATCCTCCGTTGCGACATCTGACACGCCGCCACAAAGGGGCGGCGCGTCGCCGATGGTAACGGATCACGGGGCTGCGTTAAGACCGATTCTGCCTGCAAAACGCCATTGTGATCGGCGGCAGACTGGTCAGGCGGCGGCTTCGTCCAGCAGGGGCTCGTCGCCGTAGCGCTGGTACAAGGCGGTCTTGACCGCCTCGTCGTCGATGACGAACGACACGCCGCACTCGTGCTGGCCGACCTGGACGATGTTGGCGCGCAGATCGCCGACTTCCGGCACCCGCAGGTGGATGGCCTTGCCTTCGAAGGGGCTTTCGATGCCCGTCAGATAGGCGCCGCCCGTAGAGATGTTGCGGATGACGCACGGTCGCCAGGAACCGCTGCTGTTGTAGCGGGCCTCCATGTCGATGGTCACGCGCTTCTCAGCCCGCCGGTCGCCGGCGTACGAGGTGCGCAGCACCTCTTTCAAGTTGGCCTCAAGGTCGTTCATCGACACAGAGATATCGTCGGACGCCGTCGACACGTCCTGGGCCAGCGAGCTGGCCTCGCCGGACGCGGCCGAAACCTGGGTGATGCTGGAAGAGACTTCCTGCGTGCCCAGCGAAAGCTGTTGGGCGTTCTCCGCGATCTCGCGCGTCGCGGCTTCCTGCTTTTCGACGGCGGCTGCGACGGTCCGGGATCGTTCGTCCAGTTCCAGCACGGTCCTGCCGATCGCATCGATCGCGTCGACGGCCCCTGCGGTGGCGTCCCGGATGGATCTGACCTGTTCGCCGATTTCGCCGGTCGCCTTGGCGGTCTGGTTGGCGAGGCTCTTGACCTCGTTGGCCACAACCGCAAAACCTTTGCCGCTTTCGCCCGCCCGGGCGGCTTCGATGGTGGCGTTGAGCGCCAAGAGATTGGTCTGTTCAGCGATTTCGCTGATCAAAGAGACGACGTCGCCGATCCGTCCGGCGGCCTCGGTCAGGCCTTTGACCGAGTCGTTCGTCAGGCGGGCCTCCTTGACCGCGTCCTTCGCCACCTCGGCAGACTGGATGACGTTGGTGTTGATCTCGCCCGCAATGTTGGCCAGTTCGGTCGCTGCCGAGGCCACGGTCGCAACACTGGCCGAGGCTTGCTCGGACGCGGAGGCGACCGTGGTGGCCTGGGCGCTGACGTCGTTCGCGGTGTCGCCCATCCTCTGGGCATGGTCGCGCATCTGGTCGGTCTTGTCGGCGATCTTCTTGACCGACGTCTCCAGCGCCTCTTCCAACGCCCCGGCAAGCGCCAGCATTTCCTGACGGATCGCTTCCTGCCGCTCCTCGGCTTCGTTCTCGCGTTCTTTCTGAAGCTGTTCCGCCTCGAGCGACCGCTGCTTGAAGACGTTGACGGCCCGGGCCATTTCGCCGATTTCGGTGCGGCGCTGGAGGAAGGGGATCTCGCAACTGTAATCGCCGTCGGCAAGTTGCAGCATGACGGAGCGCACGCGCATCAAAGGTTTGACCGTGAAATGAGCGACCACCAGGCTGAACAGGATCGTCAGTATCAGCGCCACGGCGCCGCCGCCAAAAAGGATCTTTTCTGACAGTTTTTCCTGGACTTCGGATGCTTCAACCGACGTCATGGTGTTGCGTGTGATCTCGGACATCAGGCTTTCGGTGTCGATCTGCAGGATCAGTGCGGTGGCCTGGATGTCCTGGGCCAGCGCCACGGCAGTCTCCGTGTCGCCGGTGCGCAGCGCCCGGAAGACCCTCTGTGCGTCGGTCGCCATCGCATCGTGGGTGTCTTTGATACGCGCGACCGTCTCGTTCAGGTAGGCAAGGTCGATGGTGAGCTGGAGGTCAGGCGAACGTGCCGCTTTTTCCGCAAGAGCGAGAAGTTGCGCGATGTTGGTGTCGACCTTGTTGCGGCTGGCCTCGAATCCATTGACTGCGGCGTCGAAGGAGGTCTTTGCGGCCGGATCCTGCGCCATGGCCGTGCCGAACCGGATCGCCCGTTCTATGCTGGCTGCTTCGCCGAACTGGTTGACGGTGATGTTCGCTGCCATGTTCGAAAGCGGCAGGTCGTGATGGGCGATCCTGTCGAGATCCTGGCCCAGAGAGCTGAGCTGCAATTGAGCGAACGCGATCATCCCGAACAGGACGACGGCGCTGAACAGGGCCATGGAAACGAGGCGTTGCCTGAGACTAAGACTTGAAAACACGCTGTCCCCCAATCGATGGCCGCGGGGTGGTCCATCTCGTTAACCCCGCAGAAGACTCATATGTGTCATAGGGTTATGACAGCATCCATAAGAAAGGATTAATGTCTGCAACCTGCAATATAGCCACTCGCGGAAATTGCAAGGTTTGCGATATTGGGGTGGTGCGACGCGGTATCAGCGCACGATTTCGGGACCGGGACGGCTTCGGCGAAACTAGGCCGGGACCGACTCTGCGATCCAGCCGATGGCGGACTGGACGCCGCCCGTGCCGTGCGGAATGTCCAGCGCGGTGAGTCCGGCCTCCACCGCCGCCAGCGTGCCCAGGATCATCGGCGCGTTGACGTGTCCCATATGGGCGATGCGGAAGGCCTTGCCGCTGAGTGCGCCGATGCCCAGGCCGAGGACCACGCCCAGCTCTTCGTCGCAGTAGCGCAGCAAGGCGGCCGGATCGTGGCCGTCCTTCATTGAGATGGTGGTCACCGAATCCGCGCGGGCCGCCGGATCGGGAACGCTGAAATCTAGCACCCCCCCTTCGCTCCAGACCGCCACGGCCCGGCGCACCGCCTCGGCCAGGACCCGGTGGCGCGCAAAGACGTTTTCCAGCCCTTCGTCGAACAACAGGTCCAACGCCTGACGCAGGCCGAACAGCAGGTGTTCGGGCGGCGTGCCGCAATACTTCTGGTAATGACGGGCGCCTTCGCGCCCGGTCCAGTCCCAGTATGAGGTCCGCAGGCCGGCTGCCCCGTGCGCCGCCACCGCTTTCGCCCCGGCTGCGACGAAGCTCAGCCCCGGCGGCGTCATCAGGCCCTTCTGCGCCGCACTGACTGCCACGTCCACGCCCCATGCATCCATTTCGAACGGCATCGTGGCCAGGGATGCGATGGTGTCGACCATATAAAGGGCGCCGTGGCCTGCCGCGGCGATGGCGCGGCCGATCGCCTCGATGTCGTTCACCACGCTGGTGGCGGTGTCCACCTGGACCACCATCACGGCCTTGATGGCGCCTTCGGTATCCGCCCGAAGCCTGGCCTCCACCTTCGCCGGGTCGACGACCCCGCCGTCGCCGGACAGGATCTCGGTTTCCACACCCAGCATCGCGGCCATCTCGCCCCAACTCACCGCGAAACGTCCGCTTTCCAGCACCAATACCTTGTCACCGCGGCTCAGCACGTTGGTGATTGCGGCCTCCCAGGCGCCGTGGCCGTTGGCGGCGTATATATAGGTCTTGCCCTTGGTTCGGAATACGCGGCGCAGATCGGCCAGCAGGCTGTTGGTGACGTCCACCAGACTGCCGCCATAGATCTCAACCGCCGGCCGGTGCATGGCGCGCAAGACCTCGTCCGGCACCGTCGTCGGCCCGGGGATGCTTAGGAATTCGCGGCCATTGCGAAGGCTCATCGTGGCCATGTCCTTGCTAATGCAGAGATGTCCACAGCCTAGCGGCCGTTGCGCAGGGTTCAAGCATAACCGTGGGGCAAGAGCCGGGCGCGGCCGAAGCGGACTCAGGATTGAGCGGGTTCGACGCGGTCCAGTGCGCCCAAGACCCTGAGCGCGATGCAGGCGGCGCCGTAGCCGTTGTCCGTGTTGACCGCTGCGATGCCGGGGGCGCAACTGGCAAGCGCGCTGTCGGCCGCGACCCGCCCGCCGCTGGCGACGCCGTAGCCCTGGGAGGTGGGCAGCGCGATCACCACGCCTGCAACCAGGCCGCCGACCACGCTGAACAGGGCGCCCTCCATGCCTGCGGCGACGATCACGACAGGGTGCTTGCGCACCTCCTCCAGCCGTTCCATGAGGCGCCACAAACCGGCAACGCCGACGTCCGGTATTTCGGTCGCGGCCTGCCCGCCGAACGCCAGCGTTCGGGCCGCCTCGCGGGCCGGACCCAGGTCCGACGTGCCGGCGGTGAGGACCGCCACGTTGCCGGCGGTTTGCCGGGCGGCGGGCCTGCCCCAGATCCCCGTCCTGGACAGCGGTTCGTAATCGATTGCCGCCTGGTGGCTTTCGTCCAGTCCGGCCAGCGCCTTGGGCGACAGCCGCGTCAACAGGACCGCGTCCAGCTTGCCGGCCGACGCGTCGAGAATCGCTGAAATCTGTTCGGGCGTCTTGCCCTGGCAGAACACCGCTTCGGGCAGGCCGATGCGTTCTTCGCGGCTGAAATCCAGGACGGCGTCACGGATCATGGCGCCGATCCGGCGTCGGCCTCGCGCAGGAAGGCGCTGCCGCGGCGATAGGGCTCCAGCCGCGGCGCCGTCGGATGGCCGCCGTCCGCCGCGATCTTCGCCAGGCGACCGCGAATCCCGGCGCCGTCCGGGGCAGCCATTGTCTGCAAGCTGTGCGGATCAAGTTCCAGGACCAGTCCGCCGCGGCGGACGCGGCACCGCACCCTCTGCGGCCGGTTGCCCTGTTCAGTCAGCCAGCCCGACACCGCGGTCTCGATCCGATGCACCAGCGTAAGGGTCGCGGGGTCGACCGTTATCCCGGTCTCGATCCGGCTGGACAGACAGGGCTGTGCCGGTAATTCCGCGACATCGCCCAGGCCCAGCGAACGGGCCAGCGCCCTGACATCCGCCTTGCCGATGCCGGCCTCCACATAGGGGTGCCGGACCCGGTTCTGTCGCGCCGCCTCCAGACCCGGTCGGAAATCTCCCAGATCGTCCAGGTTGGTGCCCGACAACAGCGGGCCGGCGGTCAGTCGCCGCATCGCCGCATAAAGGTTGGACTTGCAGAAGAAACAGCGGTTGGCGGGGTTGGCGAGATAGCTTTTGTCCTGGAACTCGCCGGCGTCGGCGGACTGCAGCTGCCAGCCTTCCCGTTCGGCTAGCGCCTGAACCCGTTCGGTCGCTTTCGGCGGGACGGCCGGCGAGACGGCGTGGAAGACATATGTCCCACTGGGATTGCGCCGGTGCGCCGCAACCGCCAGCGTAAGGCTGTCGACGCCGCCGCTGACCGCGACGGTTGCGTCGCCGATCTCGGCCAGTACGTGGTCCAACCGGGATTCGATGTCCGATGCCATCGCCTTAGCCGCCGCTTTCCGGATCGGCGCCGTCCGAAAGCGCCTTTTCCTCGGCCAGATGGGCCGCGCGGCGGCGCCCGGCATGGCCGCCGCCGACATTGTGCAGTCCCTCCGCCTCGGCCTTGGCGGTGCGGCCGCCGGGACGGGCCGCCACTTTGACGCCGGGCGTCCCCTCAAGCAACGCCCGGTCCAGGACGACTCGGTCCTGGAGCTGCCAGCGCAGGCCGATGGTCGAGGTTTCATTCAGGCAGGTGTCAATCACCGTGTCGATCCGGTCGGGCCGGCACAGCACCCGGATATGGGTGGCCAGCCGGTTCTTCTTGGCAAAGACCGGCGCCTGGATCACGTCCAGGACGCCATCCAGACCGCGGATCTTCTCCAGGCCGATGGCCAGGTCTTCGGCGGTCTGATCGTCCACTTCGAACGCGATCGCGCCGACCTGGTCGCGGTCCCGGCCGGCCCTCCTTGCCGCGGCGCCGGCGGCCATGGCCAGGAGACGCAGGCAATTGGGCATGCCCGGCAGGGTTTTGGTGCCGAAACCCAGCCCCTGTCCTGCCAGCTTGTGCGGCCGGCTGGGCTTCTGGGGCGCGGGCGCAAGGTGTTTCAGGATCGCGGCTCCAGTCGGGGTCACCCGCTCGCCGGGCACGCCGTCGTCAAAAACCGCGAAGCCTTCCAACAGCAATGCGGTGGCGGGAGCGGGAACCGGCAGAATGCCGTGTGCGGTTTCGACCCGGCCGCTGCCGATGGGCAGCGGTCCCAGGGACCAGCCGCGCGCGCCAAGGGCGTCGATCGCGAAGGCCGCGCCGACCACGTCCGCCAAGGTGTCCCATGCCGCAAGCTCGTGAAAATGGACCTGGTCGATGGCGATCCCGTGCACCCGGGCCTCGGCCTCGGCCAGCAGGGCGAAGATGTCCAAGGCGCGCGCTTTGACCGGGCCGGCCAGGTTGCTGGCGTCCAAATGCGCGCGAATGGCGCCGTAGCGCGGGTCCCGCGCCGGCAGCCCTTCGGCCCCGGGCGCCAGCGCAAAGCCGTGGCCGCGGAACCCATGGCCCTGCACAGTCGTAAAGGCCGGCGCGCAGGCGTCCGGCAGACCGGCATCGCGCATCGCGGCCAGGGCGCCCGCACCCAGTGCCGGCTCCAGGTCGACGACCGCGGCCAGGAACATGTCCCCGGCAATCCCGCCCACGGGGTCGAGATGGATGAAAGAAATCTCGGAATTCATGCCGTCCGTTCTCCTGCGGCCGGACTATCGCACGCCACGCGCGCGCGGGAAACTGCCCCTTCGAATGCCGGTTCGGGCTCTCGGCCTTGTGATGGTGCCGCGGCCATTCGTCCGTTTGATCGCGGGGGCGCCGCGGCCTAGCATGCCGATCGGTGCGATGGCGGATGATCGACAGCAGGAGACCGTTCCGACCATGTTGAGCCGGCGCAAATTTCTCGGACTTGGCGGCGCGGCGGGCGTTGGCCTGACGGGTCTGGGCGCGGCGGCGCGCCAGGGCGCCGCGCCGGCCGAAGACCCGCGGATCCGCGCACAAGTCACGCTGGGGCGTACCGGGCTTCGGGTTTCCGACATCAGTTTCGGGTCGGCCAGCTCGACCGATGCCGATCTGGTGCGCCATGCGCTGGACCGGGGCGTAACATTCTTCGACACCGCCGAGACCTACCGGTTCGGCTGGGCCGAAGAGGCGATCGGCGAGGGCCTGCGGGGCGTGCGCGACAGGGTCGTGATCAGTTCCAAGACCAAGGCCCGAACCGGCCACCGCCAGGCAGACATGATGGAGGCGCTGGAGGGCAGCCTGCGCCGGCTGCGCACGGATTATCTCGACATCTATTTCAATCATGCAGTCAACGACGTTGCCCGCATGCAGAACCAGGAATGGTGGGAATTCACCGAACGCGCCAAAACCCAGGGCAAGATCCGCTTCCGCGGCATGTCCGGCCACGGCAGCCGTCTGGTTCCCTGCCTGGACTACGCGATCGACAACGATCTGGTCGACGTGGTCCTGGTTGCCTACAGCTTCGCCCAGGACCCGGATTTCTACGACAAGATGCGCCACACGTTTCACTACGTGGACATGCAGCCCGACCTGCCGCGGGTGCTGGAGAAGGCAAAAAAGAAGGACGTTGGCGTCATCGCGATGAAAACCCTGATGGGCGCCCGGCTGAACGATATGCGCGCGTTCGAACGGGACGGCGCCACCTTCGCCCAGGCCGCTTTTCGCTGGGTGCTGGCCAGCCCGCGCGTGGACGCGGTCCTGATCTCCATGACCTCGCCGGACCTGATCGACGAGTATGTCGCCGCCTCGGGCAAGCCCGAGATCCGCGGCGGCGATCTCAATTTGCTGGCCCGCTACGCCTATCTTCAGGGCGCGCGCTATTGCCGGCATGGTTGCGATTTCTGCGCCGGTTCCTGCCCGAACGGCGTCGCCATCGCCGATGTCTTGCGGACCCGCATGTATGAGGTCGACTACGGCGACACGGTGATGGCCCGGGCCGATTACGCCGCCCTGGACGGCGGCGCACAGCAGTGCCTGAGCTGCAGTCACCAGGCCTGTCTCGGCGCCTGCCCCTACAGCCTTCCGATCCCGACGCTGACCCGCGATGCTGCAACCCGGCTTGGATGATCCAGCCGCGCAGCCGTCGGCGGCGCGGTTCTTCGCCCACTTTCTGGTGCTGCTCGCCTGTTGGACGCTGATCATAAAGTATCTGCTGCCGGTGGCTTTTGCGCTGGTCGAAGGGGTGCCGCTGGCGACCCACGTGATGTGGGATTTCTGGTGGGTCGCGCACCTCTATCTGGCCTGGGCCCTGGTGCGGCGCCCGCCCTATCTGTTCGCGACGGGCGCGCTGATCGCCGCCGTGGAGATCGTCATCGTCGTCACCAAGTTCGCGCTGTTTCTGCCGGACCCCGACTGGACGACCTGGACGATGAACTGGTTCGTGAACAAGATCTTTGTTCTGGGGTGCTTTTCCCTCATGCTGCCCTGGCTGTTGATGAACAGGGGTATCCTGGCCCAGCCCCTGAACGTGGACGGCGGCAAGTGGATGAGCTAGACCGGGACCGCAGCGAGCGGCGGCGGCATGTGCAGGCGGCGCTTCCGTTGCCGGGGTGCTTTTGTGTAATTTAGCGGGCGGAACAAGCCCGCCAGTGAAACCGGCGCGATCGGCCGTGTCTTTGAACGGCCGACAATAATGGCGCGGCAGACGAGGACAGGAGCAAACATGCGATACGAATCGCCACAGACGATGGACGAGGCGGTGGCCCTGCTGGCCGGGGCCGAAGGCCAGGCGCGCGTTCTGGCAGGCGGAACCGATCTTCTGGTGCAGCTTCGCAACGACATGGTCGAGCCGGAGCTGGTCGTCGACATCAAGCATATCGACGAAGCGCGCAGCATCGCGGAAGAGGACGGCGGATACCGGATCGGCGCCGCGGTTTCGGCGGCCGAGATGGGCGAACATGAGGGCCTGGCGGCGCGCTTTCCGGGCGTGGTCGAGGCGGCCGAACTGATTGGCTCGACCCAGATCCAGGGACGCGCCACGATTGTGGGCAACCTCTGCAACGCCTCGCCGGCCGCCGACAGCGTGCCGGCCCTGATCGCCGCCGGGGCTGTTGCGACGATCGCCGGGCCGAACGGACGGCGGGACCTGCCCGTCGAGGAGGTCGCGACGGGACCCGGCCAGAACGCGCTGGCAAAGGGTGAAATCGTCACGTCGCTGTTCTTGCCCGCCCGGCCGGCCAATTCGGCCGACGCCTATCTGCGTTTCATTCCGCGCACCGAAATGGACATCGCCGTCGTCGGCGCGGGCGTCAGCGTCTCGTTGGACGACAGCGGCGTCTGCCAGGCGGCGCGGGTGTCGCTGGGCGCGGTCGCCGAGCGGGCGCTTCTGGTGGCCGAAGCGGCGGATGCCCTGGTCGGCAGCACCGGCGACGAGGACGCCCTGGCCCGGTTGGAGGCGGCGGCAAGCACGGCCTGCAAGCCGATCGACGACAAACGGGGGACGAAGGAATTCCGGACCCAGGTGGCGGGCGTCTTGGCGCGCCGTGCGGCGGTGCTGGCATTCGAACGCGCGAGGAAGGCCTGATGGCGAAACTGCATATCACGACGAGCATCAACGGCGACGAGACCGAGTTCCTGTGCGAGCCCGGCGAAACCCTGCTGGACGTGCTCAGAAACGAACTGGACATGACCGGCAGCAAGGAAGGCTGTTCGACCGGTGACTGCGGCGCGTGCAGCGTGATGCTGGACAACCGGCTGGTCTGCTCTTGCCTGGTGCTGGCGGCCGAGGCCCAGGGCCGGGAGGTCGAGACCATCGAGGGGATGGCGGACGGCGAGACCCTGCACCCGCTGCAGCAGAAGTTCCTGGAGCACGCGGCGCTGCAGTGCGGGATCTGCACGCCGGGCGTCCTGGTGGCCGCCAAGGCCCTGCTGGAGAAGAACCCGGATCCCACGGAAACGGAGGTTCGGTATTGGCTGGCCGGCAATCTGTGCCGCTGCACCGGCTATGACAAAATTGTGCGGGCCGTAATGGATGCCGCTGTTGAAATGAGGGGAGCGTGATCATGTCGGACAAGAAAGTCCTGAAATGGGTCGGCACGCGGGCCATCCGCCCGGACGGGATGGACAAGGTGACGGGTCGCGCCAAGTTCGGCGCCGACCTGACCGCGCCGGGCATGCTGGTCGGCCGTGTGCTGCGCAGCCCGCACGCCCATGCGCGGATCAAGTCGATAGACACCTCCAAGGCGGAGGCTCTGCCTGGCGTCAAGGCGGTGATCACCGGCGAGGACTTCCCGGAAATGTCCCCCGACCCGGTTCCGGCCGGCGAGATGATGGTCAACTACCGGGACATGATGCACAACATCCTGGCCAAGCATAAGGTGCTGTACGATGGCCACGCCGTTGCCGCGGTTGCGGCGACGAGCGATTCGATCGCGCGCAAGGCCTGCAAGCTGATCGAAGTCGAATACGAGCCGCTGCCCCACGTCACCGACGTCGTGGCGGCGATGGAGCCGGATGCGCCGGTGCTGCATGACGATCTGTTCACCGGCGGGGTCGATCCCAAGCCCGACAAACCGTCGAACGTCGCCAATCGCGTGGAATTCGGTCTGGGCGATGTGGAGGCGGGTTTCGAAGCAGCCGACATCGTCGTCGAACGGACCTTCGACACCAACGCCGTGCACCAGGGCTATATCGAGCCGCACGCCTGCCTTGCCAGCTATACCGAGGACGGTTCGGCGGACCTGTGGTGCTGCACCCAGGGCCATTACGTCGTGCGGTCCTTCTGCGCAAACATGGTGGGGATGGACGTCTCCAAGCTGCGGGTCACGGCGTCGGAAATCGGCGGCGGATTCGGCGGCAAGACGGTCGTTTACCTGGAGCCTCTGGCCCTGGCGATGTCGCGCAAGTCCGGCCATCCGGTGAAGATGGTGATGACCCGCAACGAGGTGTTCCGGGCGACCGGCCCAACTTCGGGCGCAAACGTCTGGGTCAAGATCGGCGCTACGCGGGACGGTAAGATCACCGCGGCCGACGCGCTGATGAAATACGAGGCGGGCGCCTACCCGGGCTCGCCCGTGGGACCGGGCTGCATGTGCGCCTTTGCACCCTACGACCTTGAGAACGTGCGCGCCGTCGGCTTCGACGTGGTTCTGAACCGCCCGAAGGTCGCGGCCTACCGGGCGCCCGGCGCGCCGATCTCGGAATTCGCGGTCGAAAGCGTCATCGACGAGATGGCCGGCGAGCTGGGGATCGATCCGATCGACTTCCGGCTGCAGAACGCCGCGCGCGAAGGCACCAAGGCCGCCTACGGGCCGAAATTCGGGCCGATCGGCCTGATTGCCACCCTGGAGGCCGCCAAGGAGCATCCGCATTACAACGCGCCGCTGGGTCCGAACCAGGGCCGCGGCGTGGCCTCGGGCTTCTGGTTCAACATCGGCGGCGAGACCTGCGCGACCATCAATATCAGCGAGGACGGCACCGCCAACCTGATCGCGGGCACGCCCGATATCGGCGGGTCGCGCGCTTCGCTGGCGCTAATGGCGGCCGAGGAGCTGGGCATCGAGTACGACGCGGTGCGGCCGATCATCGGCGACACCAGCTCGCTGGGCTACACCTTCCTGACCGGCGGCAGCCGGGTCACATTCTCCAGCGGCATCGCCGTGGTGACCGCCGCCCAGGCCGCGATCAAGGAGATGTGCGCGCGCGCCGCCAAGCTGTGGGAGATCCCCGAAGACGCGGTCGTCTGGGAAGACGGCCACGCCAAGCCGGCCGGCGCCAACGCCGGCGAGTTCGAGCCGATGTCGCTGGCCGAGATCGCCGCGGTGGCGGGCAAGACCGGCGGGCCGATCGTCGGCCAGGGCAATATCAACGCCCAAGGCGCCGGCCCCGGCTTCGGCACCCACATCGTCGATGTGGAATGCGACCGGGAGACCGGCCGGATGACGGTCACGCGTTACACCGTGATCCAGGACGCCGGCAAGGCGATCCACCCGGCTTATGTGGAAGGCCAGTACCAGGGCGGTGCGGTGCAGGGCATCGGCTGGGCGTTCAACGAGGAGTATATCTACGGCGACGACGGGCGGCTGCAGAACCCGGGTTTCCTCGACTACCGGATCCCGGTGGCGTCCGACGTGCCGATGATCGACACCGTTATCGTCGAAGTCCCCAACCCGAACCATCCCTACGGCGTGCGCGGCGTCGGCGAGACGCCGATCGTGCCGCCGATGGGGGCGATCGCCAACGCGGTGGCCGCGGCGACGGGCATCCGGTTCACCCGGCTGCCGATGTCGCCGCCGCACGTTCTGGCGCGCCTGAACGAAGCGGGCTTGAACGAGGCCGCCGAGTGACGCGATGGCGCGGGTCGTCTTTACCGGGTCGTTGAAACGGCTTACCGGCGGCGACGGCGAGCTGGAGCTGGATGCCGCCAATGTGCGGCAGCTGATGCGCGGGGTAGGGGAACGCTACCCCGCGCTGAAGCCGCACATCGAAACGGGCATGGTGGTCGCCATCGACGGACAGATCTATCAGGACGCCTGGCTGCAGCCCGTCGGCCCCGACAGCGAGGTGCACTTGCTGCCGAAGCTGGCCGGGGGCTGACCGGTTTCGTCCCGCAACCGTCGCGCGCGCTTGCATCGGCCGTGAACTCGGAAAGCTGATGCAAAACCCGGCATCATGAAATAGGATCAAGTGCATAAGAACACGTTCGGGCAAACCCGGACGCGCCTGGGCAAAGGCGCGCCGGGCTGTGACAGACATGCGGGAGGCAAAGAGCATGCATCTTCGATCATTGCGGTCGTTCGTTTCGATCATGGCGTCGTGCCTGCTGGCAACGGCAGCGGTTGCACAAGACGGCAAGGACCTGGTTTTCCCGATCGGCGAGGACTCGCGGTTCCACTGGGAAGACCTGGACAAGTTCCAGTCGATGGATCTCAGCGGCCAGACCGTGACGGTTCTGGGTCCGTGGCTGGGGCCTGACCGGGATCTGGTCAACAGCGTCTTGGACTATTTCGTGGCCGCGACCGGAGCCAACGTTCAGTACGCCGGTTCCGACAGTTTCGAACAGCAGATCGCGATTGACATCCAGGCGGGCAGTCCGCCTAACCTGGCGGTCTTTCCGCAGCCGGGCCTGGCGGCCGATCAGGCATCAAAGGGCGGTCTGGCGCCGCTTGACGACGACACCCGCCAGTGGGTCCTGGACAATTATGCCGCGGGCCAGTCCTGGGTCGATCTCGGCACCTACAAGGACAAGGACGGCAATCCGCAGCTGTTCGGCTTCTTCTACAAGGTCGATCTGAAGAGCCTGGTCTGGTACTCGCCGGAGAATTTCGAAGACGCCGGCTACGAAGTGCCGGAGACCATGGAAGACCTGATTGCACTGTCGGAACAGATTGTCGCCGACGGCGGCACGCCCTGGTGCATCGGACTGGGATCCGGCGACGCGACGGGCTGGCCGGCGACCGACTGGGTCGAGGACATCCTGCTGCGGACGCAGCCGCCGGAAGTCTATGACGGCTGGGTCACCAACGAGATCGCCTTCAACGATCCGCGCATCGTCGAAGCGATCGAGACTTTCGGCATGTTCGCCAAGAACGACGACTGGGTGAACGGCGGGTCGGCAGCGGTCGGCGCGACCGACTTCCGGGACAGCCCGCGCGGCCTCTTCGACGTGCCGCCCAAGTGCTACATGCACCGGCAGGCCAGCTTCATCCCGACCTTCTTCCCGGAAGGGACCGAGCTGGGCGTCGATGTGGATTTCTTCTATTTCCCTGCCTTCGCCGGCAAGGACCTGGGCCGTCCGGTGCTGGGTGCGGGAACGCTGTGGGCGATCACGTCGGACAACGAAGGCACCCGGCAGTTGCTGGAGTTCTTCAAAACCCGGCTGGCGAACGAGCTGTGGATGGCGCAGAGCGGGTTCCTGACCCCTCATAAGGGCGTGAACAACGACGCCTATGCCAACGAAACCCTGCGTAAGCAGGGCGAAATCCTGCAGAACGCGACCACCTTCCGGTTCGATGGCTCCGACCTGATGCCGGGCGCCATCGGCGCAGGGGCGTTCTGGACGGGCATGGTGGACTTCACCAGCGGCAAGTCGGCCCAGGAAGTTGCCGACGCGATGCAAAGGAGCTGGGAATCCCTGAAGTAGGGGAATCGTGATTGCCCGTGGTCATCCGGGAGGCAGGGCCGCACGGGCGGCCCTGCCTTCCAGCGGGTCTTATACGGAACGGGGGGCAAAGCCGTGACGGGACAGGTCTTTAGCGGTCTTCTTGCGATCGTCCTGGGTGTCGGGGTCAGCGTTCTATATTTCGCCGGCACCAACTGGCTGTTGGATGTGGGCCTCAGGGACACCACGCGCGACGGCAAGCTGGTCAGCCGGGAACACCGGCGCGACACCATCCGGCCCTGGCTTTTCGTCGGCCCGGCGATCCTGCTGTTGGGCGTCTATCTCGTCTATCCCGTTTACGAGACGCTGAGGCTCAGCTTCTTCGACCGCACCGGCGAGGTTTTCGTCGCCTTCAGCAACTATGTCTGGGCGTTTCGCGACCCCGAGTTTCTGCGGGCGATCTTCAACAACCTGCAGTGGCTGATCATCGTGCCGACCATGAGCACCGCGCTTGGCATGCTGGTCGCGGTGCTGGCCGACCGGGTCGCCTGGGGCACCATCGCCAAGTCGATGATCTTCATGCCGATGGCGATCTCCTTCGTCGGCGCCAGCGTGATCTGGAAGTTCGTCTACGATTTCCGCGGTCCCGACGCGCCGCAGATCGGCGTGCTTAACGCCATCGTGGTGGGGCTCGGCGGCGAGCCCCAGGCCTGGATCACGATCCCGTTCTGGAACAGCCTGCTCTTGATGGTGATCCTGATCTGGATCCAGACGCCGTTCGCAATGGTGATCTTCTCCGCCGCCCTGCGCGGCATTCCAGAAGAGACAATCGAGGCCGCACGGATCGACGGGGCCAGCGAGGTCGTCATCTTCTTCAAGATCATGATTCCGCAGATGATGAGCACAGTGCTGGTGGTCTGGACCACGATTACGATCATCGTCTTGAAGGTGTTCGACATCGTTCTGGCGATGACCAACGGCCAGTGGAATACCGAGGTTCTGGCCAATCTGATGTTCGACTGGATGTTCCGCGGCGGCGGCGATTTCGGGCGCGGCTCGACCATCGCCCTGATCATCATGATTGCGGTCATCCCGATCATGATCTGGAACATAAGACGCTTCCAGAAAGAGGAGGGCATGCGATGAACCGGCGTATTCCCTTCCTCAAGATCACCTGGGGCAAGTTCCTCGCTCAGTCGCTGCTGGTGTTCCTGGTTGCGATCTGGACGATCCCGACCCTGGGCCTGTTGATCAGCTCGATGCGCGACAAGGACCAGCTCATCGTCTCGGGCTGGTGGACCGCGCTGCAAACGACCGAACGCACCGAACGCGGCCGCACGGGCGCGGCCAAGGACCAGATCGAGCGGGACGGCAAGTTCGTCATCGAAGGCAATTTCTTCGAACCCGGAAGCAAGAAAACGATCAAGACCTTCGGCGACAAGATCAGGAACTTCGACGCCTATCAGCCGGGCGAAACCATCAGCCTGGGCGAAGGCGATGAATTCACGCTCAACCAGGACGGCAGCTATCAATGGGTTTCGCCGGTCGCGTTCGAGCATAAACGCGGCAAGCGGATTTTTTTCGTTGCGGAGATCCCCCCGGTCTTCACCTTCGTCAATTATCTTGAGGTCCTGAGTTCCGAAGGGTTCGGGCAGTCCTTCATCAATACCCTGACGGTGACGGTGCCGGCGACGATCATCCCGATCCTGATCGCAGCCTTCGCCGCCTATGCCTTTGCCTGGATGGATTTCCCCGGGCGGCAGTTGTTGTTCGTGGTGGTCGTCGGGCTGCTGGTGGTGCCGCTTCAGATGTCGTTGATCCCGCTGTTGCGCATGTATAACGGGATCGGCAATATCTTCGACCTTCCGGCGAAGTCCTATCCGGGCATCTGGCTGGCCCATACCGGGTTCGGCCTGCCGCTGGCGATCTATCTGTTGCGGAACTATATCGGGACCTTGCCCAAGGACCTGATCGAGTCGGCGAAGATTGACGGGGCGTCGCATTACCACATCTTCACGCGGCTGATCCTGCCCTTGTCGGTGCCGGCGCTGGCGTCCTTCGCCATCTTCCAGTTCCTGTGGGTCTGGAACGATCTGCTGGTGGCCCTTGTCTTCCTCAGCAAACAGGACCATCAGATCGTGATGACGTCCAAGCTGCGGGAACTGTTGGGCTCGCGCGGCGACAACTGGGAGATCCTGACCAGCAGCGCCTTCATCTCCATCGTGGTGCCGCTGATCGTGTTCTTCTCGCTGCAGCGCTACTTCGTGCGCGGTCTGCTGGCGGGGTCGGTCAAAGGCGGCTAGCGGCCCGGACCGTTCGCAACCGAACGAGGTTGGTCATGAAAAGGTTCCCCGAGGGGTTTCTGTGGGGCGCTTCCACGTCCGCCTACCAGATCGAAGGCGCTGCGTCGGAAGACGGCCGCGGCGCGTCGGTCTGGGACACGTTCTGCGCCGTGCCGGGCAATGTGGTGAACGGCGAGAACGGGGACATCGCCTGCGATCATTACCACCGCTACGCGGAAGACGTCGCCCTGATGAAAGAGATGGGCGCCCAGGCCTACCGGTTCTCGGTCGCCTGGCCCCGGATCCAGCCAACCGGCACGGGCACGCCGAACCCGGCGGGGCTCGCCTTCTATGACCGTCTGGTCGACGCTGTTTTGGAGGCTGGAATCGAGCCGTGGCTGTGCCTCAATCACTGGGACATTCCCCAGGCGCTGGAAGACCGGGGCGGCTGGCGCAACCGGGACAGCGCGTCCTGGTTCGGCGATTATGCCCGCATTGTGGCCACGCATCTGGGCGACCGGGTTCGCCACTTCGTTCCGCACAACGAGCCCAATGTGGTGATCTGCGTCGGTTATGTGATCGGCGCGCACGCGCCGGGCCGGCGCAGCAGGGCGGATGCGGTTGCGGCGATCCATCACCTGAACCTGGCGCATGGCAGCGCCGTTGCGGCGATCCGGGACGTGGACGCGGGTTTGAAGGTGGGACCGATCGTCTCCATGGCGCCCGTCGTGCCGGCACAGGACGACCCGGCGCACGCCGCGGCGGCGGCGACGCTGGACAGCATTTGGAACCGTGCGCTGACCGACCCGGTGCTGCGGGGAACCTATCCGAATGACCTATCGGAGGAGATCGCGCCGCTTGTTCGCGACGGCGACCTTGCCGCGATCGCCGCGCCGGTGGATTTCTTCGGTCTCAACCACTATTGCCGCATGTACGCCGCGCCCGACGCCGAAAACCCGTTCGGGGCCACCGTTTCCGCAACGCCGCCGGGGCTGCCCTTGACCGGCATGGGCTGGGAAATCGATCCCGGCGCCTTCGCCGAGACGCTTCACGATCTCAGAACGAACTACGGCAACCCGCCGGTCTACGTGACGGAGAACGGCGCGGCCTTCGATGACCGGCCCGACGGGCAAGGCCGGGTCGAAGACGACGACAGGGTCGCCTTCTTTGCCGGCTATCTGGGCGCCGTCGCGCAAGCGATCGGCGAAGGCTGTGCTGTGAAGGGGTATTTCGCCTGGTCGTTTCTGGACAATTTCGAATGGGCCGAAGGCTACGACAAACGGTTCGGCGTCGTCCGGGTGCAGCCGGGATCGCTGGACCGGGTGCCGAAAAAATCCTTCGATTATCTGCGCGGCGTGTTTGCGGAGAACGCAGTGGCATAGGGCGGTAACCCCCTCATCCGGCCCTTGGTTCCCCTCTCCCCGAGGGGAGAGGGGTTGGGGTGAGG